>Ga0265293_10001998_pt1 | contig 42666 bp, 46 predicted proteins | sample Munlanlewell138R_FD_192505 | JGI IMG/M metagenome (GOLD analysis project Ga0265293, IMG submission 192505) | Leachate microbial communities from a municipal landfill in Southern Ontario, Canada - Leachate well 138R | ecosystem: Engineered > Solid waste > Landfill > Unclassified | place: Canada...
GAGCCGTTCTTCCTGCATATCGATCACCATGCCTCATGATCGACGACTTCTACCTTCCCCGCTTCAGACTCATCTCATGTTGGAAACACAAGACCCCGCTCAGACTCATGTCATGTTGGAAAAGACTTCAGCCTGCAAAAGCCGGAAATATCGTGTATAGTTTTGCGTCTTGGCCCGGTAGCTCAGTCGGTAGAGCAGAGGACTGAAAATCCTTGTGTCGGTGGTTCGATTCCGCCCCGGGCCACCAGTTACAAATGACCCAACGGTTCTCCGTTGGGTTTTTTGTTGGCTGAAGGGGCCGTGTTGGCGGGGTTTGCGGGTTGGCCTCGCGCGCGTGAGGGGGCTGGGTGGCCTGGTTCCTGCCCTGTCTGGCCTCTCTGTTCTCGGCTTTTATCTCTTTGCCTCGCGAGCGCGCGCGAGGTCACATCTAGGGTTTATGCGGGTTTCGGGGCTTCGGGTTGGTGCTGGAGATTGGTGGGCGGTGGCGATGAGGAGCAATTTATTGCATCCTCCATAAGCATCGGTCAAGCCGAGATGTCCCAAACCCAGATACGCCTATAGAAAGTCATCGACATTCTCGCTACCCCTTGAGACCAAGTCGGATGGGCACCACCAACCCCGCATTTCTGTTAAATTTGGAAAAATTATTAATTTCAACTTACGAACTGGGGACGATAGGATGCTGTTTAAGGCACTCAGTGTGATTGCTATGCTTAGCCTAATGACTGGCTGCGCGTCTATAGTTTCAGACAAGACCCAACCCATCAAGGTTGAGGCCATGACTGAATCTGGCGAACAGGTCACCAATGCACAATGTGATCTACAAAACGACCGCGGGGCATATGACGTCACTGCATCCAAGACTGTATTTGTCAGAAAATCCGCAGGTGACTTAACGATCACCTGCACTGCGCCAGATCAGCCTCAAGCTGACGGCAAATTGATATCTCGCACGGGTGGCGCCGTATTCGGCAATATCCTTTTTGGCGGAGTTGTTGGTGCCGTGATCGACACAGCATCTGGAGTTGCCTACAACTACCCAGAATGGGTACAGCTGGTTTTTGGCAGAACCTTAACCTTTGACAGAAAGAACTACAAGGAGGCCCAACCAACTCTGCCGACACAGGCTATTGGAGAGAGCCCCACAAAGGATGTGCAGAGCGAAGGTCTGTCCAGCCAAGACAATAAGGCTGAACCAACACAAGTTATTCAGAAGACCGAATACATCACTATCGTTGCACCTGGTGCTGCGCAGGCTGAAAATGGCGCAGAACCAGCAACCAAGCCCAATGATGCCAGCTCGTAGAAGCCAGGGGGAACAACCGCCAGTTTTCCTGAATCTCGTCTTATAACAAGGGATATTGAATCGGCCAGCCTCCGGCCGATTCATCTACCGGCGCAGCATCAAATACATCCACAGGCGCTAGCCGCAAAAGCTGCTTCGCATTCTCTACTGACCCAGACAACCACTGATCCATATCGGCCATCTCAATCGGGATGACCGAGCGCTTATCCTGCGCATCAGCGGGCCGATCCGCTTTGAGCTTGTGCATCCGGCGCATCAGCGGATGGTGGTCGGCATTGAGCGTCAACATCGTGTAGCTCTCGATCACTTCGCCGGTCGCCGGATCGGTCCAGACATTGAACAGACCAGCCAGACCCCACGGCGCACCATCGGCCCGCCGGAAGCGCCACCAGACATTTTTGCCCGTTTCCCAGCACGGCTCATCGAATGACGCCGCCGGAATAATGCATCGCTGGCCACGCAGCCATGGCTGACGGAAACTCGCCTTGTTGGCAAGTCCCTCGATACGGGCGTTGTTGGTCTGGTACGGCAGCCTGGCCGTCTTCGCAAAATGCGGGATCAGCGCCCACTGGCCCAGCACCAGTTCACGGTCACCACCCGACGCCCGAACGAAGGGTCCGGGTGAACGCGGATGGATCTCAAGCTCCCACCACCGAGGGGGATTCTGGCGACCAATATGCCAGTCTCGTTCGATCTCGGCCTGGCTGGGCGTGACGTATCGATTGCACATCGGGTCATTGTCGCAAATTCCAGGGCAACTATGACTTCGGCATCCAGTCCATGAACTGTGCCATTGCCTTCGCTTGTTGCGCCCAGACAGCAGGCCAGCGCGTCCGAATGATGTCATCCAGACGGACGGTGCCCGCCTGCACCAACGACTCGAGGACGTGAGGAGCCAGTAGAGTGAGGCGCAGCAAGCGGCGCACCTGTGTAACACCAATGTCTTCAGCCTGGGCAATCTCAGCCACTGACGCCACTTTTCGCTCGTCGAGCAGCCGTTGCCAGTGATGTGCCAGGCCCAATGCCCGTAGCAGCGGCGTATCTCTGTCGGCCCCGACATCTGCCCGATCTCGCTTTGCTTCAGCCTGGAACGCCTGCGGGGTATCCAGCGGCGTGATGACTTCCTTCTTGGCTCCCCGCTTGACCAACGTCCAGGGGATGAAGGTTTCTATCCGCACACCACCTGCTGGGGCAGGCAGCCGCCAGGTCTTGGGCTTCCCCATCTGTTTGCCTTGATTCTTGTTCACATCCGCCCCTCAGTTCAACGCATCCAACACGGCCCGTTGCTGCCCCCACGCCATCGGGATGTCGTGGCGCTGCAGCCAGTACAGCGTCAACCTGCGGGGCTGATCGCCTGCCATCACCGACTCGATCACATCGGGGGCCAAACGAGCCAGGCGCAGAAGCCTTGCCACCGTCGTGGGCTGCAGGCCTTCTGCACGAGCCAGATCGCTGATACTGGCAAACATCCCATCGTCGAGCAGCCCTTGCCAAAAGCACGCCCGGGCAATCGCCTCGACAATCCGGGCATCAGGCCGAGGGCCCCCGTCGTCAGCCTGCAGCCTGCCCTTCGTGCGGATAAAGGTTGCCGAGGTGAATGTCTGCAACGCGTCCATCACTCAACCTCCACCATCTCGGCACCAATCGTGCCTGCGGCAAACTCAGCAATCAATGAGCGCCAGCCCAGCTCCCGCCAGGCGATGCGGATGCCCTGCCCTTGGCCATCATCGACCAGATCGACACGTTCGATCATCAGGTTCGTGATCCGGTGACGCTCGACGGGGAACAACTGATCCCACACTTGGTTCAGATTCCCCATCGCCATCACCACCGTGGCTTCATCTACTGGCAGATCCTGGTGCCGAACCTCCTGAACTACAGCAGCAATGGCCTCAGGGCTTGCCAGCACCGACCGGATCTGGCCCACAACAGCGGCTTCGATCTCAGCGGCAGGCAAGCGCAGGGTTTTCTGGCCTGCCACTCCATAACGCGATGTGCGCTGGCTGATGTAATACAGGTATTTGCGTCCTGCCTTGCGCGTATAGGTCGGATACATCCGATCCCCGGAGGGGTCGTACAGGATGCCACGCAGCAAGGCGTCCACCCGCCTACGGGTCAGGGTTTCACTGCCACGCTCGTGGCCGTTTGTGGCCAACACCGCCTGCACCTGATCCCACAGAGTCGGGTCGATGATGGCAGCGTGGGCCGCTGGATACCAGGAGCCCTTGTGCGAGAGTTCACCCAGATAGATCCGATTACGCAGCAGTTTGTGCAGGTACTTTTTCTCCATCCTCGTGCCTGCGCGATGGACGCCTGCCTTGGTAGTCCAGGCCTTGGTCGTCACCCCTTCATCAGCCAGCCGCTGGGCAATGACCGTGGGAGAACCAATGGTCAGCATCTCGGCAAAGATGCGGCGCACCACGCTGGCCTCGTCCTGGTTGACGACCAGCTGGCGATCCACTACGTCGTAGCCCAATGGTGGCACCCCGCCCATCCACAGGCCCTTCTTCTTGGCCGCAGCAATCTTGTCGCGGATGCGCTCGCCAGTCACCTCACGCTCGAATTGCGCAAAGGACAGCAGGACGTTGAGCATCAACCGTCCCATGCTGGTCGTGGTGTTGAACTGCTGCGTAACGGATACGAAGGACACCTGCTGGCGCTCGAACACTTCGACCATCTTGGAGAAGTCTGCGAGGCTACGCGTTAATCGGTCGATCTTGTAGACCACCACGATGTCGATGGCCCCGGCTTCAATGTCCGCCAACAGGCGCTTCAAGCCTGGGCGTTCGGTGTTGCCACCCGAGTAACCGGGATCGTCATAGTCGTCTGCCACCGGGATCCAGCCATCCGAGCGCTGGCTGGCGATGTAGGCGTGGCCCGCCTCCTTCTGGGCATCAATGGAGTTGAACTCCTGATCCAGGCGCTCGTCCGTCGACACCCGGCAGTACACCGCACAGCGTTTGCGTGTGGCCTTCTGGGCAACCGTATTCATCGCCCACCCCCGGTCAACCCGAAAAACAGGGGCCCAGACCAGTGGGCACCTGTGATGTGGCGGGCCACTGCTGTCAGGCTCTTGAAGGTCTGGCCGTCGTAGTCAAATCGACCGTCAGCCGTGACGGTCACGCGGTGCTCTGCCTCGCCCCATTCGCGCACCAACACCGTGCCTGGGGCAAATGCCCGGGTCTTGACCGGTGCTCGCAGTTTGATTTTGGAGTGCCTGGCCCCGATGGCTTCCAGGCGCTTGCGCGTGGCAGGGTTCAGCCCCCCGTAGGCCTCCTCCTGGATCTTGTAGGCCAGGCGCGACTGGATGTGACTGCGGTTGGGGTATTGGGGGCGCGTATCGAAATACTTGTCCCACAGGGCCCAGAGGCTGGCCATCGGCAGGGTCGGCAGCTCGGCCACGCGGGCGGCGACGGAATCGTTCTCGTTCATGACAAATCCTCACGTTGATAGGAGGTTGTATGAACGCGCTGGGTAGCGGTAAAGCCAAGTCCAACCTGGCTCTCTGGCGCAGCACCCCCGCTGATTCGGGCGAAGGCCACGGCCAGGATATCGACGATCTCGTGAGCGCGACCTGCTGCTGACATCGCTTGTGGGCGGGGTAGTTCAAGGTTATCCATTGGTATACAGTGTCCATCTATCGGAATTGCCACCATGATCGCCGAAGGCTTCCAAGCAGGATGGCAACGCAGGGCAAGCCAAGAAAAATTTAATCGTTGCGTGTTCACTAAATAGTTGACACCCAGCTATCACAATCGATAAACTGACATGAACTAATCAGTAGTGCATTCAGGAAATCGACCTATGTCCTTCGGAGCCTTCATACGCAAAAAGCGCGAGGAGAAGGGTATCCAGATGAACGAGTTCGCTCGATCCATCGAGATATCACCAGCGTATTGGTCGCGTATTGAGCGCGACATGGAAAAACCGCCCAAAGACGAATTGATCCGAAAGGCGGCAGAAACCCTGGGCCTAGATCCAGACGATGCCTTCGTCGAAGCCAGCCGGCTCCCGCCGGACATGCGAGAAGACGTGGGTAGCGTGGTTCGAATGTACCGTCGAGAAGTAACGGAGAAGAAATAAATGCAGGCTTTGACTATCGACTATCGGCATGATAATAATGGCCGCCCAGCATTCATCAAGCACGTCGAAGTCGAAGAAATTGCAACGCAATTTCGCCACCAATTGGTAGGCTCAGATACCAAAGCCATTTCCTTGGATACTCTGCAAACAATCGAATCGCTGAAGATCAACGGCGTTGATTTCGCACTTGAAATCAGCACCGATTGTGAAGTGCACGACGAGCAAGGCAATACCGTCTTTGGCATCTGCGAATACGACCCAGGAATTCCAGACACAGCGATGGTCTGCATTTCCCCCATTGGAGAAGCGCTTAGCGAACTGCTCGCAACCAGCACCCTAGCGCACGAACTGGGACATGCAGTGTTCGACGCACCAGGTTGGATCATCGATGGCAGTAAAGGACCAGGGCTGTTCGATGCCGTTGAGCCGCGCGGAAAACACGCCTACCGCACCATCACGCCCGACAGAACACACCTAGGGGCAACGTCACACTCCGGAGAGCGAGCTCGGATCGCAGAAGCAGTGTACTTTGCTGAGCTGCGTGCCAACGAATTCATGGGTTCGCTGTTGGTTCCACGCCAACAACTATATGCTGCGGTAGCAGAACTCGCGCCGAAATACGGTGTGAAGCCATATCGCTGCCCATTCCTCGATCCGAACATCCCGAACTCCAATTTACGCATCATCCGGACCAGCAAACTCATGATGGAATCCTTCGAACGGGGACTAGCTACTCAATTTGGCGTCAACCCCCGATTTATCCATGTGCGATTGCAGCGGTATGGCCTGCTCGATTCAGGCTCGGCCAAACGCTAATATTTACCGCATCCTCAGCGCCGACTTCGGGTCGGCATTTTTCGAGCCTTACCGTTAACAATTCGCGCAATCGCGCACTTAGAAAAGGAGCTTGTCTATGCCCACCGAATACGCCGACGCCGAACAGCACGACACCGCCGCCAGCAACCCAGAACCACCAGCAAAGCGTACACGAGGCCCCAATCGCCCTGACGGCGGCCCCTCTATCCTGCCCGCAATGGAGCATTTTGTCGACCTGATCCGCAAGATCAAGCGGCCAGCATTGGCAGTATGCCTGATTGAGCGTGCAGGCGGTGAACCAGCTCCAGATCTACAGGCGCTAGCCGAATCGGCCAAAGGCAAGTTACCCACCGAGTCCCGACAGAAGCTCTTTCGCCATGTCGCCGGGATGAACGCCGCCATCCGCCAGAGACTTGAAGACGCTGCAGAACGAGTCATTTTGCTTGGCGATGATTATGGCGACCGGGCAGTCCAGTCGATGCTTGTTCATCAGCGCGAGGACGATGCTGCTGTCTTGGGCACATCCATCGACCGCTACAGCCGAGCCCTACATCTGTGCATTTTGCAGGAATTTCCAACCAGGGTCGGTGATCACCGGGACAGCCGTTTTGATCGCGCCGAACACACCCAGGTAATGTACCGGCAGTGGAAAAGCGAGAACTTCTGCAGCCATTTCCTTGGTCCAAAAGGCGTACAGCCAAAGAAAATTGAAGACATCCAAGAAGTGCTGCTCACCCGAATCACCGAGATGTTTCCGCACGTACCAAAGGGCCAGATCCTGGTTGAACAGTTCACGCGGCTAGGCCCATCGCATATGCAACACGATGAGGACGATTCGGGAGAAGACACATCCCCAGCGCTGCTGCACGCAGTGTGCGTCACTTTCAATGGTTCCACCGCGCAATACCGGCAAGTAGAAGATGGGCTGGTCATCGATCATGAAGAGCCTGCCGCGATGTCAGCCCGCTTCTCCTGGGAACCGGCCACAGGGGCGCTGTCCGTGTTCTGTGAGGATAAGGAGTCTCGCCGCGAGCTTGCCTGCATCTTCCGCGATGTAGTGCTGGCACACGAAGGCGCGATCAGTGACATGCCAATTCGGCAGTTCAGCCTCGATGGATTCTCAACCCCAGAAATGCTCAAACGGCTGCAACAGGATCGGATCTCCGATATTGAAAGCATCTCGATTTTGCATATCAAAGTCGCCAAGCCATTTGTGCAGCAGATGGAGTTGGGCGAAGAAACGGTCACGCGCAGTTTGGCCAGCAAGATGGAAATCACCCGTGATCGGCGTGACAGCCGCAACATCTATGAGGTCGCCTACGAGGACTACAACGCTGACGATCTAAGCCAGTACGCACTGGCCCAAGTCAAACTGGTGATGCGCATGGCCAAGCAACCCAATCGCAAGGCTCACAACGTCGCAGTCCAGATCACTGCACCCAATGGCCTGAACGACAAAAGCAAGACTGAAGATGATCGCAAGCGCGTGCTGGAGCAGCTGAGTCGCATTGGTGTGCTGAGTGAATTCTAAGAGGGGGTGCTCGTGATGTCACTGCATTCCCACTTTTTTACAGCCATCGACAGATTGCCCGACCTAGATGCTCCCGTACGCACAGCATCACTCGGCCATGACTGGCATCGCTTCATGGAGCGTGGCTGGATCACCCACGAAGGCCATCTCACCCATGTCATGGTTCCAATCCTGGACACCGAGTGTGAGGTCGAAATTGAGGCTGATTCCGATGCAGACTGCTATCACTATCGCAGCCCATCGAACGGCCGTACCGTCACGCAACCACTATGTGAAATCGATCTGTTCAGCATCCAGATCGAGCCTTGGCTAGATGATCTGGCAACCGTGATAGGCATCGAAGATCGACACCGCGACCATCGCCCCTGTCGTATTCCGCATCACCTCTGGCACTTGGGTGATCTACGAATTGCGGGAACGCATGATTTTGCCCCGGTATTTGTCGGGCGGGCGTGGGCTCATGCACCCGCTATCGATACCACTTCCGCTCTCGCCGATGCCCTGTGGCCACGGGCTGGGGTGGTTTTGCAGACACGACGATCTGACGTCACTTTGCCTCGAGGTCACGTCATTCGAGACCTGAATGAGTTTGTTTGCACCAGTGACGGCATAGACACCTTCGATGCTCAGGCGTTTGATCGGGTGCTACGCGGCTATGTCACGGCCAGTGGCCAGTCTGAACCCGATCAATTCCTGCAAGGCAATCGACTGAAGTTGCCGCATTTCACCGCGTCCAGAACGCTGCCCGAGAAGCAGGCCAAGATTATCCGTGAGATGTGGGGCACCCTAGGACAGCCAGCCCCAGTGCTGTCTTGGGCTGAGGTCAATGGAAGGGCCAGCGTCGCCACCGGCTATCAGTCGTTTGATGACGCCTTCGGAGGCAAGGCAGAACGCGAAGACATAATTGCTCAGATCAAACGAGGTAAATACCAGATTCGGCGTAACCCATAAATCCACCCATAAATAGAACCAGACACCGACCATAAATCTGTGCGGAGAATTTGATGTGCCCTTTTCATCTAGGAGGCACATCAAAATGCAAACCCAGACCACAGTATCTCAAACCGGTCACCCCGCCCACTCCAGCAGCAGTCAACGCCTGGCTCTGAACGAGTATGAACTCGCTACTCGGTGGGGCGTTTCTGTCAAGACTCTGCGTCGCTGGCGCCAAGAGCATCTCGGCCCCATCTTCTGCAAGCTGGGCGCCCGCATCACCTACCTGATGCCCGAAATCGAGGCGTTCGAGCGGCGCGTTGCGCGCTGCTCGACCTCGGCTCGGGCATACCAGTAATGGGGGCGAAGATGAACGACATCACCATCCTCCCCGCCGAACTGGTTCGGCTGCTCAAGACCGATCTCACCCGCCTCGATTCCACCCGTCTACAGGAGCTCATTCTCGGTCTGGACTACGAGATCGCTCTGCTCAAAAAGGCCAAAACCCAGGTCGACACGGCTCTCATCAAACGATACGGCCAACAAGTCCAGACCGCCCTTGCTGCCACCGGACGCGATTTCGGCACCGCCCACATCGCTGACGGTGCCGTGGCCATCAAGGCGGAATTGCCCAAGAAAGTCCGCTGGGATCAGGCGAAGCTCGCCGAAATCGCACGGCGCATCACCGCCTCTGGCGACCGCGTCGAGGACTTCATTGATGTGAAGCTCTCAGTGCCTGAATCCAAGTACACCGCCTGGCCACCGGCCTTGCGCGAGCAGTTTGCCCCCGCCCGCACCGTCGAGGCTGGCAAGCCCACCTTCACCCTGACCGTCATGGAGGACTGACCATGTCCGCGATCATGCCCTTTGCCTTTGAAAACCAGCACGTTCGCATTCAGCTCGATGAGTCCGGCGCCCCCTGGTTTGTCGCCAGCGATGTCTGCGCAATCTTGGGTTACAGCAATCCGTCAAAAGCGATCACTGATCACGTTGAAGAAGATGACCTAACGAAACGTGAGGTCATCGACACCCTTGGCCGCAACCAGATGACAAACCATATCAATGAATCTGGCGTGTACTGCCTTGTTTTCGGCAGCAAGATGAAGAAGGCCAGAAAATTCAAACGTTGGGTCACGCACGACGTGCTGCCCACCATCCGTCGGACCGGCCACTATGCCGCCCCCGGCTCGCTGGCAGCACTGCCCTCGCCCACCCAGGACCAGGTTCAAGCACTGCTCTTGATGGGCGATGCCGTAGCTAAGGTCCCTGGCGTCAAGCGTGGCATCGCGATGGCAGCCACCTTGACCTGCATCTCGGAAAACACGGGGCTTGCAGTCGAAACCCTGCGCCGTGCGCTGCCTGCAAACGACGAGCCGATCTGCACCTTGAACGCCACTCAACTGGGCAAGCGGGTCGGTAAGTCAGCAAAGGCCACCAATCAGCTGCTTGCTGCCAATGATCTGCAGTATCGCAACGACCGTGATGAGTGGGAGCTGACTGACGACGGCCAGCAATGGGCCGAGGCTATGCCCTACTCGAGGAACGGCCACTCGGGCTACCAGATCCTCTGGAACCCTGCTGTGGCTGATCTGCTGGCGGAGGTGGCGTAATGACACTCCCCATCATCAGCGCCGACGAACGCATGGCCGAACACAGCGGTGCCAAGATCGCCTTGTTCGGGAAGGCTGGCATCGGCAAGACTACGCTGCTCAAAACCTTACCTGAGACCAGCACTTTATTCGTCGATCTCGAGGCGGGCGACCTAGCTGTCAAGGACTGGCGGGGCGACTGCGTGCGGCCCGTCACTTGGCCGGAATTCCGCGACCTTGTGGTGTTCTTGGCTGGGCCCAATCGGGCACTACCGCCCGACTCGGCCTTTTCCGAAGCGCATTACCAAGCAGTGTGCGAACGCTACGGCGACCCCACGCAGCTGGATAAGTACACCACGTACTTTGTCGATAGCCTCACCGTCTTGTCGCGCCTTGCCATGGTCTGGGCCAAGACCCAGCCACAGGCGTTTTCGGAACGCACCGGCAAGCCCGATAGCCGAGGTGCCTATGGCCTCCTGGGTCAGGAAATGGTGACGGCGCTGACCCACCTGCAACACGCCCGGGGCAAAAACGTGGTCTTCGTGGCGATCCTGGACGAACGCACAGACGACTTCAACCGGCGCATCTTCGTGCCGCAAATCGAGGGCAGCAAAACCGCCTCTGAGCTTCCCGGCATCGTCGATGAAGTCATCACCTTGGCCGAAATCAAGGCCGAAGATGGCTCGTCCTACCGCGCTTTTGTCTGCCACACGGTCAATCCCTACGGGCTTCCTGCCAAAGACCGCTCTGGTCGCCTGGATCTACTTGAACCGCCTGACCTCGGTGCCTTGATCGCCAAATGCACCGGCACCACCCTGCCCGCCCAATCTACCGAATCCAAGGAGTAATCCACCATGACGACCAACAATAGCGCCACGTCCTGGAACGACTTCAATGACGCCGAATCGCAGCAATCTGGGTTCGACCTGATCCCCAAGGGCACCATCTTGCCGGTGCGCATGACGATCCGCCCCGGCGGTTACGACGATCCTGCCCAGGGCTGGACCGGGGGCTACGCGACCGAGACCTTCGAGACCGGATCGGTATACCTGTCTTGCGAATATGTTGTCCTTTCCGGTGAGTATGCCAAACGCAAGGTCTGGTCTTTGATCGGCTTGCACTCGCGCAAAGGCCCGACCTGGGGCCAGATGGGGCGCACATTCATTCGCGCCGTGCTGAACTCGGCACGCAATGTCCACCCCAAGGACAACAGCCCGCAGGCCGCAGCCGCGCGACGTATCCAGGGCTTTGCTGATCTGGACGGCATCGAGTTTCTGGCTCGCGTCGACATCGAAAAAGATGGCCGTGGAGACGACAGGAACGTCATCCATGTGGCCATCGAACCCGACCACCCGCAATACACCAAGCTCATGGGCGTGCCCGCCAAGGCCGCCCCAGCTGGTAACCCCACAACCACAGCGCCCATCGCCAAGCCCACCGCAGCTACCGTCCCAGCCACCACACAGGCCACCGCCCCGGCAGCAACGGGCAAGCCTGCCTGGGCTCTGTAAGGGGGTAACGTGAAATGCTGGATCTGTTCACGGTCTACGCGTGGCTTCGGTCACACGGATGGCAGGTTTGCGCCAGGCGAGTCCAGGCGCTACCCCGCCGATTGGGTCTTCTGCTCAAAACGCTGTCAGGCCATCTTTCATGGGCTGTACGGCAACTGGCTGAGAGTGCAGGACGGCTCGGCAAATCTCAGGGAGGTCACGATGGAAAACATCACTGACATCGAGCGCAGTGCCATGCAGTCCTGCCTGAAGGCCTTCGGCCAAGCTGCAGAGGCCATTGGCTTTACCAAACCCCTGGGCGAGTACAGCGAAGCCGAGGCTCTGCAGGTGATCGAAGCCATCGTGGGCGGGTGGACCGCTGCCATGGCTGCCCACCACGAAGGTGCCAAGTACTCGCCGGTACGGGGCGTGGCCCCTGCAGCCGACCCCCTGGATGAGAATCCCTTTGCGGGCATGACCGACGATCTGCCCTGGAAGGAGGCTGCCAAATGATGGATTTCAATTCATCTGCCACGCTCTCGGAACGGGTGCAGGCATTGATCGATGATGCCCTGGTGGCCGAGCGCGATGCCGCCACACCGCGCCAGTACCTTGGAGCCTCGCGCCTGGGGGTGCCCTGCGAGCGCGCCCTGCAGTACGAATACGCCAAGGCCCCCGTCGATCACGGCCGGGGGTTTTCCGGACGGATCATGCGCATCTTCGAGCGCGGCCATGTGATGGAGGACATGATGATCCGCTGGCTGCGTGCCGCAGGCTTTGTACTTCGCACCGAAGGCAAGGACGGCCAGCAGTTCGGCTTTGCTGTTGCCAACGGCAAGATGTGCGGGCACTGCGATGGCGTCTTCGTGGGCGGACCAGAAGGCTTTGCCTACCCGGCGCTGTGGGAGAACAAGGCGCTGGGCAATAAATCCTGGACTGATCTCGTCAAAAAGGGCCTGGCGGTCTCAAAGCCCGTCTACGCCGCCCAGGTCGCCGTCTACCAGGCTTACCTCGGCCTGCACGAAAACCCGGCCATTTTCACAGCGATCAATGCCGACTCGATGGAGATCTACACCGAGGCCGTGCCCTTTGATGCAGCGCTCGCCCAGCGCATGTCAGACCGCGCAGTGAAGGTCATCAGCGCCACCGAGGCCGGTGAGCAGCTGCCACGCGCCTTTCACGATGCAACCCATTTTGAGTGCCGGATGTGCCCTTGGCAGGACCGGTGCTGGAGCACAGAACGATGACACGCAATATCGCAGATGAAACTCAGCCCGATGTGAAGACTGATCGGATCAATGCCGAACCCATGATCGACGGACGCGAGGCTTCCACAGCCCTTTGCCTGCCCTTTTACTGGTTCAACGACCGGACGATGCGCACGCGGTACCGCATCCCCCACTACCTGATGGGGGGCCTCGTGCGCTACCGCATGAGCGAACTACTCGCCTGGGCCAAACGCAACAACGTCAATCAGCAAACAGACGACAAGGAGGGCGGCGATGCTGGACTTTAACGACGCCGTCATGCCTGAGACAGTAAAAGCCATGGATCGCGATGCGATTCACCAGGCCTTGCTCAGCCGTCTTGAATCGGTGCTCACCACGATGTTCCCTGCTGGCAAAATCCGGCACGGCAAGTTTCGTGTGGGCGACACGTTCGGCTCCGAGGGAGACAGCCTCGAGGTCGTGCTCGCAGGCGAAAAGGCAGGCCTCTGGACAGATCGCGCCACAGGCGACGGCGGAGACATCTTTGATCTGATCGCTCTGTACGCCGGGATCAATGCCAGCGTGGATTTTGCTGCGGTCCTGAGCCACGCGGCTGATCTGGCTGGCCACGCGCTGGCACTACCAGTGCAGCCTGCCAGGCGCGAGCCACCCACGGATGACTTGGGGCCGGTGTCGGCCAAGTGGGACTACCACGACGCTGATGGACGCCTGGTAGCCGTCGTCTACCGCTATGATCCGCCCGGGCGCAGGAAGGAGTTTCGTCCGTGGGATGCGACCCGGCGCAAGATGGCACCACCCGAACCCCGGCCCCTGTACAACCAGCCTGGGATGCTTGCAGCAGACGAGGTCATCCTCACCGAAGGCGAAAAGTGCGCGCAGGCGCTCATCGACGTGAACTTTGTGGCGACCACGGCGATGAACGGGGCCAAAGCACCAGTCGAGAAAACCGACTGGGCACCGCTTGCAGGCAAAACCGTCATCCTCTGGCCCGACCGCGACAAACCGGGCTGGGAGTACGCGACCGCCGCAGCCCAGGCTGCCCTGGCAGCGGGTGCCGTGTCCTGCGACGTACTGCTGCCACCCGACGACAAACCCGAAGGGTGGGATGCTGCGGACGCCTTGGCGGAAGGGTTCGATGTAGCTGACTTCATCGCCCACGGCCCACGCATGAACATGAAGCCCACCACGTCGGCCCCCACCCAGCAGGCAAGCGTCTGGGCGACCGACGATGCACTGGCTCTGGCCTTCACGGAAACCTACGCCGAGGACTGGTGCTATGTGGCCGGATGGGGCAAGTGGCTCGTATGGGATTCCCGCCGCTGGCAGGCTGACGACACGCTTCTCGTGCGCCACCTCATCCGCTCCATCTGCCGTGATGCCGCCACGTCAGCGAGCACTCACCGGCTGGCTGCAAAGCTCGCAGCCAGCAGCACCGTCGGGGGCGTCGAGCACCTTGCACGCACCGACCGCAGACACGCCGCCACCACTGATGAGTGGGACGCCGATGCGTGGCTTATCAACACTCCAGGCGGCGTAGTGGATCTGCGCACAGGACGCCTTCAAGCACACAAAAGGGAAAACCGCATGACCAAGATCACCACCGCCACACCAAAAGGCAAGCCTACCTTGTGGCTCTCTTTTCTGGACGATATCACAGGCGGCGACCAAGATCTGCAGGCGTACTTACAACGGGTCGTGGGCTACTGCCTCACGGGCTCTACCGCCGCCCACGCGCTCTTTTTCCTCTACGGCACCGGGGCCAACGGCAAATCCGTGTTCGTGAACGTCGTGACGACCATCCTCGGGGACTACGCAGCCAACGCAGCCATGGACACCTTCATGGATGTACGAGGCGACCGCCACCCGACCGATCTCGCAGGGCTTCGCGGTGCCAGGATGGTGTCCTCGATTGAGACCGAACAGGGACGCCGCTGGAACGAGTCCAAGGTCAAGGCGATCACGGGTGGCGACAAGATCTCCGCCCGATTCATGCGCCAGGACTTTTTCGAGTACACGCCGCAGTTCAAGCTCATCATCGCAGGCAACCACAAGCCGTCCATCCGAAACGTAGACGAGGCCATGCGCCGCCGCCTGCACCTGATCCCCTTCACCGTCACGGTGCCGCCTGCCAAGCGCGACGGGCAGTTGACCGAGAAGCTCTTGGCCGAGCGTGACGGGATTCTCGCCTGGGCCGTCCAAGGGTGCCTGGACTGGCAGCGAGGCGGCTTGGAGCCCCCGGCAGTTGTGGTCGAGGCCACGGATGAATACTTCGAGGCTGAGGACGCCCTTGGTCAGTGGATGGATGAACGATGCTTCACCGGCAAAACGCACCGTGAGGCCGTATCCGACCTCTTTGCCGACTGGCGCGAGTGGGCCGAACGCGCTGGCGAGTATGTCGGATCCGTGAAGCGATTCTCGGAAGAAATGGCTGTTCGCAAATTCGACAAATGCCGTCTACACGGAGGTATTCGGGCACTCGCTGGTATTGCATTGCAACCAAAACCAGACCGGGGATACACCCCGTATCGCGATGACTGAATCCAGCCAGGGTGACGGATGTGACAGGTCTACTGCTTTACACGCTACACGTGCGCGCGTAAGGAGGTTTAACCGGTGAACCCGTCACATCCGTCACCCGGCAGAAAAAGGACATGGAAATGATCACCACAATCCTCGCCCTGGACCTGGGCACAACAACCGGCTGGGCTCTGCGTCTGGTCGATGGCACCACCACAAGTGGCAGCGAATCCTTTCGGCCCCAGCGCTTTGAGGGCGGCGGGATGCGCTACCTGCGGTTTCGCCGGTGGCTCACCGAAGTGAAGCAGACAGCCGATACCATCCACGCCGTGTACTTTGAGGAAGTCAGGCGTCACGCGGGCGTCGATGCAGCCCACGCCTACGGAGGATTCCTGGCCCACCTGACCGCCTGGTGCGAACACCACCAGATCCCGTACCAGGGGGTGCCGGTGGGCACGATCAAGAAGCACGCCACGGGCAAAGGCAACGCGGGCAAGGAGGCAGTTATTGCGGCAGCCCGCACCTGGGGCTTTGATCCCGCAGACGACAACGAAGCCGATGCTCTGGCCATCCTGCACTGGGCACTCGCCACTCAGGGGAGCTGATGTGGCAGAACCATGGACCGTAGAACAGGTTGCAATTCGCCTGGAAGAGGCCTCTGCTACCGCAAGGCGGCTGCCCTGCGTGCGAGTGCAGGGCCACTTCAACGCCTGGCCTGCCATCATGCGCGAAGCCTGGGAGACGATGGCTGCTGACGATCCCCCAGAGCGCCACTTCCCACCCAGCCCGCAGGCCATCGACCGGATGCTGGAAGCCTCGCGCTGGATGGTGTGGCTGGAGCCGGACGCACGGCACCTCGTGTGGACAAGGCTTGGCGGTGCGCCTTGGCCCGTGGTGTGCCGCAAGACGGGGTTATCACGCACCACGGCCTGGCGGCGGCTGCGGGCTGCCCTTGAAACCATCGTCGAACACCTGAGCCAGGTAGAGTAATCATTAAAACGATTGTCCTTTATTTGAAAAACCTGTCTATTTTTCAAAGCACTGGGCGTGAAACACTTTCGACAATTTCCCGTAGAATTTCAGCTATCTTCTGGACAGAAGTGCGGGCGGCAAGGAAACCGCGCCACCGCACCCAGAAGCCTCCCACCTTCATGACCAGAATCATCACTAACCTTGGCTTCCCCGCTGATATCGCCATACTGGTGACATCAAGTCAGCAAGGCCAAGCAGTGAATCAGCCGACCTACATCCAATGCCCAGATGACACCGCCGATATCCCGGCCGGAGTCGACCATGTCCCCGCCTTGATGCTTAACTCGGAGGCACCACCTGTCGTGCTGCTCTCAGCAGCAAGTGCAAGAACCCTGCGCATGATCCAGAGCCTGGAGACCTACGCCGTCATCCCGACTGACCAGATTGAAAATGCTCTCGATACCGTGTCGATGCACGCGCAAATGACGGCCCTGCACAATCAGGCCAAGGAACTGCACCAGATACTCACCGGCTGCATCACACGCCTCACGGATAAATCCGAATAGCGGCTACCCAACTTCGATACCTGCCCACCCTGGCGTTGCCTCGGTGGGTTTTTCATGCCCACACACCATGCCTGATCTGCACATCGAATACCGCCGCACAGAATCCCTGATTCCGTATGCCCGCAATGCCAGAACGCACAGCGATGCGCAGGTGGCCCAGATTGCTGCCTCGATCCGCGAGTTCGGGTTCAACAACCCGGTCCTGGTCGACGGTCGGCACGGCATCATCGCGGGCCATGGGCGGGTGCTCGCTGCCCGCAAGCTCGACCTGGATACGGTGCCGGTGATTGAACTCGCGCACCTCACCGAGTCGCAAAAGCGTGCCTTTATCCTTGCCGACAACAAACTAGCCTTGAACGCCGGATGGGACGAGGAGCTGCTGGGCATCGAACTGGCCGACTTAAGCCTTGCGGGCGTCGATCTGGACCTGACCGGTTTCTCGGATGTCGAGGTCGCGCAACTGCTGGGGGTGGCCGATGAGGACAAGACCATCGGAAAGGATGGGGACGTCGAGGACGATGAAATCCCTGAGCCCCCCACCCAGGCAGTCAGTCGCACGGGCGATATTTGGCAAATCGGACGCCATCGGCTGGGTTGTGGTGATGCGGGCGATCTGAATCTTATCGCGCAAGTCATGGAGGGCAGTAAAACTGCCTTGTGCTTTACCTCGCCACCCTACGCCAACCAGCGCAACTACACCACGGGCGGCATCGCCGATTGGGACGCCCTGATGCAATCGGTCTGCACGGCGCTGCCCATGGCATCCGATGGCCAGGTGCTGGTGAATCTCGGACTCGTCCACCAGGACAACGAATTCATCCCCTACTGGGATCAGTGGCTGGCCTGGATGCGCCAACAAGGCTGGCGACGTTTCGCCTGGTACGTTTGGGACCAGGGCCCTGGGATGCCGGGAGACTGGAACGGGCGGCTGGCACCGTCGTTCGAGTTCATCTTCCACTTTAATCGCCAGGCGCGTCGCCCCAACAAGATCGTGCCCTGCAAGTGGGCGGGCCAGGAGACGCACCTGCGCGCTGATGGGTCGTCCACCGCGATGCGCAAACCCGATGGCGAAGTCGGCGGCTGGACGCACAAAGGTATGCCCACGCAAGACACCCGCATCCCCGACAGCGTGATCCGCGTGATGCGCCAGAAGGGCAAGATCGGTGAAGGCATCGACCACCCTGCAGTATTTCCGGTAGCGCTGCCCGAATTCATCTTGCAGGCGTACAGCAGCCCTGGGGATATTTGCTTTGAGCCCTTTGGTGGCTCTGGCACGAGCCTCATTGCGGCAGAACGCACATGCCGCCAGATGCGGGCCGTGGAGCTTGCCCCCGAATACGTGGATGTGGCCATCGAGCGATTCCGCCGACTTTATCCAGATGTCCCCATCACCTTGGCCCAAACCGAGCAGCCTTTCGAAGAAGTTGCTGGGTTGAGGCGCGATTTTGCTATGCAGTCGTCTGTGTGATCCGAATTTCATATTGCGAAACAAGTTCATGACAATTGAGCATTTATCCATCAATTTGCGCCCCATTGCCTCACTGATTCCTTATATCCGCAATGCGAGAACGCACAATGATGCCCAAGTCGCCCAGATCGCAGCGTCCATTCAGGAGTTCGGCTGGACAAACCCGATCCTGGTCGATGGGGACAATGGCGTCATCGCAGGCCACGGCAGGCTGCTGGCGGCTCGCAAGCTGGGCTTGGAAACTGTGCCGGTCATCGAACTCTCCCACCTAACTGACGCCCAGAAACGTGCCTACATCCTGGCCGATAATCGGCTGGCCATGAATGCGGGCTGGGATGAGGAGATGCTCCGCCTGGAGCTGGGGGATTTGCAGGGACTCGACTTTGATCTGAATCTCCTGGGGTTCGATGACGAGGAACTCGAAAGCCTGCTGGCCGATGGCGCAGAGGGCAACGAGGGGCTGACTGACGAGGACGCCGTCCCCGAGGTTCAGGAAAACCCGATTACGCAACCAGGCGACCTCTGGATCTGTGGCCCGCATCGCGTGCTGTGCGGGGACGCCACCAAGGCCGAGGACTACGCGCGGCTGCTCGATGGCGGCTTGGCCGACATGGCCTTTACCGATCCTCCCTACAACGTGAACTACGCCAACTCCGCCAAGGATAAGATGCGCGGCACGAATCGCCCGATCCTGAACGACAACCTGGGCGAGGATTTTCAGGGGTTTTTGACAGCGGCTTGCACGAACCTGCTCTCCGTCACCAAGGGTGCCATCTATATCGCGATGTCCTCGTCAGAACTGGATACGCTGCAGGCCGCGTTTCGGGCAGCCGGTGGCAAATGGTCGACCTTCATCATCTGGGCGAAAAATACCTTCACGCTCGGTCGTGCCGACTACCAGCGCCAGTACGAGCCGATCCTCTACGGCTGGAAGGACGGCACTGACCACTACTGGTGCGGGGCACGCGATCAGGGGGATGTCTGGCAGATCAAAAAACCCTTCAAAAACGACCTGCACCCCACGATGAAGCCGGTAGAACTGGTCGAGAGATCTGTGCGCAACAGCAGCAAAACCCGGGACGTGGTGCTTGATCCGTTCGGAGGATCTGGCACCACGATGATTGCCTGCGAGAAGGCGGGACGTGCGGCACGGATCATTGAACTGGACCCGAAGTACGTGGACGTGATCGTGCGTCGGTGGGAAGACTGGACGGGCAAGCAGGCTACCCGCGAGCCGGATGGTATGCTACTCGATATCGTTTCAAGCCACCGGGGATCTAATCGGGGTCAGTAAGATCCAGGCCGCTGGGACAGTTGCCCTTGTCCTGATTGCGACCAAGGCTGATAACCATTACCCATGGCTTGGCTAAAGACATTTGACTGAGTCGTCTGGTTGTGACGGTAGTTCTCCGCCTGCTGAGTGTTCCAGGCCATGTTGAGATCTGTATTGTTGCGATGCATCGCCTTGTTCAGATCCGTATCGTTGTTGTATGCCGAAGTCCGGAATTGGGTATTCAGTTCAGCCTCGCGAACTTCCTTCTCAATAAGCGCCTTGTCAGTCGCTGTGTCGTACTGGCTTTTGAGTTCGATTAACTTCTGGTAGACAGCAAGGAGATCCTTGTTATCTATGTTTCTCGACAGATGATCTTCCAGAAACTGCCGACATTTGTCGAAATCTTGACTGTTCATTGCGTCGCCCTTGGTAGTCCGTGAAGATTCCATATAACGTCGATCTACTGTTTTTTCAAGATTGAACGACCCGGTACACCCGCTCGCCACACTGTACCTTGTCCGAGACAATGGTCAGGCCCAGTCTCTTCTTGAGTGCCCCAGCAAAGGTCCCGCGCACCGTGTGGGCCTGCCAGCCCGTGGCGTCCATAATCTGCGCAATGCTGGCCCCTTCGGGGCGTTGTAGCAGATCCAGCACCAGCGCCTGCTTGCTGCCCGTTCGGGCCAGCCTCGGGCGCTGTGGCGCTGCTGCGGCGGGGTCTGCGGGGGGCGGAGGGGCATCTTCTGCTGCCCACTGCGTTTGCGCTGCCTGGACGGCTTGATCCAACTCCGGATCGGCTTCAACAGGGGCGTGGTGCGTTTTTGTAGCAACATCACCGCCTCCTTGCCCATCCAGTACCTGGTAGCCCGCATCCGAAACATGCCAAACGCCATCGACGTCGGCGATCAGATCTTGTCTGGCCAGGGCGCTGATGACCTTTTGTCGTGCGCCGCCCTTCAGATTGTCGGGATACCAGTAAATGCGTCCATCGCCCTGGGCTTGGGCTGCGCGGCGCAGAATCGCGAGTTGGGTTGCGGTCAGTTTGGTCATGGTCGTGCTCCTTGTCGGGCCAGCCCTGCTGGCCCATCAGTTGTCAGTTGGTTTGGGGGTTCTCGATCTGCTCTTTCAAGTCCAGGGCGTCGCAAACATCATCGCGGCTGGCTACGTACTGGCCATCGACAAGGATGTCGTACCAGACGTGGCGCTTGGACACGTTGGCTTCGCTGCTCGTCTTGCGCTCGATGGTGACTGTGGTCATGGTCAGGCTCCTGTGCGTTTGGTCTTGGCTCATTTGCCTTCGTTAAAAACCCGGTCAGTCAAGTTGGTGAGCATCTCCAGGTGCTGCGTCAAGTCGCCCACATGGCCCCAGTTGATGTCCTCGGGGTTCAGATCGAAGTGGTTGTCGAGGGCCCCTTGCAGGCGGGTGATGCGGGCCTGGATCTCGCCCACCAGGGCGACAAATTCGTTTTGGGCTTGGGCGTTGATGGCTTGGTTTTTCATGGTGGTACTCCTGCTTGGTTGTTCGTTGCGACACCTGTAGATTCGCGCTTCACACCATCAAAGCCAAGCATTCATGCGGCTTTCCCGCGATTTTGATTGATAAAGATTGATACGAGGAGTCGTCCATGACCCGAGAACGATGCGGGGCAAAAACCCGCGCAGGCACTCCCTGCCAGCAGTGGCCCCTGGAGGGCAAACGGCGCTGCAAATTTCACGGTGGAGCCAGCACGGGGCCTGCCAAGGGTAACCAGAACGCCGCCAAGCACGGCATCTACGGCACAGTGCTGACCGATGAGGAAAAAGTCCGCTGGAAAGAAATCCAACTGGGCAAGGTGGACGATGAGATCCGGCTCTGGCGCACGCGCCTGGTGCGGGCGCTGGCCGCCGAGCAGGCCGCCCGCGACAAACCCGAGCTGGAAGAAATCGTCGCCCGCAAGATTGGCGGCGAAAACCAGCCCACTGCTGAAAAACGTTACAAGCGGCGCGACTACGCGGCGTTCATCGACCGCATTGGCGGGCGCATCGAAAGCCTGGAGAAAACCCGCATGGAACTCATGAAAACCGACTCAGAAGTCACCGAGCAGACCGAGCCCATCGTGATCCAGATCCAGGCCGGTGGCCAGACAGGCGGGTCCGATTAAGGGCCACGGCATCCCATGCAAATCCGACTGACGACTCCGCAGAGTCGTTTTTTTTCGTCTGACGCACGCTTTGTCGCCATGGTCTCGGGCTTTGGGGCGGGCAAGACCAATACCCTGGTCTTGAAGATGCTCGAACAAAAGTTCAAGTACCCCAAGGTGGACATGGGGTACTTTGCACCGACCTATCCGCTGGTGCGCGACATCCTATATCCGCGCATCAGCGACATCCTGGGCGAGGCGGGCTTGCGCTTTCGCATCCACCGCACCGAGCACGTCATCTACATTGCAGGCTTTGGCCGGATCATCTGTCGCACGATGGATGTGCCCGAGCGCATTATCGGCTTTGAGATCGGCCACGCCTTCATCGACGAGTTCGATACGCTCAAAACACAGGCGGCGCTGGACGTGTGGCGCAAGATCATGGCCCGCATCCGGCAGAAATTTCCCGACGGCAGCGAAAACCGCATCCTGGTGGCAACGACCCCAGAAGGGTTCCGGGCGACCTACCAGCTTTTTGCGCTCGAGACACGCCCTGGCTACGAACTGGTGACCGCCAGCACCCACAGTAATGCGGCCAACTTGCCCGAGGGCTACATCGAGTCGCTGCGCATGCGCTATCCGCCGCAGCTGATCGAGGCCTATCTGGACGGACGCTTTGTGAATATGGCCTCGGGTTCGGTGTATCCGGACTTCAGCCGGAAACTGAACCACACGCCCGCACAGCTGCGCCCAGACGAACCCGTTCACGTGGGCATGGACTTTAACGTGCTCAACATGACGGCCGCCGTATCGGTCATTCGGGACAACCAGCCCGTCACCGTAGACGAAATCGTGGGCGTGCGCGACACCCCGGCCATGGCCCAAATCCTGGTCGCTCGGTTTGCCAAGCGTGGGCACCCCGTCACCATCTACCCAGATGCCTCGGGCGCAGCCAGGCGGACGGTCAACGCGGCCGAGTCGGATATTTCCATCCTGCGCACAGCAGGGCTGACAGTCCGTGCAAACGCCAGCAACCCCGCCGTGCGCGACCGGGTCAATGCCGTGAACGCCTTGATCCTGAACGATACGGGCGAGCGGCGTTGGCTGATCAACACCGACCGCTGCCCGACGCTATGCACCGCCTTGGAGCAGCAGGCCTACACCGAGGACGGCGAACCGGATAAACGCACGGGGTTCGATCACGCAGTCGATGCGGCAGGCTACTTCCTTGCCCACCGCTGGCCGCTGGTGCGCCGCAGTGCCAGCCAATCTTCTATGTCCTTGTACTGATTATGACCACTAACACAGATACCCCTGCCGTTGCCCGTACCGCACCCGAGGTCCAGGCCATGGCCACGCACTGGCCGCTGGTCGACGCGCTCTTAGCGGGCACCGCCGGAATGCGGGCGGCAGGCCGCCGGTATCTCCCCAAGCGCCGCCTGGAGGCCGACGAGGATTATGCCGTGCGCCTGCAAACGGCCACGCTCTACCCGGCGTTTTCCGAGACCGTGGGCACGATGGTGGGGCGGGTCTTCACGAAACCCTTTCAGTACGGGGACAACATCCCGCAGGCCATCCTCGCCGACATCATTCCGGATGTGGACATGGAGCGGCGCAGCCTGCAGGAGTTTGCCCGCCTGTGGTTTGAAGATGCGCTCGCCTTTGGCATCTCCTTTGCCCTGGTGCTGGCCCCCGAGATGGATGCCAACCTGGCGGGCGTGGCCACCCGCAGTCAGGAACGCGCTGCCGGCCTTCGCCCCTACGTGAAGCTCGTGCGCCACGACCAGGTGATCGGCTGGCAAAGCGAACTGGTGGGCGGCACCGAACGCCTGACCCAGGTACGGATCAGGGAATTTGTCCACGAGGCCGCGAGCGAATATGCCATGCAGTGGACCGAGCAGATCCTGGTGCTCGAACCCGGGGCAGCGCACACCTGGCGCAAGGACGCCCAGGGCCGGTGGCAAAAAGCGTCCCGTACGCTCGTGTCTGCGGGCAAGCCCCTGGCCGACATTCCCCTCGTTGCGCTCTACACCAAACGCACCGGGTTCATGACGGCCGAGCCACCCCTGCTGGAGCTGGCCCAATTGAACACCAAGCACTGGTGGCTGCAGTCCTCGATGGACCGCTTAATCGACACGGCCTGCGTGCCGATTCTCGCCCTGGTAGGGGTGACGGATGGCGATGTGGTGATCGGGGCAAACTCTGCCATCAACCTGCCCCCAGGCGGTGATGCCCGCTATGTGGAGCACTCGGGTGCCGCCATCGCCGCTGGTCGTCAGGCACTCAAAGACCTGGAGGACACCATTCGCCAGGCGGGGGCCAAGCTCTTGCAGCGGTCCGACGCCACGATGACGGCCGCCCAGGCCCGCGAGGAAGCGGCACGCGAGATCAGCCGCCTGGGTGTCATGGCCCAAAGCCTGGAAGACGCCTTGGACATCGTACTGGACTGGTTTACCCGCTGGATGAATCTGGGCGACGAGGGCGGAAACCTCTCCATCCACGCCAACCTGGACCCAGACTTCGCGCCCACCGAGTCGATGCAGGTACTGCTGCAGATGGCGCTGGGCGGCAAATTGTCGGATGCCACGCTTTTTGCCGAGGCTCAGCGCCGGGGACTGGTGTCTGATGATCTGACCTGGGAGATTGAGCAGGCCCGCATCGGGGCCCAGCCTGATGGCGAAGTCGGGTAAGAGGATGGTAGGAATCGATGGGAAAGATTGAAGCCAATCTACACGAGGCCATTGCCAGGCGCATGATCGACCAGCAGATGGATGCCTTGCGTCTTGCCGCAGGCCTGTCCAATGACGCCCAGGCCATCCTGGATGCTCTGGCCATCGCGTTACGCCAAACTCTGGCCACGCGTCCCCGCCGTCGCAGCACTCTGGAAAAGCAAATCCAGCAAGCTCAACAGCAGATTGAGCAGGCCTACCGCCAGCTGCAAGCCCTACAAACCCAGGCATTACAGAATTACGCGCCGGTGCTGGCAGCGGGTAATACCACGGCATTGCGGCAAATCATGCCGCAGGCCATAGGCATTGCCGCACCGGTGATACCGAAAATCGCTGACTTGCTGATTCTGGGCAGCCCCGCCAAGGACTGGTGGCAAGCCCAGGCCCGCAGCACACAACAGGCATTTGCCAGGGAGCTGCGACTGGGGTTTGTAAGCGGCCAGAGCACCGAGGTGATCGCCGCCCGCATCATCGGAGCCCGGGCCACTCCAGGGATCATGGATGTAAGTCGCAGGCAAGCCAGGCAACTGGTGCACACCAGCCTCATGACGCTGGCCAACCAGGTGCGCGAAGCGACCTACCAAGCCAACCAGGACGTGGTGCGGGGTCTGCGGTGGCTGGCCACGCTCGATGGCAGGACGTGCTTGTTTTGCGCAGCCCGTGACGGTCAACGCTACGACCTGCATCACCGACCGGTCGGCCACAATCTGCCCTGGGAAGGGGGGCCTGGGGCGAGCCACTTTGGCTGTCGCTGCGTGGCCACTGCCGTGCTGGTGCCTTTACGGGAATTGGGATTGGGCGTGGATGATTTCGCCGGGTCGACCAGGGCAAGCATGGACGGCCAAGTCGATGCCAAGCTCACGTTCGAGCACTGGCTGCAGGGCAAGTCCAAAGCGTTTCAGGATGAGTACTTTGGCCCAGGACGCGCCGATCTGTGGCGCAGCGGGCATCTGACACTAGCTGAGTTGCTGGACATGCGCGGTCGGCCACTGACGATTGATGTGCTGAAGGAAAAGGTGGCCAGTGGATAACTTTCCGGCGACAAATCGGCCACATCCGCGTTACCAGGACACTGATCGACCAGCGCGAGCGCCAGTGGGTAAGTCAGTGGGCAGCTTGGCCGTTATTTTGCGAGTTACCCACTGGCTTATGAAGAATTGCCGCATTTTAGCTACAACCTAACAGACGAACTAGACATAAAACCCGTTATGGGACTACGCATGATGCCCTTTAGGCCCGACCTAAAACCGCCTTGAAGTTACCCACTGCAGGTCTGCTGGCGCATCTGTCGCCTGGACCAGGCCGCACCACGCCAATGGTTTTCCCCCACACCGCCACCACACACACCGCCTGGTGGCTTTTTTATTGGAATTTCACATCATGAAATTAAAGCTTGATGATGCAGGCCATGTGGCCTTGCAAGACGGCCACCCCGTCTACATCCATGACGATGGCAAGGAGATCGCCTTTGATGCCCAGGCAAGTCTGGCCTCTATCGCACGGCTCACCCGAGAACTGAAGGACGCCAAGACCCAGGTCGAGGCCAATGCCACCCGCCTAAAAAACTTCGATGGCATCGAGGACCCCGACAAAGCCCGGGAAGCCTTGGCCACCGTCGAGAGCCTGCGTCAGAAAAAGCTCGTCGACGCAGGCGAACTCGATGCCGTCAAAGCCGAAATCAGCAAAGTCTTCGAAGGCAAGCTCACCGAGGCCGAGGCTCGCGCCAAGACACTCGAGCAGCAGCTCGTGGACGAAAAGATTGGCGGCAGCTTTGAGCGCTCGCCCTTCATCGCCAAAAAGCTCGCCATCCCGCCCGATATTGCCCGGGCGTTCTTTGGGGCGGCGTTCCGTCTTGAGGACGGTCGCACGGTGGCCTATGACGCCTCGGGCGAGAAGATCTACAGCCGGGTGCGACCTGGCGATCTGGCCGACTTCGATGAAGCCATGGAAGTGCTGGTCGAGCGCTACCCCCGGCGCGACGACATTTTAAAGGGCTCTGGCGCATCGGGCCTGAACACCACCTTGGCACAGGCTGGAAAGCCGGGGGCCAAGACCCTGTCTCGCAGCGCCTTTGATGCTCTGACTCCGAAGGATCGGGCGGGCTTTGTGCGCGATGGCGGCACCGTCACCGCGTAGTCAGCAGCACCTTCATCAGCACCTCCCCCTCCTGTGCACTTATCACCGGCCATCACCCGCTGGCCAGCCCCCTTTTTTTCCTCTGAATCTTCCTGCAAGGAGCCATCATGGCCAATACCCTGAACGATCTGATCCCCACCCTCTACGAGGCGCTCGACATCGTCTCGCGTGAAATGGTGGGCTTTATTCCGGCGGTCACTCGCAACTCGAGCGCCGCCCGCGCAGCGCTGGGCCAGGCTGTCAGCTACCCGGTTGCCCCGCCCGTGACACCCGCCGACATCGCCCCGGGCGTGACCGCCCCCAACGATGGCGATCAAACCATCGGCGTGGGCACGCTCACGATCCAGAAGTCGCGCAGCGCCTCCGTGCGCTGGAACGGCGAGGAGCAGCTGGCCGTTGGCCATTCCGGCCAGTACAACCAGGTGCTGCGCGACCAGTTCACGCAAGCCATGCGATCTTTGGTCAACGAGGTCGAGCAAGACCTGGGCGCGCTCTACGTCCACGCCTCACGGGCCATTGGCGTGGCTGGCACCACACCCTTTGGCACAGCCAACGACTTTACTGACTTTGCTGGGCTGCTGCGCATCCTGGACGAAAACGGGGCCCCTGCCACTGACCGACAGCTCGTGCTGGGCTCTGCTGCCATTGCCAATATCCGAGGCAAGCAGTCGGTGCTGTTCAAAGCCAACGAAGCGGGCACCGATGAACTGCTGCGCCGGGGCATCGTCGGGCGCGTCGAAGGCTTGGATATCCACAACTCGGCAGGCACCCGCAGCCACACCAAGGGCACAAGCGCAGGGCACCTGGTCAACGAGGCCTCTGGCGCAGCCCTTGGGGCCACCACCATCGGGGCCGACACCGGTACGGGCACCATTATCGCGGGTGACGTGCTCAAGTTCGACTCCGATGCCACACGCTTGTATGTAGTGGCCAGCGCATTGGATGCCGGGGATTTCGTCATCAATGCCCCGGGGCTTCTGGTGCCGGTAGCCGATGACGCCCCCATCGCCGTGCAGGCGAGCTACGCCGCCAATCTGGGCTTTCATCGCTCGGCCATTCACCTGGTCACCCGAGCCCCGGCTATGCCCGAGGGGGGCGATGCGGCAGACGACGTGCTGGAAGTCACCGACCCCATCTCTGGCTTGTCGTTTCAGGTGGCCGTCTACCGCCAGTACCGCCAGGTGCGCTACGAGGTGGGCCTGGCCTGGGGCGTGAAGGCGGTCAAGCCTGAACACATCGCCATTCTTCTGGGGTAATGCCATGGCAGCCAATAAATCCAAGGCTGCCTCTGGGCAGCCCACATCCACTGGCCTAGTCGTGCTGGTGCGAGACGCCCCTGCGCGGCCCGGTGGCCCTATTCGCGCCGCAGTTCCAGGCGGCGACACTGGGCCGTGGCTGGTCAAAGGGTGGCGGCAAGAACCCACCCAGGCAGGCAATAAGGCAGCTGACGTGGCCCGCCGCTCTGCCAAGGGCGATTCGTCAGCCACGCAGACAGCTTTGGAGGATTACGGCGATGGCGCTTGACACCGATATCAGCTCACCTTCGATGGAAAGCTACGTCTCGATTGCAGACGCCGACCAGTACCACACGGCCTTCGGACACGCGGACTGGGCCCAGGCCGACACCGCAGAAAAGGAAGCGGCGTTGCGCCGAGCCACCCAGTACCTGGATGCCCGCTACACCTTCAAGGGCGACCCAGACCAGCCCCAGCAGCCTCTGGCCTGGCCCAGACGGGGCCACCCTTGGCCAGAGCGCCGAGTGACGGCGGCAACCTGCGAGCTGGCGCTGCGGGCCTTGAGTAATCCGCTATTAAACGACGTAGCCCCACTGGGGGTGCGGCAGGAAACCATTGGGCCGCTGACCACCATCTACTCCGAAGGAAGTGGAGATGGCCAGATCCGCTATGCCGTGGTCGACGACCTGCTGCGCGGCCTGGTCGCAGGCGGCATCACAACGCGCCTGGAACGGGCCTGAGGCCAAGAAGGCCATCAATGCCCGCAATCGACTACGCCGCCAAGGCCAAGGCTGCCGCCAAGCTGCTGGAGAAGTTTGGCGGCCCCATCATCCTGCGCCAAATCATCCCCGGTGAATACAACCCAGCCACCAATCAGATGACGGAGGAAACCATCATCGACAAGCTGGCCGTAGGGGTGGTGCTGAACTATGAGCAGGACGTCATCGACGGCACCCGAATTCAGTCCCAGGACCGGGAAATTTACCTGGGCGCAGACGGCCTGGAAGCCCCGACCACGACGGACAAGGTGGTTATCGGCAGCAGTGTTTTCTCCATCCTGAACGTCCAGGCCATCCAGCCCTATGACGTGCCGGTGCTATATGTGCTGCAGGTGCGCAGGTAGGCGCAGTCAATCAAGGGCCAGCCGCCACCTGTCACTTCTTTGCTGCTTTCTGTTTTCTGCAGAGGACCCCCTATGACCAATCCTTACAAGGACGAGATCGACTCGATCCTCGCGCAGCAGCGCCTGCACACCGAGCAGATCCAGGAACTCTGCGAGGTGGTCAAGCGCATTGAAGCCGATACCGCTGGGATCGTAGCTATTTTTCAAAGCCTGAACGGCGCATTCAAGGTGCTGCACTGCATCGGAAAACTCGCCCGTCCCATCGGCTGGATCGCCGCTGCCGTCACGGCTGTGGTCGCAGCCTGGGCTTCCATCAAGCACGGAGTCATCAAATGAAAAAGCCACGCGGTATCCGCAATCACAATCCTGGGAACCTGCGCTGGGGCGATCCCTGGCAGGGACTGGTGCCAGAGAAACGGCGCACCGACAAGGCATTCTGTCAGTTCGTGTCCGCTGCCTACGGCATCCGGGCGTTGGCCAGGACCTTGATCACCTACCAGGACAAATATGGCCTACGCACAGTACGGCACATCATCAGCCGCTGGGCACCTGAGTCTGAAAACGACACGCAGGCCTACATACAGGCTGTTGCCAGTCAGATCGGTCGGAACGCCGATGATCGGCTGGATATGCAGTCCTACCGGGCTCTGAAAGCGATGACAGAAGCCATCATCCGTCACGAGAACGGTCGCGGAGGCCAGGCCACACCCAGCACCTGGTACGACAGCCAGACCGTCGACAAAGGATTGGCCCTGGCTGGCATCGAAGCGCCCAAAAAGGCAGCAGGCCCGATTCCCGTCACCCGCGAGACCATCGGTGCGACCGCCACCGGTGGAATGGGTATCGCCCAGATCGCAGACGTTTTGCCGCAGGTGTCAGACGCCATCAACCAGGCCAACGGCCATCTAACAAGTGGCTCGGCTGTGCGCATGGGCATCGGCATCACGCTTGTGGCCATCGCCATCTTCATCGCGTGGGCGCAGGTCCGCCGCCACCAAGCGGGGACGCTGTGATGTGGGCGTCAATTTGGGCTCGACTCCAAGGGTGGCTGCTAATGGCCGGGGCTGCCCTGCTTGTGCTCGCCGGGGCCTACGCTGCAGGCGGACGTGCTGCCAGACGGTCAGCAGAGCTGGACTCTGCCCGAAAAACCCTGGACATGAAAAGGAGGGCTGATCGTGTGGGGCAGGAAATTGATGCGCTGGATGATGGTGCTGTCCTTCGTCGCGCTCGCCGCTGGGTGCGCGGCACCGGGCGGTGACTACTGTGACATTGCCAGGCCGATCTGGTGGGGTAGCATCCTGGAAATGGATCTCACACCAACCGACATTACCCGCCAAATTACCAAGCACAACGAAACGTGGCTGAAATTGTGTCAATAGACAAATGAAAACCACGAGATTTTGCAACTATCCGTAGGTTCGACGCATTGCGTCCAACCAACTGGCTGTCACGTTCATCTGCTAGACTCTGACAAGTAACAAAGTATGCCCTAAATGTCCAGGGTATCGTCCTTGCAGGAGACGTCGCGTGCCAAGTCAGCCCCCTACCGAAGCCCATCTGGGCAACCTTATGCTTACGCTGGTGCCGGGGGACGGTTCCACCATCGGTAATACGGCCCTGCGACGGGCGATGGAAGCCACGCTACGCGCTAATGGCCTGACCCTGACCGAAGAACAATACTGGCAGGCGCACACCGTACTGATCACTAATGGCGTGCTACTAAAGGGCCAGGGGCGAGGGGGCTCAGTGCGCCGAGCCCAAATCACTGACGAGGCCCCACCCAGCCAGGATTTTTTGCTTCAGACTCAGCAGGCACCTGTAGCCACAGACGCATCAGCCACACCCATCACTGCCTCCACACAGCCCACCCGGACAAAAACAGCCGTCAGGGCAAACCGGGCTACTGCAGACGACGCCCAGATCCTATCCTACCGGCACGCCGACAAGCGCGTGAACAACCCCGAGGTAGGCATGGTCAACCCCACGACAGACCCCGAGGCAGGCAAGGTCCGGTGGGCCTACGACCCGCATCTGGACCCCGCCTTGGGATTTGACCCCCAACGCAAGCAGATCGAAACCCTGATCGACGATGCCCTGGCATCGGGCGATACCGACCAGATGCGTGCGACACTGGAAGAACTGAAACGTCTGCAAAGTCCCTACCTGAACTGGGCGGGCAAGGCTGAGCGCACCAGTTTCGACATCGATACGGTCAGCCTGCATGTGCATGAACGCATCGACCCAGCCAGCATTCTGGCGGCGGTGCGCAAAGCCATAGCGGCAAAAGCCAAAAGCCAGGGTGCAGCCAAGGCGATCCAGCCAGGGCTGTTCGATGCGCCCTTTGAAAACCTGCCCCTGCGAGACGCCATCGACTTTTACCGCCACGAACGCGGCTGGGCGAACCGCCTGATTTCGGGCGACAGCCTGCTGGTGATGAACAGCCTGCTGCAAAAGGAGAACATGGCGGGCCGGGTGCAGATGATCTATATCGACCCACCCTACGGCATCAAGTACGGCAGCAATTTCCAGCCTTTCGTCGGCAAGCGGGATGTGAAGGATCGCAAGGACGAAGACCTGACCCAGGAGCCTGAGATGATCAAGGCATTCCGGGACACCTGGGAGCTGGGGATTCATTCGTACCTGACGTATTTGCGGGATCGGCTGTTATTGGCACGGGAATTGCTGAATGAAACCGGCAGCGTGTTTGTGCAGATTTCGGATGAGAATCTGCATCATGTGCGGGAGATTTGTGATGAGGTTTTTGGGTCTGAGAATTTCCGCTGTGTTATCGGATACCAGACAACAACAGGAAAAGCATCTGCTACTCTCGATGTGACGTTTGACTTCATCGTCTGGTACTCTCGTTCAAGTAACTTTAAATACAACGTACTCTTTCAGGACAGGACCCCATCGGACGACGTTAATTTACGATACGTCAAGCACAGTAATGGTAGCTTTGAGAAGATCAATAGCCTCGACACCATAATGAGTCTATTGAGCACCGGGGAGCAAATTTTCCGACCAAACCCAATCACCAGTCAATCCGGATCAACAACTACAACCTTTAAATACGACTTCCGAGATGCTGCGTTCAATCCAAAATCTGGCGGTTGGAAAACAAACAAATCCGGGATGGAGAAACTCGATAAATCACAACGGTTGATGGCGATTGGCAAGACGCTCTGTTACATACGCTATCTAAACGATTTTCCCGCCAAACCATATAACAACCTCTGGACAGACACGCGCCAAAGCGGATTCTCTGATCCAAAGACCTATGTCGTCCAAACCGCCGAAAAAGTCATCGAACGCTGCCTTCTGATGACCACCGACCCCGGCGACCTCGTCCTGGACCCTACTTGCGGCTCGGGCACCACGGCCTTCGTCGCCGAAAAATGGGGCCGCCGCTGGATCACCTGCGACACGTCCCGCGTGGCGGTGACGTTAGCCAAGCAGCGGTTAATGACGGCCAGCTACGATTACTTCGATCTGAAATACCCCCAGGAAGGCTTAAAAGGCGGCTTCATCTACAAGACGGTGCCGCACATCACGCTCAAGTCGATTGCCAACAACCCGGAAATCGACACCATCTACGAGCAGAAGCACCCGGCCATCGAAGCGATGTTGGCAAAGCTGAACCAAGCCCTGAAACAGGCCAAGGTTACAGAATTCACTGTCACCGAAGGTGGCCGCAAGGGCCAAACGCTGGACTTCTCCAAGGGTGACGCCCTGCAGGAATGGGAAGTCCCCTTCGATTACCCCAAAGACTGGCCCGCTGCCGTACAAGACGCATTGGCGGCTTTCCATTCCAACCGACAGGCCATGCAGGCACAGATGGACGCCAGCATCGCCGCCCATGCCGACCAGGAAACCCTGTACGACCAGCCTGCGGTGGCCCGCGACAAGCTGCGCATCACCGGCCCCTTTACCGTCGAAGCCGTGCCCTTTCCCAGTGTCAAATCCCTGGACGAGGCCGAAGGCCCGCCTGAAGCCGATGCCAGCATCGCCCGCACGGGCGAATCTGGCCGACAGCACCAGTGGCGCGATGAATTGCTGAAAACCGGCATCCGGGGCAAAGGCGGCCAGAAATTGAACTTTGCCGACCTGGAACCCCTGCCCACGGACGATGGCATGCAGCACCTGCACGCCACCGGTCACCTGGATACCGGCGAGCGCGTGGTGGTCAGCTTTGGCCCGGAATACGGCGCACTGGAACAGCGCCAAGTCACCAATGCACTCACAGAGGCGGGCAGCCTGTTTCCGTTACCTAAAATGATCGTGTTCTGCGCCTTTGCCTTCGATCCCGAGGCCGCCAAGGACATCGACGCCTTGCGCGGGATCACGGCACTGAAAGCGCAGATGAACACCGACCTGCTGACCGATGACCTGCGCAAGGCACGGGCCCACAACCAGAGCTTTTGGCTGATGGGCCAGCCTGAAGTCGAGGTACGCAAAGACAAGCGAGGGCGCTATGTCGTCGAAGTCCACGGTTTTGATTACTTCGACACGGTGAAAGGCGAACTGATCTCCGGCGGCAAGAAGAAGATCGCCATGTGGGCGTTGGATACCGACTACGACGAGCGCAGCCTGTTTCCCCGTCAGGTGTTCTTTCCCATGGCAGGACGCGGTGAAGGCTGGGAAAAGCTGAAAAAGAACATCCGGGCCGAATTGGACGAATCCCGGCTGGAAACCTTTCACGGTACGGTCAGCCTGCCTTTTGAAGCAGGTGACAATCGCAAGATTGCGGTCAAGATCGTGGATGACCGGGGGATCGAATCCTTGAAAGTCATGACGCTGGACTAAGAGGCAGACCGTGGCACAAGCATCCCTCATCATCAGTTCGCCTTTTGAAGCCCCCACTCACCATTGGGAACGCGAGGCCGAAAACAAACTCAAACTCGTGGAAGGCCGCAGGCCTGCCGGGTACGAGATTTTCGACACCCGCCACAACACGGTGCGCGGGGTAGAGTTGGACCTGGTCAACCGCATCCGTGATCGCGTAGACGCCTGGCGCGAGGCGGGCTACCCCGGCATCACGGCCATCACCCGCCAGTTGCTGGAGCACTGGCAGGACACCAGCGCACGGCAGTACACGTTCTACTTTTGCCAGTTGGAAGCCATTGAAACCTTGATCTGGCATGTGGAATCTCCTGCTGAATTCCGGCAGGGGATCGCCATCCCTGGGGACGGCGGTGCGTGGGAACGCCTGTGCAGCAAGATGGCGACTGGCACGGGCAAGACCACGGTCATGGCCATGATCGTCGCCTGGCAGGTGCTGAACGCCCTGACCTACCCTAAACGCAACAAGGATTTTTCGCGCGCGATCTTCATCGTGGCCCCCGGTCTGACGGTGAAAGAGCGCCTGCAGGTGCTGATGCCCGGACACCCGGCCAATTACTACGACCAGTTTGCCATCTGCCCCAACGAGGCCCTGCGCCAGAAGCTGAACCAGTCGACCATCCTGATCGACAACTGGCACAGCCTGATGCCACTGAAAGATGTCACACGATCTGTCGTGAAAAAGGGCGCAGAAAGCGATGAGGCCTATGTGCGCCGTATCCTGGGGGCGCTCGCCGGCTTCAAGGACATCGCCATCATCAACGATGAGGCGCACCACGCCTACCGCAACCGCCCCGAAGCCAAGGTCAGCAAAAAGGCTGCCGAAGCGCTGGGCATCAACCTGGACGACGCCACACGCTGGATCGAAGGACTGGACCGCATCCACAAGGTGCGCCGTATCAGCCACTGTTTTGACCTATCGGCCACACCGTTTGCACCCACCGGCAAGACCAGCACAGAAACCGCCCTCTTTGATTGGGTCATCTCCGATTTTGGCTTGAACGACGCCATCGAGGCGGGTCTGGTCAAAACCCCACGCGTGGTCATCCGCGACAATGCCTTGCCCAACGCCAAGACCTACCGCAGCAAGCTATACCACCTCTATCGCGAACCCGAGGTGCAGGATGACCTGAACCGGCGCGGGGCCGAGCCCCACGAGGCGCTGCCGCAACTGGTGCAACAAGCCTACACCCTGCTGGGGGCGGACTGGCGCGAAACCCGCGCTGCCTGGTTGGCAGCAGGCCACGTCTCGCCCCCGGTCATGCTGACGGTGTGCAACCGCACCGAAACAGCCGCACGGCTGGAACACTACTTTCGCCAGGGCGATGCCCATTGGCCCGAACTACAGGCCCCAAACCGCACCCTGCGCGTGGACTCCAAGGTGCTGGACAAAGCTGAAAGCGGGGAATCCGCCACGGCAGACAAGCCCTACGAGGAAGTTCTACGCAACATTCTGGAGGCGGCTGACATCCCCGAGACCACCAAGGCACGCCTGCGACCGCTAAAGAAAGAAGAACTGCTGCGCGCCATTATCGACAACGTCGGCAAACGCGGCACGGCAGGCCAGGACCTGCAAAACGTGATCTCGGTCGCGATGCTGTCCGAAGGCTGGGACGCAAAGAACGTCACCCACATCATGGGGCTGCGCGCCTTTACCAGCCAGCTCTTGTGTGAGCAGGTAATCGGCCGGGGGCTGCGGCGCGTCTCCTACGATACGGAAGCCGTGCAATGCCCAGATGGCCAGGTGCGCGATCTATTCCGGCCCGAGTTCGTCAACGTATTTGGAGTCCCGCTGTCGATTTTCCAGGATGTGGACGACGGGGGCGACCCGCCACCTCCGCCCAAACCCAGTATTCAGATCGAAGCACTGGCCGAGCGAGCCGAGCTGGAAATCAGCTGGCCCAACGTTCTGCGCGTCGATACCGTGATCCGCCAGGAACTGACACTGGACTGGAACAACCATCCCGCCTTGCGGCTAGCCATCGACCCGGCACGCATCCCCATCACGGCTGATCTGGCCCCGGCGCTGGGCGGTGCCGCCGACATGTCCAAGATCGTCCCCATTGATCTGGAGAAGATTCCCGAGGGCTTTCGCCAGCAGCGGCTGCTATTCATGGCGGCCCGCAAGGCCATGGAAAGCCTGGGTGCGCAGTTCTCTGGCAGCAGGGAATTGCTGGTGCAGCAGTTGGTGCGCCTGGTCGAGCGCTTCTTCAATTCGGACCACCTGGAAATCCCCAGCCTGTTCCACCAGGAGCCCCTGCGCAAGCGCATCCTGATTGCACTGTCCATGGACACCATCGTGCAGCACGTCGTGGCCCTGATCGAACAACAAAATAGCGAACGGCTGGAACCCGTGTTCGACCCGGAATTCCCGATTGGCTCCACCCGCCTGATGCGCACCTGGTACACCACCAAGCCTTGCATCGACACGGTGAAGTCACAAATCAGCCACGCCGTCGCCGACAGCACCTGGGAAGACTACGCCGCCAAGCGCCTGGAAGCCCGGGACGACGTCGCCGCCTACGCCAAAAACGACCACCTGGGGTTCCAGATCTACTACCTATGGCATGGCAGCAAACGTAAGTATGTCCCCGACTACCTGGTGCGGCTTGCCAACGGCAAGATGCTGGTGCTGGAAATCAAGGGCGAGGATTCCGAGCAGAACCGCAAGAAGCGCCTGGCCCTGGATGCCTGGGTGCGGGCGGTCAACGAACGCGGTGGCTTTGGCACATGGTGCTGGGATGTGGTGAAAGGGGAACCCGCGCGGCTGGATGATGTGATTGGGCATCATGCAGAGACTGGGCACACCACATCGCCCATTGGGGAGACGAGCACATCGGCACAAAGGGCCGCTTCACTTATGCAGACTGCCAGCCCGAGCAGAGTAGCAAGGCATGAACCTCATGATATGTAGGAAGATGGCGTCACGAACTGCCTCCTTCCTCACGACCGGAGGCTCTGCCCTACGAAAGAAGCATGAAACGTGGTCTTCCAGCTATACTGTCAAGTAGCCCGCGAAACGAGTAACGCTTGTCGAAACTCAGCAGTATCTGTCCTCGTGTTGGAGGCTGATAGCGTAGCTATTGCACGCAGAGAATTGAAAACGGAGATGCGGACATGGCCAGCGGACAACTACTGAGACAGCTCATCAAATCAGGGACTTTGGGAAATGAGGCGGAGTTCCGTGCGGCGTCCGAGGCTGTCATTAAGGAAGAGCGCGAGAAGAATCATCACCTGCTAGCGAACGACCTTGAACGCCTGCTGTACGGCGACCGTGCAACCGCCCTCGGCAGTACTCGCCGACTAAACGGCATCCTCGCCGATCTGCCTACCAACAAGGACAGCGGTTTGACGCTGCTTGAAGAACGTGCGGTAGTGCGGGAAGAAAAAGATATTGTCCTGTCGGACGAAGCGCAGTCCGTTCTTGATGAAATCCTCACCGAACATCGCCGCGCTGATGTACTGCGATCCTACGGACTACAGCCTGCCCAAAAGCTCCTCTTCTGTGGCCCCCCGGGGTGCGGCAAGACGCTGGCGGCAGAAGTCATCGCCAACAGTCTGTCTCTCCCCCTAGTCATTGTCAGGCTTGATTCGGTGATATCGTCGTTCCTTGGAGAAACAGCAACCAATCTACGTAAAATCTTCGACTACGTTTCGCGGAATCCCGTGGTCGCCCTGTTCGACGAATTTGATGCTCTGGTCAAAGATCGCGGCGACTCAGCCGATCACGGGGAACTAAAACGATCAGTTAATGCGGTTTTGCAAATGTTCGACAGCTATCGCGGCGAAAGCCTGCTGATCGCCACTACTAACTACGAGTCTCTTCTAGACCAAGCTGTGTGGCGTCGATTCGATGAAACGATTCGCCTTGAGCCACCAAACCTGGAGCAAATCAAGCGCCTACTGGCTCTCAAACTAGCTGGGGTTCGCAGAGAATTTGATACAGACGCAAGCGACATCGCCAATCTGTTCAAGGGGATGTCTCATGCCGATATTGAACGCATCCTACGCCGCGCCATAAAACGGATGGTCTTGTCAAACCGCGAATTCTTGCAGCGCAATCACCTGGAAGAAGCGCGGAACCGCGAATACCAACCGAAACGATCAACGACGCGGCAACTCAGAACTGGGAAATAACCGATGCCGTATGAGCACTTGTGGTTCAGTCGAGAAACGCCACTGACAGAACGGTATCGCAGACCAGGTGGAGCGGGGCTACCGCCTCCACCAAACCCCAGGGAATTTGGTGCCGGGTTGCGTCGCTCATTTGAAATCGCAAGGCAACCCGCCACCGATGAATTAGCTGGTTATGACAGCCGCATTCTATTCAAAGTACAGCTACGAGATAATGCCCCGCTGCCTGAACTCAGTCTAATTCCAGGCGTTGAACTCGTTAGTCATGAAGATAAGTCCATCGTCCTGGCCTTCGCCGATGCAACCGGTCTGGAAACGTTCGAAAGTCGCCTGACCAGCCTTGCCGCTAATGGGGTCGCCACCAGAAAAGAATTGCTCTATGCCTTGGACAGCTTCGATCACTGGACGGCAGAGGATAGAAAAGGGACTGCACTCAAGCAACAAGGATTTGAGGAAAGCGAGCCCTTCGCTCTGGATGTAGAACTGTGGCCATTAACTAGGCAGGATCAACGCAGTGCGCTGCTTGAAGCCTTTCGCACCTTCCTAACTAAGCAAGGTATCGAAAAGCTGGATGAGTTATACCAGCCATCGCTGATTATGTTGCGCGTACGTTGCACAAGGGCGCAAGCGGAGAATTTTTTACTCAAACATCGTGACGTGCGGATGGTTGACTTGCCACCACGCACGGGGGTTTCGGTTGCACTGTTGACCACCGATATCAACCAAATACCACAACCTCCTGAGCCGTCTGATGGTGCACCGGCAGTGGCGGTACTTGATACGGGTCTGACCACGGGTCATCCTGTGCTGGCCAATACCGTAGGTGATGCACAAGGCTACCTTGCTCCTACCCGCACAGCGAATGATAGCCAGCCTTGGCACGGAACACTTGTTTCTGGCCTAGCCATGTATGGTGATGTACAAGAGTGCTTACGCCAAGGACAGTTCATCCCTCAATTACGTCTATTCTCCGGCAAGGTATTCGAGGATGGCAACAACAATCAGACGACATTTGTAGAAAAGGCTGTCGAGGAAGCAGTTCGTTCCTTGAGCGAGCAATATGGTTGCAAGGTGTTCAACCTCAGCTATGGCGATGAAAATAAGGTTTACGACGGCAGGCATTTACGAAGCTTGGCATACACGCTAGACAGGCTTACGCGCGAACTCGGAGTGCTTTTCATTGTTCCGACAGGCAATCTGAAAATTAGCGACTTACCTGCCAATCCCCGCGCCAACTATCCAGACTATTTGCTTGAAGACAGTGCGCACTTGCTTGATCCAGCGCCTGCACTAAACGTTCTGACAATTGGAGGCCTTACTCGCTACACCGCTACACGAGACGCCCAGAGGTACCTTGATAACATTGAAGATTTACCCATCGCGTCAGCTGATCAGCCGTTTCCTTTAGGACGTAGCGGATTATCGATTGGCAAGGCGATCAAGCCTGACCTGGTTGAACATGCTGGCAACCTTTCCGTCAGTCGGATTGGAAACAGAACACTCCATGCTGGCTTAGGGATTATTTCCACCTGCGGTGATTTCGCCAATGGGCGCCCTTTCGCTGAAGATATCGGGACCAGTTATTCAGCACCGCAAATCGCCCATCGTGCAGCACGCTTGCTAAGCGTTGTACCTAATGTATCCGACATGCCTGCAAATCTGTTGCGCGCCTTACTTGGTGCGCATGCGCGTTGGCCGTCAGCCAGCGTGGAACTACTCAATTCTGCCAATGATGCTGCCGGTAAAGAGCGCCTATTGAAACTGATAGGTTATGGGCGCGTCGACGACGAGGTGCTATATCGATCTGTCGATCAAACCGTTACGTTATTGGCGGAAGATCGTATCGTCAACGACAAGTGCCATATCTACGAATTGCCGATACCTGATGGCTTTTGGTCATCGGGAAGGCGGCAGCGTGAAGTCACAGTCGCACTTGCCTACAGTCCCGACGTCCGCACCACGCGACTCGACTACCGAATGACCAAGCTATGGTTCAACTTGACCAAGGCTGACACACTGGATGAAGTAGAAGCTGCCTTCACGAGAAATCGCGTGGAAGGGCTCCCAGAAATCACCACTAACCGTTCCATCACGAACGATGATCGTAAGGCTGGCACACTTCAAGTTTCCAGGTGGGTATTTAAATTACCTCCGCGACAGTCAGGAAAGCTCTTCGCTGTAGTTACTCGACAAGATGCAGTCTGGGGCAATGTAGCAGATGGCGAAGAACCGTATGCTCTGGTAATGGTCATCGCCGATCGAGAGAACGAGCAGGTCAACCTGTATGCCCAAATCCGTTCGCAACTCGAAGCTCGTGCCCGAGTTCGTGCCCGCGCGCGGGTGTAAACGCATTACAAGGGCATGATCTCTGTATTACCATTCCATTCGAACTATGCCTATTTCGCATGGAGAACGAGTTGTACTTGGGTTCCCGACTGCACCACCATTCGCCCTTCTCACGCCGTCCCACCAAGTCCCATTTTCTTCGAGAAAACATGGACTTGCGTCAAAATTTCATCCCAAGCCATCTCACCGGATTCCACCGAATCCCGGGCTTTTAGTCCCCTCAAACAGTCCCCTAAGATTTTCGCTGAAATTCGAGGGACTATTGGGAGCGCGCGATGAAGCTGACCGTCAAAACCGTGGAAGCGGCCAAGCCGACCGACAAGGAATACTTGCTGCCCGACGGGGATAAATTGTATCTCCGCGTGCAGCCGCGAGGCTCAAAAAGCTGGCTATTCGCCTACTACGACGTAGCGGGGCGCCGCGCCAAGCTGACCCTGGGCGCTTATCCGGTCATGTCACTGGCCGCCGCACGCAGCGCGGCCGAGCAACAACGCCTCAACCTGACGTTAGGTAAAGACCCCCGCCAAATGAAGCGGGAAGCCCGTCAAGAAGCACGTCGGCAAGCGCTGGCGACCTTCGAGAACGTCACCCGGGAGTGGCACGCCCACGCCAAACAGATTCATGAGTGGAGCGAGGACTATAGCCAGAAAATTCTGCGTCAACTGGAGCTGCACGCCTTCCCCAGGCTTGGCCGCCACCCCATTGGTTCGCTGAACCGCCTGGACGTCCTGCAATGCCTGGAGGCCGTCTCGCTGGCCGGCACACGGGAGACCGCCATCCGATTGCGGGAAAGCCTGCAACGCATCTTCGCCCGGGCGGTCACCCTGGGACTACTGGAACCCGCCGAGAACTACATGGCAAAGGGCGTAGCCGACTTCAAGCTGCGCAGCCCGATCGTGAAGCATTACGCCACGATCCTGGAGCCCGCAAAGGTCGGACAACTGATGCGCGACATCCGGGGATACTCGGGGCACTACATCGTCTGCTGCGCCCTGCGAATCATGCCCTATGTATTCCAGCGACCAGGCCAGATCCGCATGATGGAGTGGGAGCAGCTCGATCTGGATGCCGCCATCTGGATTTGCCCTCCCCGCATCATGAAGATGCGGGAAGCCCACAAAAGCAGCGGGCAAACAGGGTCGCACATCGTCCCCCTACCCTCCCAGGTCGTCGCCATCCTCCGCCAACTCCACATAGTCACCGGCCCGAGCGGCCCCGTGTTCAAAAGCGTGTCACGCCGGCGTGGCAAGAACGGTTACTCACGCTATATCTCGAACAACACCATGAACAGCGCCTTGCGCGCCCTGGGCTACGACACCCAAACCGACATCACCGGGCACGGTTTCAGGGCCATGGCGCGAACGCTCATCCGAGAACGGCTGGGGTGGGACCGGGAGATGATCGAGAAGCACCTGGCGCACGTCTCCGATGAAGAACTGGGTGAAGCCTACGACAGGACCCGCTTCGTCGAACAGCGCCACGAGATGGTGCAGGCGTGGGCCGACTATCTGGATTCGCTGGCCGAGCGGAAAACACCGACCAGAAGCAGCGGACAGCCAAGGCTTGTCCCCAACAGCAACGAACATGATCCTGAGGGGCGCACGCCAATTCGCAATCGCATCAGTACCGTACCCGACGCACCCTCGCACCCAGCGCAGTAGTGTGAGTGGAGCAGGACTCCATCAGCTTGAAGCCACCGGGGTCCTGTTCCCACTGCTCCAAATCCACGCGCCGCCAACCCTTGGCCGCACCGCCCAGGGAAACCGGCGCCGGAAAACTCCCCTTGGCGATGCGCCGGTACAACGTGGACCGGCTGAGTGCCGTCATCCGCAAGACGTCCCTCATGCGATAAAACATGGGGCTTGGGGTACTCGCTTCACGACTGGCCCGAGTCGTGGGATCTTCGGTAGGGGGCATCTGACTCTCCTGGTGTCTCGTCCAGTGCCAGATTGCCCTGGGGCGGTATGTCTGTACACCCACTATGGCGTACTCAATCGCAGAGCACAATTTTCGTTGTCTAGTGCATTGTCTGATTAATTTGTTCATTTAAATGGGGATTTGGAATAAAATGATGGTTATCCATTCCCACAGGATATCCGCCATGAGCAAGCCTGCCGCCCCCTTCACCTTGCCGGCCACGGATCGGACAGAACTTCAGGCGTGGCTGCGCAAGACGACACTCGATCAGCGCCTGGCACAGCGTGCCAGAATCCTTCTGGATCTGGACGCGGCAG
>Ga0265293_10002000_pt1 | contig 42651 bp, 34 predicted proteins | sample Munlanlewell138R_FD_192505 | JGI IMG/M metagenome (GOLD analysis project Ga0265293, IMG submission 192505) | Leachate microbial communities from a municipal landfill in Southern Ontario, Canada - Leachate well 138R | ecosystem: Engineered > Solid waste > Landfill > Unclassified | place: Canada...
TCATCGGTTTCGGTCTGGTGGTAGGCCTGATCACGCTTCTCAACAACGGCTTTCTGGAGCCACGGGGCGAGGAGGCGTACCAGCGCCGCATCGACGCCTACGTTTACGCCAGGCCGCCCGCCGCCCTGCAACTGAACGCCGCCTACCAGATAGGCGGCGACATCTTCTTCGCGTCACGCGTCCGCGCCGTCGACGGGCAGCCAACCCTCGCGAACCTAGAGGGCGTGCTCATCTCGCTGCAGGACGGCACCCTCGTGACCTCACCGTCCGGCCGCTGGGACTCGGACGCGCGCACCTGGTCGCTGACCCGCACCGAGACCAGCCGGCCCGGCGAGCAGCCGGTAGCCAGCGACGACGCCACCTTCGCGTTCATGCTGGAGGCCTCGCCCGCCGACACACTGGTTAGGGCCGCGCAGCTGCCGCTTGACCGCCTGCTTCAGCAGCTCAGGCAGGTGAGGAGCGCCGGCGGCGATGTGCGCGAGCTGACCTTCAGCCTGCATAGGCGCCTGGCCGACGCTTTCAGCGCCGCCATCTTCGCCACCTTCGCCGGCGCTATCGCTCTCAGGGTGCGCGGCCGCGCGGCCGGTTTCGCCTGGACCATCGTCCTGCTGGTGGGCTTCTGGGCGCTATGGGTGCTGGCGGGCAACCTCTTCGATACCGGCGCCCTGCTACCCGTGCTGGCCGCCTGGCTCACGCCCGCGCTGGCCGGAGTTGGTGCTCTGGTCCTGGCCTGGAGGACCCTCTCCTCATGACCCGCTGGGGCCGCTACCTGATCAGGGAGACCCTGCCGCTGCTGGCCGCGGGCCTGGTCACGCTGGTACTGCTACTGCTGCTCTACTTCCTGCTCGACGTGCTGGCCGACGTGCTCGCCCGCGGCGCGCCGGTCGCGCTGGTAGCGCGCTACCTTCTCTACAAACTGCCCAGCGCCATCGGTCCGGGCCTGCCGCTCGCGCTGCTGTTCGCCGCCCTGCTGTCGCTTACCCGCCTGGGGCAAGACGGCGAGATCAAAGCCGCCCTGCTGGCCGGTATCGGACCCAAGCGCTTCGTAGCGCCGCTGCTGGTTCTCGGCCTTGGAGTAAGCGCGCTGGCGCTCCTCAACAACGAACTAGTGGTGCCGTGGAGCGAGGAGCGCGCGGCGCAAGTCGAGCGCGACATCCTCCTCATCTCACCAGAGACCATCGTGCAGCAAGGCTCGTTCTTCGAGGACGCGCTGGGGCGCAGCATCTTCATCGGCGAGGTCGGACAGGCCGGCGAGTTCCGCGAAGTCACGGTCATCACACCAGGCTCGGCGTCCGGCCCGCGCGAGCTGCTGCAGGCGGAACTGGGCGTACCGGACCACGCCGCCGGCGTATGGCACCTGTCGGACATAGGTTTCAGGGTGCTGCGCGACGCGCGCCTAACGCTCGACTTCCGCGCAGAAACCGCCACGTTACCGGTCCGCGGCCTCACCGCGCGCAGCCCAACTGCCACCGACCTCGCCTACCTGCCGCTGCGTGAACTGCTGGGCCGGCTACGGGTCGATCCGGGCTCGCCGAAGCCCGCCGAGTGGACCGCCCTGCACCGCAAGCTGGCAGAACCGCTGGCCGCCACCGCCTTCGCGCTCTTCGCCGCCGCCGTCGGCCTCTACACGTTCAGGCGCGGCGCGCAACTCGGCTTCGTGGCCGTGCTGCTGATGACGTTCGTGTACTACGCCACCTGGAGCGTGTCGAAGCTGATGGGCGCCCAGGGCACACTGCCCGCCTACGTGGCTGGCTGGCTGCCCGTGGCGCTGTACTTAGCAGCGGGCGGAGGTCTACTGGCGCTCATCTGGAGGCGCTGAGATGCCCGGGCGCGCAGGGTCATCACGGCTGCGCTGGGCGGCTCTGCTGGCGTTACTGGCGCTTTTGCTGGCGGGACAGGGCGCGCTGGCCGCGCGCATCGGTATCGACGCGGCCAACGACCCGAACAGCCGGCTGGAGATCAGGACCATTACCCTGCCGGACGGCACCGAGGTGCAGCTTTACGTCCTGCAGGGCGAGGGCATGCGCGTAAGTATCGACGATTCGCTGCTGGAGGCAGACCACGTAGAGGTCGACCTCACCAACCGGCTCGTGCGGGTCATCGGCTTCGGCCGCTACACGTCGGGGGGCGAGGTGGTCGAGGCGCACGACCTGGTCATCGACCTGAGGGACGAGAGCTTCGCAGGCGACGACGTGCTAATCATCTCCGACGCGGTCACCGTGCAGGGCGACCGCGCCAGCCGCGTGCCTGGCCTCATCCGCGTAGCCATGGGGCAGTTCAGCCCCTGCACCCGCTGCGGTCAGGACATCGAGGATTACGGCTTCGAGGCCGAAACGCTGGAGATATACCCGGGCGACCGGATCGTGGCTTACGAGGTGACCGTGCTGGTGCGCGCGGCCGCCGTGCTGAGCCTGCCCATCATGGTGCTGCCGATCGGGCCGCAGGACCGCCAGCCGCGCCTGGAGTGGGTCACGGGCACGGCCACGCAGCGGGCGCGCATCACGCTCAGCTGGCCTTACGTGGTGGGCGCCGACTCGTACGGCGACGTGGGCGTGCGCTACTACGCCGACGTGCTGCCGGGCGGCTCCGGCGCGGGCGACTTCTTCCTGGGCGGCGCCGTGCTGCGCAGCTACGTGGGCGGCTTCCTTCAGCACCGCTTCTACACGGACACGGGCAAGGGCAGCTTCACGTTCGATTTCACGCCGGCGTTCCAGACCACGGCGGGGCGCACGGAGCAGCAGTTCCAGGTCAGGCTGGTCTACGCCGACGAGGAGGTGCTTGGTCCACCCAGGACCACGCTGCTGGTGGAGCGCAACGACGCGCGCCGCCCCTCGATGTGGGAGGCCAGCCTCGCTCACGAGGCCGTAGTCGAAGGCTGGCGCGGGCGTTACAGCGCTCAGGTGTTCGTGGACCTAGAGCCGGGCCTGGTGCGCAGCCCCAGCTACGCTGGGCGTTCCGTGCCGCTACAGACGCTGTCGCGCGTTCAGCTCGAGCCGGATGACCTGCGCAGCCTGAACCTCGGCGCTGTGCGCTTAGAGCGCTTCCTTGTCGACCTGGGCGCCTTCCAGGACGTCAGCAACAGCCTCAACCGTTCGGCCGCCATGCGGCCCACAGCGACCGCAGGCCGGGCGACGCTGGGGCACACGATCACGCTCGCGCCGCTGCCGTTCTGGAGCGGCTTCACGCTGGAGGGACGCACCTTCTTCACGGGTTACTACTACTCGACCGCCGAACGCCAGGTGGAGTGGCTCACCGCCGTGACCGCGCGGCAGGCGTTCGGCCGCACGGGCAGCCTGTCGCTGACCTTCACGCGCAACGTGCGCGAGGGCGAGACGCCGTTCCGCTTCGACCTGCTGCCGTACCGCAGCCGCACCGACGTGCGCAGCCAGTTGCGTCTCGACCCCACAGCCTGGCTCCGCCTGGAGCAGACCGGCGGTTACGTGTTCTTCGATGACCGCAACCCTGGCGAGGTCGGCTGGCTGCCGCTCGTGAGCACCGCGACGCTGCTTCACAACCTGAACTGGATCACGCTCACGCTGCGCAACGAGTACGACCCCAACACCGGCGATCCCGGCAGCCTCGACGCCCGGCTCGTGCTGCGCACCCGCGGCAGGCTCTACTCCGAGCTCGACGTCCTGCACTCTCACGACCTGGCCGTCAGGCCGGACCGCGTGACGGGCGTGCCGCGCGACACCACCAGCACCAGCGCCGCAGCCACGGCGGGCCTGACCAACATCGTCGAGCTGTCGGCCGAGACCGCCTACCGCTACTTCCCCGCCCCACCGGAGGCCGGAGAGCCGCCGGATCACTGGGACGACCTGAACCTGCGCCTCACGCTGGGGACCTTGCGGCACGACGACCGCGTACCGGGCCTGGCCGTCAAGTACGCCCACGACCTGGACCTGGACCGCGCCAGCGCGTTCGAGGTGGCGGCGGCCGTTACTGCGGGTCCGCTGCAGTTCGACGCGTCGCAGCGGCTGTCGCTGCCAACTGGCCAGCTGGCACGCAGTCAGTTGCGGCTGGCGTGGCCCGGGGTGGTGGCGGCGCAGGCCGACGGGCTCATGTGGCTACCGACCGGCTGGCTGGGCCTGCCGCAGCCTGCCCCTTACGCCCGCAACCTGTCGTTCACCATCGAGGAGGCACCGCTGCGCGGCAGCCCGACCTGGCAGGTGCGTTACAGCACCCGCCTCGACCCGGCCCTGGGCTCCTCGCCCACCACCTACGGCTTTCGCAACTCGCTACTCACTGGCCGGGTGCTACTAACGGACCGCGCGGCGGGTCCCGTGCGCTTCAGCGTAGACGGCTTCGCCGAGCTCATGTGGCAGGACGACGCGCAGCCCAGTACGTTCCTCAGGCGCGCCAACGTGCGCTTCGGGGTCGACATTTACGATCGAGTGGGCCTGCAGGGCACTGTGGGCTACAGCGGGCTCTACTCGGCCGCGGCGCAGGAGGTCGTGAGCGGTCGCCTCAGCCTCCAGGAAGTAGCGCTGGTGGTGCGCCCGCTGGATACGCTTTACGTGGGCGCCGTCATCACGGACGTGTGGGACCTGACCGGTAACGACGCCAGCCAGCCCGCCTTCAACCTGCAGCCGACCTTCGTGGTGGCCTGGAACCGCTGCTGCTGGGCGCTTTACGGCTCCTGGAACAGCCGCACTGGCGCCGTGGCCATTACCCTCACCACGCCGGGCGCCGATCAGGGGCTGGGCCACATCTTCGACACGGGCTGGATCATCCCCAGGAGAGAACCATGAGCAGACGCGGCGCATTCGGCCACCGCACACGTACCTTCGCCCTTCTGACGCTGCTGACACTGCTGGCCTCCGCCTGCACCGGCACGCGTGAGGAGCAGTCCGCCACGCTGCTGATCGTGGGCACGGTCCAGGGCGCCACCCCGCAACTGGCGCTGGTGGAGGACCGGCGTGACGGCACCGCCTTAGACGACCGCATGAGCTTCGTGCCCGATAGCCTGCGCACGCTGCGCGCTCCGGCCGTCTCGATCGACGTCACCGCCCGCGAGCTGGGGCGCGACACCGCCTGGGTGCTGGCGCGCTCCGTTGCTGGCACGGCGGTGAGCGCGTACCTGCACCGCTTCGACGTCGCCAACATCGACCTGACCGATCCGGTTGGCTTCGCAGAAGTGGGCACAGAACTGGTGCTGGTGGAGCCGGGCGGCGGGGGGATACTGCCCGCGGAGCAGACCACCAACAGCGTCATCTGCCCCAGCGCGCTGCAGAGTAGCCGCAGCGGACGCTGGCTGCTGGTGCTCGACGTCCCGGCGCACTGCGTGCCCGCCTCCAGCGAGTTCCCGGTCGTGTGGCTGGTCGATACGCAGGCGGGCAGCGCCACCTCGCTGCAGGTGAACACGCCAGACCCGGTCCTGGCAGTTGCACCGTACACGGACCAGCGGCAGGACGACGAGCGCGGCTTCTTCCTGGTGGCTGGCACCACCTCGGCGCAGGTGTTCGAGGTCGACTTCGAGAACGCCACCTCGAACTGGTACGCGGGCCAGCTGTTGGCGGCGGACCCGAACGAGCTGGTCGCCATGGCCGGCCGCGGCTCGGTGCTGGTGGCCCTCACGAACTCGCAGCTGGTGGGAGCCGACCTGAGCGTGCCGGCCAACCGCTCGCAGCTGGGCCCGGTGCTAGCCCTCGGCAACGGGCGCCAGCTGGTGGTCGACCCGCTCAACCGGAGCGACCACGCGCTGGTGCTGGGCGCCTCGCAGGTGGAGGTTCACACGAGCCTGGCCGACGACGCGCCGGACACCGACCGCCTCAACTACGCCGCCGCGGGCGCCACGATCGACGCCTTCAGGGCGTTCGCCTACCTGTTGCAAGATGGCGCGGTGGTGGTGGTCGACCTGTACACGGGCGGCGCTTCCGGCGATCCGCTGGCCGCCACGCCCTTCGAGGTGCCTGAGCTGACCCTGCCGCTGGCCCCCAGCGGGCGCCGTATCGGCGCGATCAGTTGGGTGCGGGCTGCTGACCCTCCGCCAGCGCCGTGACCAGCTGATCGAGCGCCTTCGAGCGCACCGCCCCCTGCGCCGTGCGGATGGCGCTGGCCACCGCGCGGGCGTCGGCGCTGCCGTGGCCGATGAAGGCGTAACCGTTCACGCCGAGTAGCGGCTGCGCCCCGTACTCGGCCGGGTCCATGCGGGCGCCCAGGCTCCGCAGTGCTGGGCGCGCCAGCAAGCCGCCGATCTTCGAGCGCAGGTCGCTCTCGAGCGCGGCCCGCACCCAGCCGAAGATGGCGCGCGCCTCGCCTTCGGCCAGCTTCAGGATGACGTTGCCCGTGAAGCCGTCGGTAACGACCACGTCGACGACGCCGCTGAAGAGGTCACGCCCCTCGACGTTGCCGTAGAAGTCGAGGCCGCTGGTCTCTGCCAGCAGGACGTGCGCGGCGCGCGTGAGCTCGTTGCCCTTATGCGGCTCCTCGCCTATCGACATGAGGCCGACCTTCGGGCGCTGTACGCCCCACACGCGCTCCACGTACGCGCTGCCCATGAGCGCGAACTGCTGCAGCCACTCGGGCCGGCAGTCCGCGTTGGCGCCCGCGTCGAGCAGCGCCAGGAAGCCGTTCGACGTGGGCACGTTGGCGAGGATGGCCGGTCGATCGACACCGGAGATGCGGCCTAGCACCAACAGGGCGGCGGCCATGGTGGCGCCGGAGTGACCCATAGAAACGCAGGCGTGCGCGCGCCCGTCCTTCACGAGCCGCATGCCCACCATGACGCTCGAGTCGCGCCGGCGCCTGACGTCGGTGGCGTTCTCGTCCATCGAGATGACGTCTGAGGCGTGCACTATCTCGAGGTCGAGCCCACCCAGGCGCGCCAGCTCGGGCCTCAGTACGCCTTCGTCGCCTACGAGCACCACGCGGGTGCCGGCCAGGTGCGCCTTGATGGCGCCCTCCACCGCTGCCTGCGGCATGTTCTCGCCGCCCATGGCGTCGAGGGCGATGACTGCGTCTCGTTCCATAACCGGGGCAGTATAGCGCTGCAGGACGGTGCTCAGAGAGGGGCGCTAGACTGGCCGGGTGGAGTTCCGCACCTTCGACGCACCTGCAGGCGAGAGGCTCGACGTGGCTATCGCCATGGCGCTGGAGCTCTCACGCACGTTCGCTAAGGAGCTGGTGAGCGAGGGTTACGTCACCGTGGACGGCCGCCCGGTGGGTAAGGCCTCCACCAAGCTGGCGGGCACCGAAACGGTGTCGGTGATCCTGCCGCCACCGCGACCGCACCACGTGGAGCCCGAGGATCTGGACCTGGACGTTATCTATCAGGACCAGGACCTGGCGGCGATCAATAAGCCGCCAGGCATGGTGGCTCACCCAACGGCCACCCTGCGCTCCGGCACGGTCGTCAACGCGCTGCTGGGCCGCATGCCGCTCTCTAAGGAGGGCACGCAGGACCCGGCCGACGAGGCTTACCGGCCCGGCATCGTGCACCGCCTCGACAAGGACACGTCGGGCGTCATGGTGGTGGCTAAGAACGACGCCGCGCACCGGCACCTCTCCAACTCGTTCAAGAAGCGCTTCACGGAGAAGGAGTACGTGGCCATAACCGTGGGCCTGATCGAAGACAACGTTACGGTCGACGCGCCCATCGGCCGGCACCCTGTCAAGCGCCAGTCGATGACCGTGGGTGGCGAGAACCCCAAGAGCGCCACCACCCGCTTCAGGGTCATCGCCGCGCTGCCCGGCTACGCGCTGGTGAAAGCCCGGCCGCATACCGGCCGCACGCACCAGATCCGCGTGCACCTGGCGCACCTGGGCGCCCCCATCCTCGGCGACGAGGTGTACGGGCGAGCGTCGGGCAGCATCGGCAGGCAGGCGCTGCACGCGTTCAGGCTCACCGTGCCTCATCCCGCCGACAACGAGGCCATGACGTTCACGGCGCAAGTGCCGGCCGACATGGTGGAGGCGTGGCTCAGACTGGGCGGCAGTTGGCCCCCGACCGACGACGAGGAGCTGTAACGGGTGATAGCCTCCTGGCTAACTCCGCACTCTCGCCTGACCACCGTCAGGAGCGAAAGGACACCACCGTGAACTACCGAGACCTCTTCGACCTGAACGGGCGCAACATGCTCGTCATAGGGGGCGGCTCCGGCATCGGGCGCGCCACCGCCAAGGGCCTGGCCGACTTCGGCGCCGCCGTAACGGTCGCCGACACGGACCTCGGCGCCGCGCAAGCGGCCGTGGCCGACCTCACTGCCGCGGGTTACCAGGCCAGCGCTGCGCAGGTCGACATCACCGACGAAGCGCAGGTACGCACCCTGGTGCGCTCGCTGCCAACGCTCGACGGGTTGGTGTGCACCCCGTCCATCAACGTGCGCAAGCGCCTGACCGACATCACGGGCCAGGAGTTCGACCGCGTGATCAACGTCAACCTGAAGGGCAGCTTCAACGTCATGAAGGAGGCGGGCGAGGTCATGGCCGCGCAGGGCAAGGGCAGCATGGTGTTCTTCTCCAGCATCCGCTCGCAGGTGGTGGAGCCGGGCCAGGGCGTGTACGCCGCCACCAAGGCGGGCACGCTGCAGATGATCCGCGCCCTAGCCTCAGAGCTCGGGCAGAAGGGCGTGCGCGCCAACGCTGTCGCGCCAGGTGTGGTCGAGACGCCGCTAACCGAGCAGATCAAGGCGCAGCCCGAGTGGTACCGGGCTTACGCCGAGAAGAGCGCCCTGGGCCGCTGGTCACAACCCAGCGAGCTGGTGGGCGCGGTCATCTTCCTGGTGTCGGACGCGGCTAGCTTCGTGACCGGCTCCCTGCTGTACGTCGACGGCGGCTGGACGGCGCAGGACGGCCGCTTCACGCCGCCCCTCTGAGAGGGGCAGGCGTGGCAGGCGAAAAGGCGTTCCCAACCGACCTGGCTGAACGCGCCGCGGCGGCGGTAGATCCGGCGCGGGTGGCAGAGCTAGCGCAGGGCCTGGTCCGCATTCGCAGCGTCTTCGACCTGGAGGCGGGCACCAACGAGACGGCCGCCGCTCATTACGTGGCCGAGCAACTACGCTCTCTGGGACTGGACCCGATCCTCGAGGAAGTGGCGCCGGGGCGACCCAACGTCATCTGTGACTGGGCGGGCAGTTCCTTCGACCCGGAGCGCCACCGGACCCTGATGTTCGAGGGCCACACCGACGTGGTCACCGAAGGCGACCCGGGCAAGTGGCAGGTGCCGCCCTTCGAGGGCCGCATTAACGGTGACGTGCTGCACGGCCGCGGCTCGGCCGACATGAAAGCCGGCGTGGCGGCCAGCATCGCTGCGCTCGAGGCGGTCATGGCGACCGCGCCGAACCTCGCGGGCCGCATCCGCCTCGGCATAGTCGTCGACGAGGAAGGCATGATGCTCGGCATCAAGAGCTTCATCACCAACGGCTGGGCCGACGAAGTAACGGGCGCCATCGTAGCGGAGCCCGAAGAGAACGAGATCTGCCTCTTCCAGAAGGGCGCCATGCGCGTCAACGTGCACGTTACCGGCGTCATGAGCCACGGAGCCATGCCTTACGCCGGTGTTAACCCCGTCAGGGGCCTGGCCGACTTCGTGGTGGCGCTGCGCGACTTCGAGCGGCGCGAACAGGAGCGCCTGGGCGAGCACCCGTACCTGGGTCTCCCCTGGATCACCCCAACTGTCACGCGGGCGCCCGCCGCCGGCGAGGCGCAGCTGAACGTGATGCCCGAGCAGGCGTACATGGCGCTCGACATTCGAACCGTGCCGGGCCAGTCACATGACGACATCGAGGCTGAACTGCGAGCCGTAGCGGCGCGGCTCGAAGCCGGTACCGACAGGCTCAAGTTCGACATCGACGTGTTCGAGTCGCGCCCCTGGACCGAGACCCAGGCAGACGACCCGCTGGTGCGCGCGCTCGAGTCCGTGTACCAGCCCGTGCTGGGCGAGGCGCCGCGTTACGGCGGCGTGCCGGGCGCCACCGACGGCACGTTCCTGTGGGCGTGGAAGGACATACCGGTCGTTACCATCGGGCCCGGCGACCGCGAGATCCCGCATCAGGTCGACGAGTTCGTGAGGCTCTCCGAGACCGTCGCTTCGGCACGCCTGTACGCCGCCGCTGCGGTAACCTATCTGGCGTCACCCAACGGATGACGGACCGGCACGGTCCGCCGCTAACAAACCTCTCGCCCAACCGGTCGACACCGGTCGATAACCGTACCCAGGAGGAACGCATGTCCGAATCGGCTTCACGCACCCCCGCTCTCAAGCTGGCCCTCGCCCTGCTGCTGGCGCTGGGCTTGCTGGTTGGCACCGCGTCCGCGCAGGACCCGCAACCGGTTTACGGCGGCACGGTCACTGTGGCCATCACAGCTGACCCGCCCGGCTGGGACCCCACCATCTCCACCTCGCAGGAGATCCCGCGCGTCATGTACCACAACGTGTACGAGGGACTCGTGCGCTTCGACGCTAGCGGCAACATCGTGCCTGCCCTGGCTGAGACCTTCACGACCAGCGACGACGGTCTGACCTGGACCTTCAACCTGCGTAGCGGCGTCAAGTTCCACGACGGCACCGACCTCACGGTCGACGACGTGATCGCCAAGTTCGAGCGCGCCATGGACACCGAGTCGGGCCACACCAACCCGGCTTACTACGCCTCCATCGAGAGCGTCACCTCGCCCGCCGCGAACACCGTCGTGTTCCAGCTGAGCCAGCCGAGCCGCGGCCTGCTCTACAACCTCGCCCGGCCCGACTCGATCATCTATCCCGCCGCCAAGGCCGAAACGCAGCGTTCCGAGCCCATCGGCACCGGGCCGTTCAAGTTCGTGTCTTACACCGAGGGCAGCCAGGTCGTACTGGAGCGCTTCGAGGATTACTACATCGCCGGCGTTCCTTACCTCGACCGCGCCGTGTTCCGCATCATCTCCGACGCCAACACGCGCTTCGCGGCGCTGCAGTCGGGCGACATCGACCTTATCGGCGTAGCCCTGCAGCCCGAGCAGTACCTGCAGGTCGCCTCCAACCCGGAGCTCAAGGGTACCGAGGGCACGGCCACCACCGAGATCACGCTGGCCATGAACAACTCGCGTGCGCCGCTGGATGACCTGCGCGTGCGTCAGGCCATCACGCTGGCCATCGACAAGGACACCATCGTCAACGGCGCCAACTTCGGCCTCGGCACGGTGATCGGCAGCCACATGAGCCCGGCCGAGCCGTACTACATCGACCTGTCGCAGACCTACCCTTACGATCCGCAGCGCGCCCGCGAACTGCTGGCCGAGGCGGGCTACGCGGACGGCTTCACCATTCACTTCGAACTGCCCGAGCCGTACCAGACCGAGCGCCGAGCTGGCGAGGTCATCGCCCAGCAGCTCCGCGCCGTCGGCATCAACGTCGAACTCAGCGTGGTCGAGTGGGGCACCTGGATCCAGCGCATCCTGCTGGGAGCCGATTACGACATGACCATCATCGGTCACTCTGAGCCGCGCGACATCAACGTGTACGGCAACCCCGACTACTACTACCAGTACGACAACCCGCGCGTGCGCGAGCTGCTGGCCGAAGCCGAAGCCGCCACCAGCGCCGAGGCCGAAACGGCCGCCTACCAGCAGATCGCACAGATCATCGCCAACGACGCGGTGAACGTGTGGGTCTTCTCCCCGCCCTACCTCGTGGCCGCCCGCCAGAACGTTTACGGCTTCTGGCAGGACCAGCCCACGCCCGCCATCGACGTGACCGGGGTGTACAAGACCAACTGATGTAGTTCGGTCCGCCCTGCATGCTCGGATTCGTAGTCAGGCGCTTCCTCACAGCGCTGCTTAGTGTCCTGCTGGCGAGCATGGTCGTCTTCTCGGCCCTGCTCGCCGTGCCGGGCGATCCCGCCGCCATCATCCTCGGCATCAACGCCACGCCGGAGGCGCGCGAGGTGCTCTCGCGCAAGCTGGGCCTCGATGTGCCTCCGGTGCAGCGTTACGTGCAGTGGCTCGGTGGCGTGGCGCGCGGCGATTTCGGTGAGAGCATCAACTACCAGCGCCCAGTCGGTCCGCTCATCGCGGACCGCTTACGCGTTAGCGTGCCGCTCTCTATCGGCGCGGCGCTCCTGGCGTGCCTCATAGCCATCCCCCTCGGCATCTTCGCCGCCGTGCGCAAGGGCACGGTGTGGGACCCTCTGGTCACGTCGCTGTCGCAGCTCGGTGCGGCGGTGCCGAGCTTCTGGCTCGGGCTCCTGTTCATCCTGTTCTTCGCCGTTGAGCGGAGGTTGCTGCCAGCTGGCGGCTTCACCCCGTTCGGTGAGGACCCGACAGCCTGGGCGCGCAGCCTGGCGCTGCCAGTGTTAGCGCTAGCGCTTGGTCAGGCCGCCGTGATGACGCGCATGACGCGCGCGGCCATGCTCGAGGTGCTCAACCAGGACTTCGTGCGCACGGCGCGCGCTAAGGGTGTGGCGCCGCGGGGCGTCGTGTTCAAGCACGCGCTGCGCAACGCCATGGTCACCATCATCACCATCCTGGGCCTGTCGCTCTCCAACGTGTTCATCGGCTCCATCGTCATCGAGCAGGTCTTCGCGCTGCCCGGGCTGGGACGCCTGGCCCTCACGGCTATCGGCACCCGCGACTTCCCCCTCCTGCAGGGAGAGATCCTGGTCTACGCCGCCACCATCGTGGCGCTCGGCTTCATCGTCGACATCTCGTACGGTCTCCTAGACCCGCGGATCCGCTACTCATGAGCGCCGTGACGCTGCGGCGCCTGACCTTGGGTCGCCTGAACCTCTACCTGGGCGTGTTCCTCATAGGCGTGCTGGTGCTGGCCGCCCTGCTGAGCTTCGTGTGGCTGCCCTACGATCCGCAGGCCATGAACTTCGCGGCGCAGCTCAGCGCTCCCACCGCGGCGCACCCGCTGGGAACCGACCACTTCGGTCGCGACCTGCTCGCGCGCGTTCTATTGGGTGCCCGTTCGGCTCTTTACGTGGGCTTCACCGCCGTCGGAATAGCGCTAACGGTCGGCAGTCTGCTGGGCGCGCTGGCCGGTTACCTCGGGGGGTTCATAGACGAGGTCATCATGCGCCTCGTAGACGTTGCGTACGCCTTCCCCGCCATCCTCATGGCCCTTCTCTTAGCGGCCGTGTTCCAGCCCGGCACCCTGACGGCCATGTCGGCCATCGGTATCGCGACCGTGCCAATTTTCGCGCGGATCGTGCGCGCTAGCGTGCTCACCATCAAGGAGCGCGAGTTCGTGGAAGCCGGCCGGGCCCTGGGCATGGGTTCCGGGCGCATCCTGCTTAGGCACGTGATGCCTAACGCGCTTGGACCCCTCATCGTGCAGGCCAGCCTGAGCCTGGCGGTCGCGGTGCTGGCAGAAGCGGCTCTTAGCTTCTTAGGTCTCGGCACGCCGCCCGACGTTCCCAGCTGGGGCAACATGCTGCGCGAGAGCCAGAGCTTCATGGCCATGAGCCCGTGGCCGGCCCTGGTGCCGGGACTCGCCATCGTGTGGACGGTGCTCGGCTTCAGCCTGCTGGGCGACGCGATGCGCGACCTGTGGGACCCGCGCGGCTGACCCGGCTGCCGCTGCGGCGGGCCTCGCCGCGAGCTTGAATCAGCGCCTACCTGAACCCGTTGAACCAGCCTGTGCCGGCCCGTCCTGGGCCCCGCTGCAGTCCCAGTCGCCAGGTGCGCTTCTTGCGTCCTGGCCGAGTACTCTTACCGCCGGAGCCGGTGCGGACACCGAGCTCCGGCTGCAACCGAACCGTAACCTTGCTGCTCGCAACATGGGACACCCCAACCAGGCACGTGGGGTAACCCGGGGCCCGTCGGCTCCGAGACCCAGCCGCGAAGGAGCAGGACATGAGTACGGATACTGGCATCAAGATCCTCACGGCCGACATCGGTTTCACGACGCTCGTCAAGCCGGTCATCGACAAGGTCGACACCAGTGCCGATAACTGGACCAACGGCAACTACGCTCACGTGCTGCTCGACTTCCCGCTCACGTGGGCCATCAGCCAGTTAGACCTCATGAACAGCGTCGAGCGCGCGCGGACTGTGGTCGTGACCCAGGCCACTCATCCTGCCTACCTAGACATGCTGGCGGCCTTCCACGTCAGCGCGGTGGTCGAGGCGCACGACGCCAACGCCTTGATCACGGGCATCTACGCCGCGGCCTCTGCCATGAAGGTGTACCAGTGGCGGTCGGGGCTCACCTACATGGAATTGCGCGTGACCAGGTTGCTGGTAACGGGTTACGACACGGCGGCGGCGGCCGAAAGCCTGCGGGTCACACAGAAGACGGTTAACGCCCACGTTTCGAACATCCTCACCAAGCTGGGGCTAGACACGCGGGCGCAGTACATCGCCACCCTGGTGGCTCATCACCCCAAGGAGTAGGCGTTCTGTCGGGCGCCGGCTGCTCGGTCCGGCGCCCCGCGTGCAACGGGCACCGGACAGCGGCGCCGTCACATGCTCCGCAGTCGCCTGATGCGCTCGTCTATCGGTGGGTGCGTTGCCATGAGGCCCACGGCGTTGAGGTTCATCTGGGGGTTCACGAAGAACAGGCTGCGCACCCCTTCGCTCACTTCGAGGGGCTGCCCGTGGTAGTTCGCCAGTTTCTCCAGGGCGCGCGCCAGGCCTTCCGGGTTGCGCGTAATGAACGCGCCCGCTGCGTCGGCCAGGTACTCGCGTTTGCGGCTGACGGCCATGCGGGCCAGTGCACCCAGGATCGGCCCGAGCACCAGCAGGACCAGCAGGAGGATCATGGCGATCCCCTGTCCTTTGCCGCCGCTGGAGTCACGGCGTGAGGAGCGCCGGCTGCTGCCACCGAAACCGCCGAAGAACGACCAGCGCAGCACCAGGTCGCGCAGCACGAGCAGGGCGCCGAGGGTGGCCACCAGCATCGCCATGAAGCGGATGTCGTAATTGCGGATGTGCGCCATCTCGTGCGCCACCACGCCTTCCAGCTCCTGCCGGTCCAGCAGTTGCAGCAGGCCCGTGGTCACCGCGATGGTCGAGTGCTGCGGGTCGCGGCCGGTGGCGAACGCGTTAGGTGCCGGCGAGTCGATCACGTAGACCTTGGGCATGGGCACGCCCGCGCCGATGGCCACAGCCTCCGACACGTTCACGAGGTAGCGGTGCTCTTCCACGGTGGCGGGCCTGGCGCCAGAAGCGGCCAAGGCGATCTTGTCGGAGAACCAGAAGCCGGCCACGGCCTGACCCACGCCTATCAGCAAGCCCATGCCCACGAAGAACACCGCGGCTGACGGGTCGGTTACTTGCGCCAGCAGGTAACCGGTGGCCACCAGCAGCGCCATGGTGAAGAGCGCCAGGAACCACGAACCGCGCATGTTGGCGGCCTTGTAGTCAAGCAAGTTGATACGCCTACCCGTACCAGGTTCGGTGAACTGGTCAGGTAGGCGTTGCCTCTGGTCACTCACTCTGTTGGGCTCAGCGGTTCACGCGCGCTTGCCTGCAAGCTCGGAGAAGCCAGCTCTTACGCTTCCGAAGCGCCGGTGGAGGCGCCGAACGAGACCTGCGGTACCTCGCGGTCGCCCTCGGGGATCTGCAGGAACACGGCGGCCTTCTTGCCCATGGGACCGGCGATGAAGACGGCCGGCACGGTCTCGATGAGGGTGTTGAACTGCATGACGGCGTCGTTGTAGAACTGCCGCGCGTAAGCGATCTTGTTCTCAACGCCCGACAGCTCCTCCTGCAGCAGCAGGAAGTTCTCGTTGGCCCTCAGCTGCGGGTAGTTCTCGGCGATAGCGAACAGGCGCCCCAGCGCGGCCGACATCATGTTGGCGGCTTCGGCCGACTCGTTGACGGACTGCGCGTTCATCATGGCCTGACGCGAGCGGGCCACTTCCTCGAACACCTGGCTCTCGTGCGCCGCGTAACCCTTGACGGTTTCCACCAGGTTGGGGACCAGGTCGGCGCGCCGCTTGAGTTGCACGTCGATCTGGCTCCAGGCGTTCTGGTAGCGCTTCTCGTACGTGATTATCCGGTTGTAGATCGAGACCGCGTACAGAACCAACGCGACCAGGATGGCTAAGACGATGAGGCTTCCCACGGTTGGACCTCCTAACGAGATTGTAGCGCAAGAGGCCCTTTACAGAAGCGAGAAAGTCATGCGTGGCGCGTGGCTATTACCCCGCCGCCCAACAGCCGCTCGTCGTCGTAGATGACCGCGCTCTGGCCAACGGCCACGGCGAACTGCGGGTCGTCGAAGTCGAGGCGGAAGCGCTGGTCAGGCAGCAGCGTGAGGGTGGCAGCTTCGGGCTTCTGCCGGTAGCGCACCTGCGCCTGCACTCTGGAGGGCAGTAGCTCGTCGGCTACCAGGAAGTTGCTGCGGCTCGCCTCGAGGCCGGTCCAGTGGCACATGTCGCGCGTGCCGACCACGACCTCGTTGGTGTCGGCCCTGAGCTCGATGACGTAGCGCTCCAGGTGCGAACGCTTGAGCCCGAGGCCCTTCTTCTGCCCGATGGTGTAGTACATGACGCCTCGGTGCTCCCCGGCAACGCTGTAGTCGTCGGCGGCGTCGAGGACCTGGCCGGGTTGAGCCTTGGCGGCCTGGTCCAGGTAGTCCTTCACGGTGGTGGGCACGAAGCACAGCCCGGACGAGCTCTTCTTCTCGGCGGTGCGCAGGCCCCGCTCCGCGGCCATGGCGCGCACCTCGGCCTTGGTCATGTCGCCCAGCGGGAACAGCAGGTACGGCAGGATGCGCCGCGGCAGGGCCCACAGGAAGTAGGTCTGGTCCTTGTCGTCGTCGCGGCCCCTATGCAGCTCGGGGCCGTGCGGACCGTCGACGCGGCGCACGAAGTGCCCGCTGGCCATGAACTCGCAACCTAGCGCCTGAGCCCTTTCTACGAAGGCGCCGAACTTGATGTGGCGGTTGCACCACACGCACGGGTTGGGCGTCTCGCCGGCGGTATAGCCCGGCACGAAGGGGTCTATGACGATCTGTTGGAACGTGTCGCGGAAGTCCAGCAGGTAGAACGGTACGTCGAGCTTGTCGGCCACGCGCCTGGCGTCGTAAGCCGCGTCGGGGCTGCAGCACAGGTCGAACGCGCCGGTGGGGCGGTCGTCGGGCCAGAAGCGCAGCATGCTGCCCACCACTTCGAAGCCCTGGTCCGTGAGCAGTGCGGTGGCCACCGATGAATCGACGCCACCCGACATGGCCGCCAGAACCTTCACGGGCGCCTGCGCGTCGGGGGCTGTAGCGGTCGTGGCAACTCTGGCCTGTGTTCCTGCGTCACTCACGAACTCCGATTGTAGTGCAGCGGCGCCGGCCCACTTGTAACCTCACGAGCGCAAGCGCACAGGGCAGGGGCGGACGCCGCGGCGCCGGGCTGCGGTACACTCCAACCCGGAGGTAGTCGTGAAAGTCGGACGGATAGTCGGGATCGTTCTGCTGGTTCTGCTGGTCCTCTACCTGCTCCTGTTCCACACTGCCAACCCGGTGCTGGTCGGGTTGCCTTGGCTCTCCGTGTTCATCCCGCCCCTACCCGTTTCGTACATCGTGGTTCTGGCGCTGATCGTGGGTTTCCTTAGCGGCTGGCTGCCCTCGCGGCTTCTGGCCTGGCGCCGGGGGCGCGAGGTCAAGCGCCTTGAGAAACGCCTGGCCGAGCTCACACCTGCCCCGAGCGTGCCGGCTGCGGGCGTCACGTACCAGGACCCCGCCTACCCGGTGATACCTGACCGCGCAGCGCAGCACGACCCTTACGCCGCGGCCAGTGGTACGTACGACGGGTCATACGACGCGGCCGAGGACGAAGCTGGTTGATGCCAGGCAAGCGTTCGTGGCCGCGCCCTTTGGCGCCGACACCAGTTACACCGGTTAGATCATGAGCTCACGAGTTCCCGCCACGGTGTCCGCGCCGCCCGCGCTGCGCTGGACGGTGCGGCCGCCTGCGCCACCCGCCGCCGTGGCGGCCTTGGCCCGCTCGCTGCAGGTGCCGCCAGCGCTAGCGGCGCTGCTCTGGTCGCGGGGGCTGCACGACGCGGCGCCGGACCACCTCACGCCGCCGCTCGTGCTTAGTCCCAACCCTGCCCTCAAGCAGGCCGCGGAGCGCCTGGCGCTGGCTATCCGCGAGCGCAAGCGCGTCCTCATCCACGGCGATTACGACGCCGACGGTATCAGCGGCACGGCCATCCTGGTGCTGGGGCTGCGCGAGCTCGGCGCCGACGTGGCGGCCTTCGTACCCAACCGGTTGACCGACGGCTACGGTGTTAACCCGCAGCGCGTACCCGAACATGCCGAACGCGCCGATCTGTTCGTGACCGTGGACTGCGGCATCAGCAACCTGAGCGAGGTAGCCGAACTTCAGCGCTTGGGCGTGGAGGTCATCGTGACCGACCATCACACGCCGGGCGACGAGCTGCCGGACTGCCTGGTGGTGCACCCGGGCCTCTCCCCCCTGGCGCAGCGCGGCCTGCCGGAACTCACCGGTGCTGGCGTTGCGTTCCACCTGCTGTGGGCGCTGCGTGAGCACCTGGGCGAAGCCGCGCCCCTTGACTACGCGGACCTGGCAACGCTGGGAACGATCGCCGACGTGGCGCCGCTTCTGGGCGAGAACCGCGCCTTGATCCGCGAGGGCCTGAGGCGGCTGGCTGGTTCGCGCTGGCCCGGCGTACGCGCCAGCGTGAACCAGGCGCGGCTCGGTAACGAGGTCACGGCGCGTCAGGTCGCCTTCGTGCTGGCGCCGCGCCTCAACGCGGCTGGGCGGCTCGGCGAGGCGGACCTCGGCCTCGAGCTGCTGACCACCCTGTCGGAGCGGCGCGCGAGCGAGCTCGCCGTGTACCTAGACGCCCGCAACGCGGAGAGGCGCCAGATCCAGGACGCCATGTTCAGCGAGGCGCTCGGCAAGGCCGACCCGGAGGCCCCCGCTCTGGTGCTGGAGGACCCGGGCTGGCACCCCGGCGTCATGGGCATCGTCGCCAGCAAACTGCTCGAGACGTTCTACCTGCCCGTTTACATCGCGGCCGACGGCAAGGGTTCGGTGCGCTCCACCCCCGGTATCTCCGCAGTGGGCGGCCTGCGCGCAGCCGCTGCTCACCTGCAGCGTTACGGCGGGCACCAGCAGGCGGCGGGCTTCGCCCTCGACATGAGCGCCTTCGGCGCCTTCCGCTCGGCCATCTACGATTACGTTTCGCGCTACCCGCGGCCCACGCCCACGGTGATCGCCGACGCTGTCGTCACCGCTGACGAGCTTAACGACGGCCTGTGGCGCGCCATCACGGACCTGGAGCCTTACGGGGAGGGGCATCCGGCGCCGCTGTTCGCCCTCACCGACCGCCTCGACGGTGCACGCGCCGTGGGGCAGGGCGGTAACACGCTGCAACTGCGGATAAACGGCGTCAAGGGCGTGGCGTGGCGTAAGGGGCAGTTGGCGGCCGAGCTGGCGCCGGGCAGCACGGTCAACGCCGCCGTCACGTTGAACGAGTCCGAGTGGCAGGGCACGAAGAGCCTCGAGTTCGTGGCCGAGGCGGTGCGCTCGGCGGAGCCGTTGGCGCTGCTCAGCGTGGCGGCGGTGGAGCCCGCAGTCGGAACAGCCGCCGGACCAGCGGCCGAGCCAGTGGTCAGGCGCCACGGCGACCCGCTGGCGCGAGGCGCCGTGCTGCGCGAGCTGCCGCCCGGCGACAGCGTCGCGGCGCTGGAGAGCCTTACAGCCGGACCGCCCGTGACCCTGGACCTGCCCGCCCGGGCTGTGGCCGCCATCGAGGCCGAGGCCTTACAGCTGCCAACGGTGTCGGAGTTGCGCCGCGGCCTGCAGGCCATCAGGCGGGGGCACGCCCTGCCCTACGCTCCCGCCAAGTGCGAGCACCTTATGGCCGCGCTTAACGAACTCGGGCTCCTGGACGAGCGCGGCAACGCCGTCAGGTTAGCGAGCGGAACGAGGTTATCGCCGTACGAGTCGGCGAGCTTCCTAGATGGCCTGGTGCGGCGCTACCGGCTGCGCACCTTCGTGCACGCTTACAGGCACCTCGACGATGCGGGCCTGGCCACCACCGTAGCTACGCTGTTCGGCCCGCAAGGCGAGGCGCCTAGCTGACCTCGAACGACACCTTCACGTTCACCCTGTAGTTGGTGATCTCGTCGTTCTCGACGATGGCCTTGAACTCCTTGACGTAGATCGACTTGATTTTGCGGACGGTGCGGGCGGCCTCTTTCAGGGCCACCTGGGTCGCGTCCTCCCAGCCCTTTTCCGATTGCGCCATCAGCTCGATTACCTTAACGATCGCCATTCGCACACCTCCTGGCTGCAAAGTAGCAGACAGCGGCGGCGCCTTCGGGGCACTCGTACGTTCGCCCGACGCTGGTGCTTGCGCCAAACGGTGGGGGCGGCTACATCTCTTCAGGTGCACCGATGCCGAGCAGGCCAAGCGTGTCGGCCAGGGTGCGGCGCACGCTGTCTACCAGCAGCAGGCGCGCCTCGCGCAGGCCCGCCTTAGAGCGCAGGACTTGCGTGTCGGGCCGGCCGTCCGCCCCCTTGTGGTTGTAGTAACCGTTCCAGGCGGTGGCTAGGTCCAGCGCGTACTGCGCTACCTGGTGGGGGGCCAGGTCAGCCGCTGCGCCCTCTACGACCGTCGCGAAGCGGCCAACGGCGCGCGCCAGGCGCACTTCCAGCTCGCCTAACTCAGCGAAGTCGGCGCCCGCCCGGGCCGCGTCCAGGTCGATGCCCTCGGCGCGGGCCGCCCTAAGGATGCTGCAGGCGCGGGCGTGGGCGTACTGCACGTAAGGTGCGCTGTCGCCGGCCAGTGAGAGCGCCTGCTCCCAGCGGAAGTCGATTACCTTGCGGGCCTCGTTCTTGAGCATGCCGAACCGCAGCGCGCCCACCCCCACCTGCCGCGCCACGGTGTCTATGGCAGCAAGGTCGGGGTTCTTCTCCTCCACCACGGCGCGGGCGCGGCGCACGGCCTCCTCTGTCACCTCGTCGATCGAGAGCGTGATGCCCTTGCGGCCGCTCATGGCCTGCCCCTCCAGGGTCACGACCTCGTAGGCGAGGTGGTGGCTGTTCTCGTACGCCGCCTTGCCCTCCGGCGTGTCCGACAGCGCCAGCGCGGTGCGGACGATGGTCTGCGGGTGGCTCTGGCGCACGTCGATCACGTTGATGATCTCCTCGCCGTGCGCGAAGGTGCGGCCGTCGGGCCTGAGCTCGCCTTGCGGGCTGGAGGTGTACAGCGGCTTGCCGCTGGGCTGCTGTGAGAAGCGCTCGAAGCTCAGGCCTTCGAAGATGCCGACCTTCCAGAACTGGTAACCGATGTCCTTGGTCACGTACATGGCGGCGCCGCCCGAGCGCACCAGCACCACGAGCGGCTCCTCCAGCCCAGGCAGGAACTCGGAGACGTCCATGACCGTGGCGCCGGCGAACTTTCCTTCGGTGGGCTTAGAGACGTAGGGGCTGGACTCCATGACCTCGAGGCCCTTATGCAGCAGGCCGCCGTTCACGATGTCGGACTCCCACACCAGCAGGTCGTACTCGACTCCGAGCGAGTGGTAGGTCTCGAGCTGGGCGCGCAGCACGCGCTCGACCTCGCCGCGCAGCTCACCGCGCTCCAGGCGGTGCATGATCTGCGTGACGCCGCGCTCGATAGCCTCGCCGTCGGTCTCCTTAGCCTGTCCGAGCCTCACGTACAGCTCGCCCAGCCAGTGGTCGTACTTGCGCGCGCCGGCGCTGGCGTCGTAGCGCGCCTGGAAGTAGGTCACCGCGAAGAGGCTCTCGGCGGCCTGCCGACCCGTGTCGTCGATGTAGTTCTGTACCTCAACGTCGTGCCCTACGGCGTTCAGTAGGCGGGCGGTGGCGTCGCCCAGCACGATGTTGCGCAGGTGGCCCACGTGCGCTTCCTTGTTGGGGTTCACGCTGGTGTGCTCCACCACCACCTTCAGGCGCTCGGCTTCGGGGCGGGCCGGGCTTTGGGCGACCTGCCGCACGAACGCCTCGGCGTTCACTACGAAGTTGATGTAGGGACCAACCGCCTCCGCGCTGCGCACACCTTCGGGAAGCTCCAGCGCGGCTACCAGGCGCTCGGCTATCTGAGCTGGCGGCTGGCGCAGAGCCTTCGCAAGCGTGAACGCGACCGGCGTGCCGAAGTCGCCCGGTTTACCTTCGGGCACCTCCTGGATAAGCACCTGTGGCTGCGCCACTCCCAGGCCGGTTACGGCCTTCTCTACGGCGTCCTGCAGGGACTTAACGACTCTCTTCATGACGGAGAACGCTACCACACCGGAACACCTTGCCCGGCGGCCGTCGTCGGTTACAATCACCGCTACGCTTAGGCCTTGTAGCTCCCCCGCTTGGTGCCCCAGGAGCCATGCTGCGCTCATTGCACCTAGTAAACTTGAGCAATGTCGGCTCAAGTTCCCGCATCCGCACCTCTCCGCGTAGCACCCTTACGCTCAACGCCAGGTAGTAGCCGGCCCACTACCACGCCGTTATGGCCCGCGGTCGGCTACGCTGTCAGCGTGCGCCCCGCGGCCAGTTCCGCCCCTCAATCGCCCCCAGTCGGGCTTAGGAGTGTCCCATGGCAGACGCCGTGAACCAAGCAGACTTCACTCAAAGCATCCCCGTCTGCCCTGTGCGCGGGTCGGTGCTCTACCCCACCATGGTCATGCCCATAGACGCTGGCCGCCCCGTTAGCATCCGCGCCATCAACGCCGCGCTCGACCGCGACCGCACCATCGTCATCGTCAGCCAACGCGACCGCGACGTCGAGGAGCCGGGTATCGACGACCTGTACGAGGTCGGCACCGCCTGCAACATCATGCGCATGAAGAAGAACCCCGACGGCACCATCCAGATGCTGGTCCGGGCGTTCGCGCGCGTGAAAGTGGTCCAGTACGAGCAGGAAGGCGGCCTCATCGAGGCCACCGTCGAGCCGCTAGAGATACCAGAAGGCGACGCCGTCGAACTGGAGGCCGCCTTCAGAGAGCTGCGCGAGAAGTTCCGCGAACTCATCGACAGCGGCAGCCGCAGCGTCCAGTCCGAGGTGGCGCAGTTCGTCATGAACCTCGAGGACCCCGGTCAGTTCGCCGATTACGTGGCATACCACCTCGACTTCCGGCTGGCCGACAAGCAGGCAGTGCTGGAGGCGCCCACCGTGGCCGCCCGCATTCGGCACGTGCTGCTGCTCATAGACACCGAGATCGAACTGCAGGAAACGCAGCGCCGCCTGCAGCGCGAGGTCAAGGAAGAGATCGACCGCAACCAGCGCGAGTACTTCCTGCGCGAGCAGATAAAAGCGCTCCAGAAGGAACTCTCCGGCGGCGATGACGAGGACGACGAAGTGGCGGCCTTCCAGGAGAAGCTCGAGGCCCTCGAACTGCCGGAAGCCGTCATGAAGGAAGCGCAGCGCGAGCTGAACCGCCTGGCGCGCATGCACCCCGACTCGGCGGAAGCGTCCGTCATCCGCACCTACCTCACCACCATCACCGAGCTGCCCTGGAACGAGCGCTCCGAAGACAGCCTCGACATCACTCAGGCTGCCGAGGTCCTCGACGAAGACCACTACGGCCTGGAGAAAGTCAAGGACCGCGTCATCGAGTACCTGGCCGTGCGCAAGCTCAAGAGCGAGCGCGCCAAGAAGGGCGAGCTCGACCAGGCCGACGTGAACCGCGGCCCCATCCTGCTGTTCACCGGCCCGCCGGGCGTTGGTAAAACGAGTATCGCCAAGTCCATCGCCAAGGCGCTGGGCCGCGAGTACGTGCGCATCAGCCTGGGCGGCGCACGCGACGAGTCCGACATCCGCGGCCACCGCCGCACCTACATCGGCTCCATGCCGGGCCGCATCATCCAGGGCATCCGCCAGGCCGGCACCAAGAACCCCGTCTTCCTCCTCGACGAGGTCGACAAGCTGGGTGTCTCCTACCAGGGCGATCCCTCGAGCGCGCTGCTCGAGGTGCTCGACCCCGCGCAGAACTACAGCTTCGTGGACCACTACCTGGGCGTACCGTTCGACCTCTCTGAGGTGCTGTTCATCGCCACCGCCAACTACGCGCAGCAGATACCCGAGGCGCTGTTCGACCGCATGGAGAACCTGGAGTTCTCCAGCTACATCGAGCAGGAGAAGCTCGAGATCGCCAAGCGCTACCTGCTGCCGCGCCAGCTGCACGAGAACGGCCTGGCGCCCAAGCAGGTCACCTTCACCGACGGCGCCCTGTCGCGCATCATCACCTCGTACACGCGCGAGGCGGGGGTTCGCAACCTCGAGCGCATCATCGGCACCGTGGCCCGCAAGGCGGCCCGCACCATCGCCGACGGCGACGCTAAACGCATCCGCATCACAGAGCGCGGCATCGAGAAGTACCTGGGCGCCGAGCGCTTCACCCCCGAGGCGGAGGCCGAGGAGGACCTGGTGGGCGTGGCGACCGGCATGTACTACACCCCGGTCGGTGGCGACATCCTGTTCGTAGAGACCTCGGTCACTCCCGGCAAGGCCGGCCTGGTCCTCACGGGTCAGCTGGGCGACGTCATGAAGGAGTCGGCGCGCGCCGCCCTGACCTACGCCAAGGCCAACGCCGAGCGCTTCGGCATCGACAAGGCGCTGCTCGACGAGTCCGAGATCCACATCCACATCCCGGCGGGCGCCACCCCCAAGGAGGGCCCCAGCGCTGGCATCGTGCTGGCCACCTCGCTCATCAGCGCGCTGACCGGCGTGCCGGTGCGCAAGGACGTCAGCATGACCGGCGAGATAACCCTGCGCGGCCGCGTGCTGCCCATCGGCGGCCTCAAGGAGAAGATCCTCGGCGCCAAGCGGGCCGGTATCAAGCACATCGTCTACCCCACCAAGAACGAGGCCGACATGAAGGACATCGCGGCGCACCTCACCAAGGGTCTGCAAACGCACGCGGTCGAGGACCTCGACCAGGTGCTAGACGTGGCGCTGGTGGGCGGCATGGCCGCCCTGGAAGCCGCCGGCTCTAAGGGCCCCAGCGGTTCGGGTGAGAAGAAGGCGCCCAGCCGCCGCAAGCGGCCGGTCGAGCCGGTAGACAAGGGCGTGCGAGCCTAAACACCTGAGCCCGAGCCTTTCAGCCAACCAGCCGCCGGCACGCTGCTTCAAGCGTGCCGGCGGTTTCGTTACCTTGCCGCCGGTTACTGTCCGGCTGCACCCTCGCGGTATCTTGGGGCCATGGGAACCAACGCTATCAAGCCGCTAATAGCCGGCAACTGGAAGATGAACCGCCTCCCCAGCGAAAGCGTTTCGTGGCTGCAGGGGCTGCTCAACGAACTCGACGCGCTACCGCAGCAAGCTGACCGCAGCGAGCTGCTGTTATGCGTTCCGTTCACACACTTACCGGGCATGGCCGAGGCCGCTTTCGGCTGGCCGGTCAGCTTGGGTGCGCAGGACGTCAGCGCGCACGAGGCTGGCGCCTACACCGGCGAAGTAGCGGCCGCCATGCTGGCCGACCTGGGCGTGCGGTACGTCATAGTTGGGCACTCGGAGCGCCGCCAGTACCACGCTGAGGACGACGCTACCGTGGCCGCCAAGGCGCGCCAGGCGCTGGCGCACGGCCTGACCCCCATAGTGTGCGTAGGCGAGAACCGCGAGGAACGCGACGCGGGCCGCGCCACCGAGGTGGTGCTCGCGCAGCTGGCGGGCTCGCTGGCCGGCGTGAAGCCGCCCACCGCCGACGCCCTGGTCGTAGCGTACGAGCCCGTGTGGGCCATCGGCACCGGCCTGACCGCCACCGCCGAGGACGCTCAGGAGATGAGCCACGCCATCCGGCAGGCTCTGAAGAGCCACCTGCCCGAGCACGCCAGTAGCGTGCGCGTGCTGTACGGCGGCAGCATGAAGCCCGGCAACGCGGCGGAGCTGTTAGCCAAGCCCGACGTGAACGGCGGCCTGATCGGCGGCGCCAGCCTCGAGGTGGCGGACCTGCTGGCCATCGAGAGCGCCACGGCGGCAGCGTGAGCGCCGCCAACGTGGTGGCCGAGCGCCTCGGGCGCCTGCGCGATGCCCTGGCGGCCACCGGCGCCGAAGCGCTGCTGGTGACCACCCCCGCTAACGTGCGCTACGTGTCCGACTTCGGCACACCGGAAGACGCGGTGGTGCTGGTGCGGCAGGCAGACGCGCTGCTCCTCACCGACGGGCGCTACACCGCTCAGGCGCAGGAGCAGTCCGCTTTGCCGTTCGAGATAGTCGCGGGCCTGCACGAAGCCGCCGCCGAGCGCGCTGGCGGCGCCAGGCTAGCGGTCGAAGGCGACGCCATGAACCTCAGCCAGTACAAGGCGCTGGCCGGCCGCCTGGGTTACGACCCGGTGGTCACCGAGGGCCTGTTCACGCCTCTGCGGCTCGTTAAGAGCGAGAGCGAGATAAGTCAGCTGCGTGAAGCCGCCCGCATCACGGACCTGGCGTTCGAAGCAGCTGTGGCCATGATGCGGCCCGGCGTGACCGAGGTCGAGGTGGCGCTGGAACTCGAGCGCTCCATGCGCTTAGCCGGAGCCGACGGCAGCGCCTTCGAGATCATCGTGGCCAGCGGCGTGCGGGGCGCCATGCCGCACGGTACGGCCTCGCAGAAGAAGCTGGAGGCGGGCGACCTGGTGACGCTTGACTTCGGCGCGGTGGTCAACGGTTACCACGCCGACATGACCCGCACGGTGGCCATCGGCGCTGTCGGCGCCGAAGAGCGGCGCCTGTTCGACGCCGTGCTTGAGGCTCAGAAGGCCGCGCTGGCCGCCGTTGGGCCCGGCAAGTCCGGTCGCGAGGTCGACAAGGTGGCGCGCGACATCCTCGCCAGCCACGGCATGGCGGAGCAGTTCAGTCACAGCCTGGGCCACGGCACCGGTCTCGTCATTCACGAGGGGCCGCGCCTCTCCAGCCGCAGCGAGGACGTCTTGCGACCCGGCATGGTTGTGACCGTGGAGCCAGGCGTCTACTTCCCGGGCTTCACCGGCCTGAGGATCGAGGACCTGGCGGTCGTGACCGCGGACGGCCACGAGGTGTTGTCGCACAGCCCGAAGGAGTTTCGCTCGCTCTAACGCCCCTGCCTCGAAGCGGCGGGCGCCAGCGGCTAGGACCCCGGCGTTACTCCCCTGTGGCCAGCCGCCTGGCGGCTGCCAGGATGGCGGCCACCGCCGCCTCGTCCGGCGCCTCGCAGTAGATCCGCAGCAGCGGCTCCGTACCGCTGGGTCTCACCAGCAGCCAGGCGTTGCCTTCTAGGTTCAGCTTCACGCCGTCGAGGCGCTCCACGCTGGTCACCTGGCGCCCGGCTAGCTGAGCGGCCTCCCCCGCCGCGGCCAGGGCGCGCTCCTTCTGCTCGTTCGACGTGAGGGTCAGGTCGAGACGGTCGTAAGCGTGGCGCCAATCGGTCTCGCGCTCGATCTGGGCGAAGCGCTGCGTCAGGCTCTCGCCGCTCTCGGCCACCGCCTGCATGAGGAGCAGCGCGTTCGCCAGGGCGTCGCGCTCGGGCAGGTGCGCGCTGACGCCGATGCCGCCAGACTCCTCGCCCCCAATCATCACGTCGCCGGCCAGCATGGCGTCTGCCACGTACTTGAACCCAACTTTCGTCTCGAGCACGGGCAGAGCGCGACTGGCAGCCAGGCGCTCGACCACGCGGCTGACGGTGAACGTCTTCACCACCGCGCCGCGCCCGCCTGCACGCTGCAGCTGATCTATAAGCACCGCGAAGATCTGGTGCGAGTTGAAGAACGCGCCGCCCGGCAGCACCACCCCGAGCCGGTCGCCGTCACCGTCGGTGGCTACGGCGAACTGCGGGGTGCCCGCCTGGGCCGTCATGCGCTCAGCGGTGGCCGCCAGGTTCAGCGCGATAGGTTCCGGGTGCACGCCGTAGAACATGGGGTCGGGCCGGCCGCGCATCTCCACCACGGCGTCGGGCAGTCCCACGTAGCGGAAGAAGCCCGCCAGCCAGCCGGCCGCGGCGCCGCCCATGGCGTCGTGCAAGATGGGCGCACTGAAGCGCCCAAGCGCTTCGACGTTCACCAGCGCAGCGAGCGCTGCGTAATAGTCGTGGCTGATGTCCAGGCTCTCTATGCCGCGCCGCGCCGACCCTGACTGCGCCACGTCGGCGTGGTCAACCTGCTGGGTGGCCAGAGCGACGCTACGGTAGGTGGCGTCGCTGGCCGAGCCGCCGTAGGCGCCCTTCAGTTTGAAGCCGTTCCAGATGGAGGGGTTATGCGACGCGGTCAGCATGACGCCGCCGTCGGCGCCCAGGTGCCGCACTGCGAACGACAGCGCCGGTGTTGGCAGGTACCCCTGCGAGAGGTGCACGTTGAGGCCGTTAGCCGCCAGCACCTCGGCCACGCGCCGCGCGAAACGCTCGCCCAGGAAGCGCGTGTCGTGCCCGACCACCACGGTGCGCCCGCCGGCGGCGTTCAGGGTATTGGCGTACGCCTGCGCCGCGCGCGCCACGTTCGCGAAGGTGAAGCGCTCGGCTATCACGTCGCGCCAGCCGTCCGTGCCGAACACGAGTTCGTCCGGGCCGGAGCGGGCCCCGTTCGTTTCGTTCGCCATGCTTTTTATCGTCCCCTCCGCGAGAGCCTACGGTTGACGCAAGTGAACCCAAGCGTAACCGCCCCCGCGCTAGCGCGGTTTACATAGACTAGTCCCGTGAGCATGGTCATCAAGTACGGCGGCAACGCCATGACGGACGCAGCAACGCGGCAGCGGGCAGCCGCGGCGCTTTACGACGCTACTGCTGGGGGCGAGCCGCCCGTGGTCGTACACGGCGGAGGGCCTTTCATCCAAGCCGCGCTGGACGCCGCCGGGTTAGAGCACCGCTTCGAGCGCGGCCTGCGGGTCACGACCGAGGAAAGCCTCGATGTCATCGAGAGCGTGCTCACCCTGCTGGGCAAGCAGCTGGCTCAGGAGATAGGTCCCGCCGTCGGGCTAACGGGCCGCGACGCCGGGCTGCTGCACGCAGCGCAGCGCGCGGGGCTAGGGCGGGTGGGCCGCATGACGCGCGTCGAGCCGCACGTCATTGGCGCATTGCGGGCGGCGGGTCTGGTGCCGGTCGTGGCGTGCCTCGCCGTAGGTGAGGACGGCGGCCTCCTCAACGTCAACGCAGACGAGGTGGCTGGCGCCGTGGCGGGCGCGCTTTCTGAGGGCGTGGTGTTCCTCACCAATGTCCCCGGCGTGCTGGAGCACCCCGATCGACCGCACAGCCTGATCAGCGAGCTGACCCGCAGCGAGGCGCTGGAGAGGCTGGCCGACGGCCGAATCGCTGGCGGCATGATCCCCAAGGTGGAGGCCGCCCTCGCCGCGCTTGATCACGGCGCGCCGTTCGCGGTGGTGGCCGACGGCCGCGACCCCGAGGGCGTTGCGCGCGCCCTGGCCGGCGGCGGCACGCGCGTCACGGCGGGCTGAAAGCGCTCCTGCACGGGTGAGATTCCCGTAAGAGGCGAGTTGCTAACTTCCGGCAACGACACGGAACGGCGGCGCCAACCAGCCGCTAAGCGCGCCCGGCTGCAGGCTCGAGCCCCAGGCGCACCGGCGATCTCTTAGGGAGTGCGCGGATGCTAGACAAACTAACTGCCCTACCGACCCCGCTACTGATTGTCGAAGCGGCCAGACTCGAACAGAAGCTCCTGCACGGCACTTCTACGGCTATCGACACCGAGCTGTTCTGCTTCATCCAGATAGAACTCGGGGGCCGACTGGCCCGGGAGATGGTGCTCGACCCGCGCGACTAACAGCCGCCGCTCGCTTCGCTAACTGGTGATCTGTCCGCCGTTGTATTTCGCGGCGGTCCAGATGCCAGTTTTTTCCTGTTCGCGGTAGACGCATCTCTGGTACATTTGCTAGCGATGCCCTTTCCAGCCCTACTACGCGCCCTCACCGGAACCCTCGTCTTGTGCCTCTGTGCAGGGGCGTTCGCCAAGACGATCACCGTGCAGCAAGGCGAATCGTTGTGGGGTCTGGCTCAGAAACACGGCACCGACGTAGAGACGCTGCGCCAACTGAACGGCCTCACTTCCGACCTGCTAAAGGTGGGTCAGACGCTCATACTGCCCGGCGGCGACGCCGAAGCCAGCGCGGAGCCCGCCACCGTGACCGTGCGCCCCGGCGATACCCTTTACGAGATCGCGTTGCGCCACGGAGTAACGGTCGAGTCGCTCATCGCTTATAACGACCTCGACGGCACGCTCATCCATCCCGGCCAGGAGCTGGTGCTGGCGCCGGGCGAGACCGCCCCTGAACCCCTTGAGGTAGTGTTGGGGGTGGGCGATTCCCTGTGGGTACTCTCCCGCCGCTACGACGCCACCATCGACGAAATCGCCCTGGCCAACGGCATCGACCGCGACGCCACCCTCAGGGTCGGCGACCGCCTGGTGATCCCCGGGCGTTACGCGGCCAGCGACGTCGACGTCGGCGGTCCCGCGCCGGTCGAAGTGGTGGTGGCAGCTAACGACACCCTGTGGGGCATCGCGCTGCGTTACGACAGCAACGTTTCGGCCATCATGAGCGCCAACAGCCTCACCTCTGACCGCCTGCAAGTGGGTCAGCGCCTGCGCATCGTGCCGGGCGCCGAGGTCAAGGCCACCCGCGCGGCCGTACCGACGCCCATCCTGTCCGACGCCGCCGGCGCTCCAATGGTGTGGCCGCTGGTCGGTGTTATCACCTCGCGGTTCGGTTACCGGCAGCTCAGGGTCAGCGGTTCTAACTTCCACACTGGCCTCGACATCGATGGCGACACCGGCGACCCCATCGTGGCCGCGGTGTCGGGCACGGTCACTCACTCAGGATGGCGGGGCGGCTACGGTTACCTCGTGATCGTTACGAACGGCAACACCGACTACTACTACGCGCACGCGTCCGAGCTTCTGGTGGACGAGGGCACAGCGGTGCAGGTCGGTCAACTGTTAGCGCGTGTTGGCAGCACCGGCAACTCCACGGGCCCCCACCTTCACTTCGAGGTGCGCGTGGACGGCGATCCTGTTGACCCTCTCCCCATACTGGAGACGACGGCCGTCCGCTGAGCCGGAGCCGCAGAGCTGGAGCAACCCTTGCGTCTCGTCGTCATCGGCGACATTCACGTTCAGGCCGAGAAACTGTGGCGCATGCTGCAAGAGGCTGGCCTGGCCGACGAACAGAACCGCCCCACCAACGCGCTGCGTGACGACACCACCAGGCTGGTGTTACTCGGTGACCTGGTGCACCCCAAGAGCCGCCAGCGTTACGCCGACCTGATAAACGTGCGCCGCTACGACGAGTACAACCCGCGGCACCTGGAGCGCGCCGAGATAGCCCAGACGCGCTTCTTGCGTGAGGTCAAAGCGTTCGCTGACCGTGTGCCTGGCGAGAACATGACCATCCTCATGGGTAACCACGACTTCAACGCCGTGTCACCCGACCAGGGTCCGCTGCGCACCGACGACGTCTCGCACCTCGAGTGGAAGCCTGGCTACGGCAACGAGCTCGACGACGACCTGCGCGAATGGATCCTCACCTGGCCTTACGAGCTGGCGATCGACGAGCTGCACCTGGCTCACGTGGGCCCGCTTAAGGAGCACAACACGTTCGACCAGTCGTTCTACCTGGAGAACCGGCGTCGCTGGCTGCAGGAGGACCGCGACTTCTTCGAGGGCACCCCGTACAGGCTCGGCGTGTACGGTCACACGCCCGTACGCGGCGGCGTTAACGTGGCGTCGCAGGGCCGAGCGTTGCTGCTCGACACGAACGGCCACCTGGGCGAGTACGCGTGGCTCGAGGTCGAGCTTAGGGCCGACAGCTACCGCCTGAAGATGCACGGCAACTTCTTCGACGAGATAATGCCCAAGGGTTGAGGCTCTGCGCCCCCCTTGGCGCGTTCAGTTCTCGGTTCGTGAGTCGTAGGTGGGCGTGAGCAGCGCCCAGGTGCGGAACGGCGCCAGGTCGACCAGGTCGCCCGCGCTGGTGCGGAACCTGAGGCCCACCCCGTCGGCTAGCTCCCAGGTGCCGCGCTCGGCTACTCCCTCGAGGTAGAGCGTCGCAGCTCCGCCCTCCAGCGGGATGTACAGGCGGCCAGCGGTGTCACCTGGGATGGTCACGGCGGTCACGTGACCGACCAGCACGGCGTCCATGAGCACGATCTGGTCGTCTGGGTGCACGGCGGGCTCGCCGTCGCGGATCCAGCGGTAGGCGCCGAGGCGTTCGTCGTACCTGAAGCCCGACGTGTAGGCGCCGCTGTAGCGCACCTGGACTTCGGTCACCGTTTCGGCGTCCAGCGCGGGTGCGTGCACCTGGCTGGTCACGATGCGGTCTGCACCGGGCAGCAGGCGGCTGACGGCGGTGCGCAGGTCGGTGCCCACGCTGTACAGGTTGTAAGGCGCGCTGCGGTCGTTGGCCCGCGCGAAGAGCTGGCCGCTGGTGTAGGCGTTGAGGGTCGGCACTTCGGCCGCGCTGATGGCAATCATGGCGCCGGGCGAGCCGCCGTCGTGCACCAGCACAGCGTTGCTGCGCTGCGCGAGCTGCACGAAGTAGTCGCGCGCGCTGCGTACGGGGCCCACGCGCACGGGGTCGGTGCGGTCGTAGATGGGCATGAGGCGAGTGAGTCCGCCTTCCACCGGCATCTCGACGATCATGCTGGCCTCGCGCAGTCCGTGCTGCGGGTAGCCGCCCACGTTGTCGACCAGCACGGCCAGCGGCTGGTCGCGCCGCGTTGCCAGCGGCGGGCGCCGCGGTTGCGCTGGGGCGCCGGTGCCTGCGCCCACGCCGTCTGGCGACGCCGCCAGTCCCCGCCCTTCGGCCGTGGCGAGCGGATCCAGGGGCCCCGTCTGGCCCGCCACGGCGGCGTTGCCGCCAGGCTGCCTGGGTGAGAGCACCGAGGCGTCAACGTCGGTGGTGCCGCTCACGCGGGCGTCGTCGCCGGGCGCCCCGCCTTGCGTGACGGGCGCCAGCACCTCCGCGCGCAGGGTGGGCACGGCCACCTCGCGCACCTGAGCTACTTGCGCCTGCGGGGTTATAGAAACCTCGCGCCGCGTGCCCACCACGGCCGTGGCGTTGGGCGCCGCCAGTGGTGTGCTGCCGGAGACCGTGGCCTGCACCCCTGAGGTGCTCAGGTCTACGGCGCCAGCCACCTGGGCTTGCACGCCCCGGGCCTCGAGTTGACGCGCCTCCGCCACCGAGGCGGTGGCGTTGGGCGCCGTGAGGCCCGTGGCCTGCGCTACAGCGGCGCTAACGGCCGGCGACTCTATCGCGCGCGTTTCGGCCACGGCGGCGCTGGCTTGCGGCGAGCTGATGTCGCGCGCCTCGCTGACGTTGGCGGTGGGTTGCATGGCCACGGCGCGCGCTTCGGTGACCTCGGCCCGCACCTGCGGGGCGGGCAGGGCTATCGGGTCTGAGAGCGGCCGGGGGTCTAGGATCACGGCGTCGATCTCGGGCAGGGTGGTGGCCGGCACCTCCGCTAACGGTAGCTGGGCGTCGAGCGGCGCGGCTTCGGCCACTTGCGGCTGCGGCAGCGGCGGAGCCGGCACCTCGGCCGCTTCTGCAGGGTCCGCGGGCGCCTCCGCCGCCTGGGCCGGCGGCGCTGCTGGGGCGGGCGGCTGGGCGGTGGTGGGTTGCTGCTCGGTGGCCGTTATCTCTGGCTGGTCGGCCGCGAGGTCGCGCGGGTCGCCGATCTCTTGGCTGGCCACCTGCGGCTCGGCGGCCGGCAGGGCGGGCGAGTCTACGGTGGGCGCCAGCGTGGTCTCTTCAGAGAAGGCCGGGGTGCCTACGTCGATGACTATGTATGGCGGCAGCGGCTCTGGCCGCGGTATGAGGCTGAGCGCCAGCATGAGCAGCAGGATGAGCAGGTGGATGGTGACCGACAGCGCCATGGCGCGCCGCTTGTCGGGATCGTGCCAGAAGCCGGTCACCGCTCAGCCCCCCGTGGCGATAACGATGCGCTGCGCGCCGCCCTGGGTCAGCAGGTCCATGATCCTAACGGCCACGCCGTGCGGCACGTCGCGGTCAGCGCGCAGCACTACTGTGGTCTGGCCGCTGGCGTCGAGGTCCTGCCTGAGTAGCAGTGCCAGTTGCGACTCCTGCACCTGCGCGCCGCCGAAGAATATCTGGCCGTCCTTGTTCACGGTGACGGTGGGCAGGGTCGACGGTTCGGTGACCGTGGTTTGCGAGTCGGGTAGCTCGACCGGCAGGCCCGACTCGAGCGTGATGAACGTGGTGGAGACCATGAAGAAGATGATCAGCAGGAACACCACGTCGACCATCGGGGTCAGGTCCAGCCCCGGTGCGGTTGCCACGCGCCTTCTTGTACGCCTGGAACTCACGGCCCCTCAGACCTGCGGCAGCGGGCGGGTGGGCACCGTAGCGGAGCCGCGCTCGCCGTGAGCGTCGCTGGCATCGGCGTGGTGGGCTCGGCCGGAGCCCTCATCGCGGCGGTTGGCCACGGCCTGCACGACGTTGCCCATGAGCTCCTCGCGGCGCCGGTCTATCTCTGAGAGAATCTTCTCGACCCGGCTCGCGAGGTAGCCGTGGCCCACCAGCACGGGGATGGCCACGATGAGGCCGGCGGCGGTGGTAACGAGCGCTTGACCGATGCCGTACGCCAGCAGGCCCGGGTCGCCGCTGCCGAAGCGCGCGATCTCGGAGAACGAGATGATCATGCCCGTTACGGTGCCAAGCAGCCCGAGCATGGGCGCTATCTGCGCGATGATCCCGAGCGGCCTGAGCCCCCGTGTGAGGCTTTGCTCCTCTAGCAGGGTGGCCTCTTCGAACGCTGCCTCCACGGCGGGCCTGCCGTACGGCAGCCGCTGCAGCGCGGCGCCCAGCACGCGCGCCACGGGGCCGCCGTGGTTCTCGACCGCGTCGAGCGCGGTTTCGAGGTCGCGCTCGCGCACGGCCGCGTTCACTCGGGCCATGAGTGAGCCCGTCTGTACGTTCTCTTTGCGCAGCTTCATGATGCGCTCGATGAAGATGTATACGGCGTACACCGATATGAGGATGATGGCCGCGAGTACCGGTCCACCGCTCACCATTAGTTCGGTAAAAGTCATGCCACGCTCCTAGCGCTTACGGACGCGCACGGTTGTCAGTTCGCATCGTCGCACACTGTATAAAGCCGCAGTATGAACGCAATGAGAGAAGGCGGCCTGCACGGTTAGTGGGCGTTAGTCTGCCCGCATTCACACTAGCGCATGGTTGGCACTAACCGGTGTTGCGCATGCCGGCCGACACCCCGGTGAGCGAGAGCATGACCGCGTAATCCAGCTCGGCCCGGTCGGGCGCGCCCTCCGGCACGCTGCGCAGTCGCCGCAGCAGCTCGACCTGCAGCCTGCTGATCGGGTCGACGTAAGGGTTGCGCAGGTCGATGCTGCGCCGCAGCACCGGGTCAGTAGCGAGGATCGCGGCGCCTGTGACCCGCTCGACCTGCTGCACGGCGGCGGCGTGCCGCCGGATTATCTCCTCGCCCAGGCGGTGAGTGGCGGGGTCAGCTAGCTGCAGGTACGAACGGAAGACTGCCATGTCGGCCTTGGCGAGGCTCATCTGCGCCAGGTCGATCATGGCGCGGAAGAACGGCCACTCCTGGTACATGGCGGCGGCCTGCTCGGCGCCTATCGCCCCTAACGCGGCGCCCAGCCCGTACCAGCCGGGCACGTTGGCGCGGTTCTGCGTCCAGGCGAACACCCATGGGATGGCGCGCAGGGTGCTCAGCGAGTGGTCGGCTGAGCGGCGGGTGGGCCTGGAGCCCAGGTTGAGGCGCCCCAGCTCGTTGATGGGCGTCACTTGCTCGAAGAAGCCGATGAAGTCGGGGTGGCGCACGAGTTGGTGGTAGGTATCGCGGCTGACCTCTGCGGCGCGGTCCATGGCGCGCCGGTACTCTTCCGGTAATGGCGGCGGGTCGCGCTGGTCGCGCGCCGACGCCAGCACGAAGGCGTGGAGCACCTGCTCTAAGTGCCTGTGGGCCAGGTCCTTGTCGCGGTAGCGGTCGGCCAGGGCCTCGCCCTGCTCGGTTATGCGCATGCGGCCCGCCAGGCTTCCGGGCGGCTGCGCCAGTATGGCCTGGCCGGCGGGTCCGCCGCCGCGCCCGATGCTGGTGCCGCGGCCGTGGAATATGCGTAAGCTCACGCCGCGCTGCCGGCACAGCTCGGCCAGGCTTTCCTGTGCTCGGTACAGGGCCCAGTTGGCAGCTACCAGCCCCACGTCCTTGTTGGAGTCCGAGTAGCCGATCATGATCTCTTGCACGCCGCGCTTGGTCACGTGCTGCCAGTAAGCCGGCGAGTCGAAGAGGGTGCGCATCACGGCCGGGGCTGCGTCCAGGTCGGTCAGGGTCTCGAACAGGGGCGCGACGTCGATATCGGTTACGCCTGCCTCCTTCGCCAGCAGCAGCGCCTCAAGCACATCTGAGGCGCCTTCGGCCATGCTGACGATGCTGCTGCCGTGCGCTCCTGCGCCGTACAGGCGGCTGGCGCGCCTCAGCTCCTCAAGGAACTCGATGGCCCGCTCGGCCTCCGCGCCGGGCGCGGCGCCCCGGGCCAGCAGCGGGCGCGGCGAGGACAGTTCGCGCTCCAGCAGCTCTAGCCGCTGGGCTTCGCTAAGCGCGGCGTAGTCTTCTTCTACCTCGGCTGCGCGCAGGATCTGGGCGACAGCCACCTCATGCTTGCCGGAGTGCTCGCGCAGGTCGAGGGGCGCGAGCGCGAAGCCGAAAGCGGCGGCCCTCGTGGAGGCGGGCCGCACGAAGGCGTTGGCCGCGCGCTCCGCGTGCCCCAGCTCCAGCGCCACTTCCAGCAGGCGCAAGTCGGCTAGGTAACCGGCTCCACCGCCGGGGTAACTGCCCGCGTGGGCGCCCTCGGTGACCAGCAGTCGGTGCACCAGCTCGAGCCATTGGCGGTACGGCTCGCCGGTGAAGCGCTCGCTGGCGGATGTGGCGGCCGTGCGCTCCTCCAGCGCGGTGCGTAGTACGTGCGTCAGGGGGGCGCGGCGCTCCCATAAGGAGAGCCGCTGCACCAGCAGGTCTACGTCAGCCAGGTACGCCTCGTTGGCTACCGCCGCCTGCAGTTCGTACGCCTGGCGCGTTACGCCGGGGGTTACGAACGGGTTGCCGTCGCGGTCGCCGCCTATCCACGAGCAGAACTTGAGGATCGGCGGCAGCGGCTCCCTGGACTGGCGCGGAGCCGAGCTGGGGCCCTCGCCAGAGGTTGCTTCCGGCAGGTACGCCTGCAGTGCCCACTCGAGGTCGCGCATGAGTTCAGGCACCACCTCGAGGAGCGTGCGCCTGAAGTAGTACAGCGCGCTCTTGACTTCGTCGATGACGGTGGGGCGCTCCTCCACCACTTCCCGCGTGAGCCACAAGGTGGCGATCTCGGCGTAAATGGTGTCCTTGAGTTGCCGCTCCGTGCGGGGTGGCGGCCCCTGCTCGGCCAGTTGCTTCAGCGCTTCTCCAATGCGCTCGAGCTTCAGCCTCACGGTGTAGCGCTTGACCTCGGTCGGGTGCGCCGTGAGCGTGAGCCGGAGGTCCAGCCGCGAGAGGAAGCTGCGCGCTTCGGCGGGCGTCATGCCCTGTTCGCGGAGTGCGAGCACCGCGGCCGCCAGGCTCTCGCTGCGCGGTTCAGCCAGCGTGGCGCCCAGCGAGCGCCGCTTGTTCACGCGCACGCGGTGGATCTCCTCCGCCAGGTTGACCAGCTGGAAGTAGACGGTGAACGCGCGCACCAGCTTCTCGGCGTCACTAGTGCTGACTCCTGAAAGCAGGTGCGCTAGCTCGGCCTGGGCGGTTTCGTCGGTGGGCGCCTCGCGCAGCCGTTTGCTGAGGCCCCGCACCCGCTCGACGAGGTCGAAGAGCCTCTCCCCTTCCAGTTCGCGCACAACGTCGCCGAGGGCGGTCGCCAGGAAGTCGACGTCGGCGCTCAGCAGTTCGAAGTCGTCCACTGTGGTCTGCCTTCCTTGCTCTAGGCTCGTGGCGGCGCGGCGGCGCGTGGCTACTGGCGCCCGGCGTCCCAGCGCAGGCGTGTTATCGAGCTGGCGCGGTTCCCTTCGAGCTCGAGGATCACTGCGTTCAGGGTCGCGGGGCCCTCAGCGGGCCTGTAGCGCACCGGCACCTTGCCTACGAAGCGCGCGTGCACCTCTTCGAAGCGCATGCCGATGCTCGAGTGCTGTACGCCAGTCATGCCCACGTCGGTGATGTAGGCCGTGCCCTTGTTCACGCTCTCGTCGGCGGTGGTGACGTGCGTGTGGGTGCCCAGCACGGCGGCCACGCGGCCGGCGAGGTGGTAGCCCATGACCTTCTTCTCGCTGGTGGCTTCGGCGTGGAACTCCACGACGACGGGCACGTCGGCCGGCAAGGAGTCCAGCACGCTGTCGGCGGTGCGGAACGGGCAGTCGAGCGCGTCCATGAAAACGCGGCCCATGAGCTGCATTACCGCTACGCGCTGACCGTTACGCGCCTCGTACACGTGGGCGCCCAGCCCGGGCGTGCCGGGCGGGTAGTTGGCAGCGCGCAGGAGGCGCGGGGTCTGCTCCACCAGCTCGTCGGTGCCGGGCTGATCGAAGCCGTGATTGCCGAGGGTAATTACGTCGGCGCCAGCGTTACGCAGCTGATCGAAGTGGCGTTTGGTGATGCCGAAGCCGCCGGCGGAGTTCTCGCCGTTCACGATCACGAAGTCGTAGTCGGCGCCGTGGGCCTTGAGGTAAGCCTGGGCTGCTTGCACGCCGGGGGTTGCGAACACGTCGCCGATGAACAGAACTCGCACGCCGCAGGGTATCAGGAAGCCGGTGGGCACGGCGCGGGAGCCGTGCTGTGCGTGCTACATTCGGGCCATCCATGGAGTTCGACGCGGTCGACCGCAGCATCCTCGCCATCCTGCAGGAGGACGGCCGTGCCAGTCACGCCAGCATCGCTAAGCGCGTGGGCCTCTCCGCGCCGGCGGTGGGCGACCGGGTGCGCAAGCTGGAGCAGAGCGGCGTCATTCGCGCTTATCACGCCGACGTCGACCCGCAGGCGCTGGGCCTGGGGATCTTGGCGTTCGTGGCCATAACGCCGCAGCCGCGCAAGCCAGCTCAGAAGCTGGTGGAGCGCCTGCTGGAGCAGCCAGAGATAGAGGAGCTTCACGCGGTGGCTGGCACGTACGCCTTCATCGCCAAGGTGCGGGTTCCGTCTACGGCGGCGCTGGACGCGTTCCTCGACCGGCTGTTCACCATGGAGGGGGTCGAGCGTACGGAGACCACCATGGTGCTCAAGACCAACGTGGAACGCCAGGTGCAGCTGCGTTTTCAGTGACCCTGTGGGGCCTACCAGTCGTCGGGTTGCCGCAGCGCTTCGAGGAACCAGGGCGGCAGGCGGCGCTGCTGGCGCCTGATGAAGTTGGCGAAGTCGGCGTCCAGCAGGTACGTGACCGCGTGGTCGTCTGGACTGCGAACGGAGCGGCCGTACGCTTGCACTACCGCGAGGGTGGTGCGCCAGTCGTACCAGTCGCGGTCGCGCTCCATGCGCGCCGCTACCTGCTTGTCGCCCAGGTACGGGTACGGCACCTTGCATAGCACCTGCCAGCGAGCCCGGTCGTCGGCCAGGTCTATGCCTTCGGTCATGCTTGGCGTTAGCAAGATGGTGGGCTCGTTACTGGTTAGGTGCTGCGTGAGCGCCACGTCGCGCCCGTCAGACGAGTCGTGCGTGAGCACGCGCCAGCGCACCTCGTCGGGCAGGTTGGCGTGAATAAAGTTAGCGATCTTGTACGAGTGCGCGTGAATGACGCCCTTCTCGTTGTCGTGCAGCTGCGCCAGTTCGGTTATGGCCTGCACCAGTTTGGGCAGGTCGCGGTCTATGTAGTGCCGCGTGAGCCGGGCCGCCGGCCTCAGCTCGATGGGTCTGTTCTCGGGCGGGAAGGTGGAGGGAACGGCCACCACTTCTGCTTCGTCGGGGTCGATGCCTAGGCTGCGCAGGAACGTGCGAGCGTCGAGGATGGTGGCGCTGAGCATGAGCACGCGCTGCCCGTACGTGAAAAGGAACGGCTCGGCCAGCGGGCCCACCTCTACGGGTTTGAACACCAGGTTCTCGCCGTTCTGCGCGCGGTAGCGCTCGACCACCCAGTCGACGTCGCCGCCGAAGTGCGAGTCGAGCATGATGCTTATGCGTTCGGCCTGCCCGTCGAGCCACTGCTTCACCCGCAGCTGTTCTACGGCCGCGTTACTCTGCATGGACCCTTTCGCCAGCTCCTGGTCGACCTCGAGCGCGCGCCGGCGCAGTTCGGGCAAGAGCGTCTCGGCGAACTCGAACATGTACTCGGCGCCCAGGTTGGGCGGTAGCGGCAGCTGGATGCCGGCGCGCAGGAGCTGCGTGTCGGAAACGGCGACCTGCACGAAGCCCATGAGGGCGCCCTCAACGTTGTGAGCCTCGTCAAGCACGAGCAGCTCGCGCTCTTTGAAGCCGCCGGCGTAGTTGAGTTCCGCCAGGAAGTAAGCGTAATTGAGGGTGGTGATTCCGGCCGCCATGGCGACGTCTTTGGCGGTGAAGTACGGGCACTCTTCGCACGCCGGGAAGCGTTTACCAGCGATGCACGGAGCCGCGGCGGCGTGGGTGGGCGCCACGAGGCAGTCATAGTTGGCGCGCCCCTTCATTACCGCTAAGTCCGGGAAGTCGGTCACGTACTGGTCCTGCAGGATCTTCTGGTTGGTCAGCACGTAGGCGCTCTTGGCCTCGCGCGCCAACGCCACGGCGATGGCGCTCTTGCCGGCGCCCGTGGGCGCCTCTACCACCACGAAGCGCTTGCCCGCAGCGAACGCCTGACGCGCCTGCTGCAGCGCTTCGCCCTGCCCCGCGCGGAACTCCGGGAACGGGAACGAGGCGGGTGGGAGGACGGTTCCGTCGGGCGAGCCTGGCACGGTTCACGCTATCACTTCGGGCGGGCGGCGCCCGGAGCGCGTAGGCAGAAGCCGTTACGAGCGGGGGAACTGCGCGGCGCGCGTGCCCGGGTGCGTAGCCAGTCCGCCTTTTGGGCCAATCGTCTATCGTTGAGGCATGCGCAAAGCCTCGTCGCTACTCATGTCCGTAATGGTGGCCGGTTCGTTCCTGGTGGCTTGCAGCGCCTCGGCGCAGCGGCTCGAGCCGGTAGCTAGCGGCTTCCGCAGCCCGGTGGCTATCGCGAACGCTGGCGACGAGCGCCTGTTCGTAGTGGAGCAGCGCGGCCGGGTTCAGGTGCTGGTGAACGGCGAAGTGGCTGCCGACCCGTTCCTAAACATCCAGGACCGCGTGACCAGCGGCGGCGAGCAGGGCCTGCTGGGCTTAGCGTTCCCGCCGGATCACGCCGCCACCGGGCGTTTTTACGTGTACTACACCGACAGCAACGGCAACACGGTGGTGTCACGCTTCACTGCCAGCGGTAACAGCGCGGACCCCGCCACCGAGCAGATCCTGCTTACGCAGGAGCAGCCGTACCGGAACCACAACGGTGGTCAGTTAGCGTTCGGCCCCGACGGTTACCTGTACGTGGGCCTGGGCGACGGCGGTAACGGCGGCGACCCGCACGGCTACGGCCAGGACCTGTCTACCTTCCTGGGCAAGCTCCTCCGCATAGACGTGTCGGGCGACATGTACACGGTGCCCGGCAGTAACCCGTTCGTGGGGCAGGGCGGCGTGAGGCACGAGATCTGGGCGTACGGCCTGCGTAACCCGTGGCGTTTCAGTTTCGACTCCGCCACCGGCGACCTGTACATAGCCGACGTGGGGCAGAACGCCTGGGAGGAAGTGAACCTGCAGCCCGCAGCATCGCCAGGCGGCGAGAACTACGGCTGGAAGGTCATGGAGGCCAACGCCTGCTTCGAGCCGCGCCAGAACTGCGACACGAGCGGGCTGGTGGCCCCGGTGATCGCGTACCCGCACGGCGGCGAGTGGGGCTCCTCAATCAGTGGCGGGTACGTGTACCGCGGCCCCAGCGCCCCTGGCCTGGTGGGAGCGTACGTGTTCGCCGATTACGTGAGCGGGCGCATCTGGACCGCGCGCGCCGACGCCGACTGGGAGCCCGAGTTGCTGCTCGAGAGCGGCTTCCGCATCTCTACCTTCGGGGTGGGAGCGAACGACGAGCTGTACGTGGCCGACCACCAGGGTGGTGTCATCTACCGGCTCGTGGACCTGCCTTAGAAACCCCCGACCCTGACTGGAGTGGCCGAGTCGGTAGTGGAGCCGTTACCCAGCTGGCCGTGCGCGTTGCCGCCCCACGCCCACAGTTGGCCGTCCTCGGCCAGGGCGAGAACGTGCTCGGAGCCGTTGGTGGCTAGCTGAACGATCGGGGGCAACCCTTCCACCTTCTCTGCCTCGTACGCGACGATGGGCTCCTCTATGACGGTGAAGCCTTCCATGCGTCCGGGCGTGATGACGCCGCTGCGCCACACGCTGCCGTCTTCGTAAAGCACGACGGTGCCGCTCGAGGTGGCGGTTAGCTGGCGGATGGGCTCGCGCGGGAACGCCGTGAGCTCGGCTGCGGCGGCGCCGCCTGGCAGTTCCGGGTCACCGAACTGGCCGTAGAAGTTCCTGCCCCAGGCCCACAGGCTGCCGTCGTCTAGCAGCACCACCACGTGGGCGTGCGCGCCGGCGATCTGCTCTATCGTGCGGTCAACCGGCAGCCCTGGCTGGATCGTGACCACGCCCTGCAAGCCCGACACGTCAGCGCCGGTTCCGTAGCTGGCGTCGCCCCAGAAGCGCAGTGAGTCGTCGGCCATGACGGCTATGGAGTACAGGTCCACCGGAGACAGGAGCTTGACGCCTAGCCCATCTAGCGGAACTGTGGCCGGGGTTAGCTGCGCCGAACTGACGCCGCGCGTTGGCACACCCGTTGCCTGACCGTCGTAGTTGAAGCCCCAGCCCCTAACCTCACCCGA
>Ga0265293_10002001_pt1 | contig 42650 bp, 47 predicted proteins | sample Munlanlewell138R_FD_192505 | JGI IMG/M metagenome (GOLD analysis project Ga0265293, IMG submission 192505) | Leachate microbial communities from a municipal landfill in Southern Ontario, Canada - Leachate well 138R | ecosystem: Engineered > Solid waste > Landfill > Unclassified | place: Canada...
CACTCGTCAATGCTATTTGTGATCTGCGCTGACATAGTTGCGAGATTAAAGTCTTTCAGCGAACCTTCATAGACCTCGCTACCTTCTTTCGAGGCTTTCAATGATAGCTCTTCACAAACATCTAGATTTCCATTTTTTAGTTCAAATTCTGGATGGTAATAAAAATCCAGTGTGCCGGAATTTGAGACTTTGATTTTCTGGATTAGCTCTTCATTACTTTTTAATTTGTTTTTGTCAAAAAGCAGACCATCAATCTCATCACCGCCATCATCCAAGAGAGTGATGTCTAGACTTGCTGCAGAAAAACTATTGTTCATAGAACTTTCCGTGTCATATAGCAGCGCGTTAGATATACCCGTAAATGGAACCAAGGGTAAAATCAAAAGCAGTATCAGTTTTAAAATTCTTTCTTTCATAATTATTCTAATGGCCTCACTAGACGCCTACCCTTTCTATCTCCATAAAACCTCACTATCTGATTTTTAATATTCAATATTTCGCTATAGACGATCGCAACAGCAGGGATGATGACCAGTATCAGAAATCCTATCTGTGTCTGAGCAAATGATATTAGGGCACCTATAAATGGAATCGTAAAGACAACTTTTCCTATAACGTCCCCTGCAGGAATTGTTTCGCCATCTGCTTCTTCATTCGCGTCACCTTTCGTGACGAATTCATTTCCATTTGGAGTTGTGATGGTGCTTTCGATTCTGTGGGTAACCAACACATTCTCACGGCCGGATTGCTTGAATGTAATTACGTCATTTTCACCGTAAAAACTACTAGGCACGGTTATCACGACACTCTTTGTGTGGATCGTAGGCTCCATAGAACCCGACTGGACAACCAATGCCCTAACTCCACCTATCCCGAATTTTCCCGCAAAAAGAACCACCGCAATGACAATCAGAAGCGATAGCCCTATCGAATAAATTGTGTTTTTTATAAATCCTATTTTTTTCATAAGTTTTGCAACAATTCGAAGGTAAAATCAACCATCATTGATTCACCCTGATAATCGTTATCATTTGGTGTTGACCACCAATTGAATATTGTAACTATTTTTGTTGATGCACCTGCATTCAACTGCTCGTTGAAAGTGATGCTTGACGGAATATCAGAAACCTTTCCACTATAAATAGAAACATCTCCTGTGCTCCACCATCCATTTCCATCTCTATCTACAAACAAAGCTACGTTAACAACCTCACCTAAAGTTCCACCGTAAACTTTGATATCGCTTAGATTAAGTTTCCCGTTTATACTACCCTCGTTTTTAAGAGTGTATGCACCATGTGGCTGACTTCCAGGCCTCATATTTGAAGCATTAAATTTAACAACATTGTCATTAACACCATCAATTGTTAAATCAAGAGTACCTGCAGAAAAAGTATTTCCAATACTAGTCTCTTCGTCTGAAAATAAAGCCTGAGTTGCACCGAAAGTTGCAGCAGATACTGCAAGAATCGTAAATACGCTAATTAATATTTTTTTCATTATCTTCACCTCCTTTCAAACAAAAAAAGCCAGCTCGCTTTACGCTGCTGACTTAAAATTTAAATTTCGGATTAAGTTTTTCATTTAATAACGTGGGCAGTTATTAAATAGAAGGTTTTAAAAACCAACTAATATGGGCAGTTGGCAGAATTGGCCTGTAATATATCACATATTATGACCCTTTGCAAGCTTAATATTGAACAATTAGCTCATTATGGAAAAAATAAATATCTACCTTATAGGAAATTATTATTTGAGGTATCTATCAAAAAACTCTATAGAGCGCTGCATCGCAATCGAAAAATTCCCGGACAAATTATGGTCATCGCCTTCGTATATATATAGCTCAACCTCTTTACCCTCCGCCTCCAGCTGCTCAGAAAGTTTTTCAGAGAATTCAAATGGTACAGATGAGTCAGCCGTTCCGTGATGAAGCTGCACAGGACCCGAAATGTCACCTAGATAGGAATTTGAAGAAATGGAACTCCAAAATGTAGGATTATCTGCGGGACTCCCAAATATCTCTATAAATCCATTTCTCCATCCTCCTCTATTCGATCTGGTCGGAAATGGCGACGGCGTACCAGTCGAATTGACACTCCCCCTTCTCCATCTTTCCAGAAGGTCAGGATAGGAAACGACTACTCCTGCCCATATAACCCCGGCCTTGACGTCTTTATTTACCACCATGTTACGCAGCGTTATATGACCTCCCATACTGTGTCCCCACATTCCAATTTTTTCTGGATTTATATATTCAAGTTTTTTAACACTCGCTACTGCATTGAGTATATCTATCGTATACGCATTGCTTCCATAACCGCCCTCTGCCCTACCCTCAGAATTACCATGACCTCTATAGTCTGACCTGAAAACCACATAACCATTTCTAGAAAAACCATCTGTATACGCAATATATCTTTCAGTAGTTTCGTATTCTGCAGGAGGGATATATCCGTGATTAAAGACAACGACAGGAAAACCTCCTTCTGGCGCGTTTCCGTTGGGAACCGTCAAAAGAGCATATATCTTGAGGCCCTCAGAACTGTAGGATGTGATGTAACGGGAGTAATTACTACCAGAAGGCAAAACCTGTTCTATTTCTATATCACTCCCTAAATATTCTCCTCGCCTAAGCGATTCTATAGATAACGGATGAAAATCAGCAATCCTTTCTGAAATATTCTTATCTGCAAACTCCTGAACACCGGTAGTCAAATTATCCATCTGCCACCGATATACAAAAGCAGCAATGGCTACCAACGCGATAATTATTATAAGAATTAACTTCTTCATGGAATATACGTATTATACGGTATTTCGAATATGCTAGAATAGTACTATGAAGCTTAAGTGGCCACAACTTCTTATACTTGTCGTCGCAATCATTCTGCTTGCAAGCGCCTCTTATTTCTTCACACGACCTAAAACATTTTCTCCAGAAACAGACCCAACAAAAAAACTTGCTGAACTATTAGAATTTAGTGGAGATTCGACCACGTGCACTTTCTCGTCTCCTCAGGGTTCTGGGACAATCCATAAAATAAACGGCAGTCTGCGAGGAAACTTTACAGGTTCTGATGGAGCCTCCGGTAGCATGATTCGAGATACTCAATATACCTACATCTGGAGCCCTGATGCACCGGAAGGTATTAAAATTGCAAATGAAAGCTATTCTATCACCAAGCTTCAGAATGATTTAGAAAATAATACAATAAGCCTCAATACTGTTGTCGATTACGAATGTGGCGATCTAGAGAATAAGGATAAGAATCTCTTCATAATCCCTCTCGATAAAAAATTTATCGACTACTCTATGCAGGTAAAAGAAATGAACTCACCCGATGATACGAATGCTGCATGCGCAGCTTGCGATAGCTTGGAGGGCAATGAGCAAATCGTCTGCCGCGAAGAGCTCTGCAACTAATCTTTCTTCTCAATCTCTTTGCCGTGAGGATAGCTTATCGTTTGAGATAGATCTTGAAGGAGTTTTTCCACAAGCGGTCTATTCGCACGACGAAGCTGCTCCGTAATCGTTCGCTCTAAATATGCAGTATCAATTCTATGACTCATTTTTTCAAGCTCCGGATCCGGAGTTTTGATCCCTACTTCTTTTCGTATCTCAGCAAGAACTCCCAGGATTTTTGTCACTTCTTCTTCTATAATTAAAGACACTCCCATGTGCACTTCGTCACGAATTGTCGTGATATATGACTGTCTATGCTGGGAAACCAGAATAAAAAGCGAGAGGAATATCGCCTCTAGTGATACCACAAGCGTAAGAAATCCAAAAGGAAACGGATCAAACGGACTAATCCACGGAATGTTCCCCGTATTTATCATAAGCCACACACTAAACCAGATAATATGAAAGATCAGAAACGTAGTAGAGCCACAGATTTCGGTGAGTTTGTCAGAAAGCTGTGTTAAGAGTGATCGAGTCCGCAGAGACTTCGCCTCAAATGAACGAAAATATGTCCTCCGTTTCTCAGCTATCTGCATATATTTACCGTATCATATATATTGTACTGTTTCCAATTTTTCGGTAAGCTTAATTACTCCATGAATATACTGAGTCCTCAAATTGAGCAAAGCCTCAAAAAGGAATCACTCCGCTATATTCGCGATACAGTCCCAGGATTTTTCCGACAGAAATTAGATGATAAATTTTCTTACTATGATTCTCAAGGAAGAAAAATAACGGAAAAAGCGGAACTCGATAGAATTAAACATCTTACTATCCCTCCGGCATGGCAAAAGGTATGGATATCGCCTCTTGCAAACACACACCTCCAGGTAACAGGATTCGATGAAAAGAAGCGAAAGCAATATATTTATCACGAAGACTGGAAAAAGCTTGCGCAAGAAAATAAATTTTCAAAGATGACTGATTTTGCTTTAGCGCTCCCTAAAATTCGGAGAAGAATTAGCTATGACCTCAAGCTTTCCGGAATGGATAAACGAAAGATACTTGCAACTATCGTCTGGCTCCTTGAGCACACATTTATTCGAATTGGAAATGAAGAATATTCTCGAGAAAATAATTCCTATGGACTCACTACGCTCAGAGATAAGCACGTACAAATACGGGGAAATGATGTACGATTCCACTTCCGCGGCAAGTCTGGAGTCGAACACCAGCTCGAAATAACACATCCAACTGTTAGTAGAATTATCAAAAAATGTATTGAACTCCCGGGATATGAACTATTCCAATATATCGATGATCATGGAAAAAAACACGCGATCGATTCTCAGGATGTTAATGATTTTTTGAAAGAAATTGCGCATGATGATTTCTCGGCAAAAGACTTTCGCACATGGGGCGGAAGTAATATCGCCTCAACGCATCTCTATAAAATCGGTCCGTACAGAAATAAAACCCACCTCAAAAAAGCGCTTTCTCAAACATGCAGGACTGTTTCAGAGTATCTCGGAAATACGGTCGCGGTATGTAAAAGCTACTATATCCACCCTGCTATTTTTAAATCGTATGAGACAAATTCTCTTATTCCGTATTTCGGAGAATACAGAGACAAGAAGGTTGATATTTCAGGATTATCATGGGAAGAAATGGCACTTCTCGATCTTCTGAGGAACAAGCTTTCTAATCGTTTATCTGCAAATAATATTTCAACGTAAAGATCCAATCCTCTTCAGATTTATTGCTTTGCAGTTTTTGATCAAGCATCCACTCAAGATATCCTTTATCAAAGACTGCGATTTCTTCAAGTTTTTTTCCTCTGTGTTTTCCAAATGGAAAAAACTTAAAAAGTACTGGCTGCTGCGACACTCTCATCATCTCATCTAAAATCTCTTCCTCTGATTTTCCGCTTTCTTTCATTTTATTGAAGAGAAAATTAAATACTGCCTCCAAAACTTTTATATCGCTTCTTGCGTCATGCGCTCCCGCGTCTGTGACATTGAGATTGTGGAAATACCGCAAATACTGTAATCCGTATTCTGGAATTTCAGATTCTGTATCAAGATATCGCGCAACTTTCAACGTACAGATAAAATTTGAGACCTTCACATCCTCCTTCGCGAGCGCTTCGATATCAAATGCAGCACTGTGTGCAACAAGAATATTATCCTTCAAAATCTCCATTAAATCTGTTCTCATTTGGGATTCCATGAAAGGAATTTTGCCTTCTACCATCTCATTTGTCACATGAGTAATGCTTGATGATTTTACAGAGATCGGAATTGGAGGTTTGAAATATCCAGAGTATGTTTTTTCTCGAAATTTATAAGCTACCTCAAAAAGACGATCAAAATAAACGTCGTTCCCAGTAGTTTCTGTATCTAAAAATACCAATCTATCCATCTTCCAATTATACCAAAGTTATTTCTCAGAATATTTATCTGCTAGTCTTCTCAAAAAAATCCAGTTCAATTTTTTGGATATATACCTTGAATCCTCTGGAGATCTCGTCGATGCATCGTGGTTTCCTCCTAAAGCTATCTAAACCTAAATACTCTACTCTCGGAATGAAGAATACGCATCTAAGAAGAAATAATTTGCCTCATGAAATCAATGCTTATGGATTATTTTTCTTCTCAACATCCTCTTTTCTATACGAGGCAAGAATTTTATAGTTTTTTTGATTTGCTTTATAAAAGAAATCAAATACATCTCCTACCATAGGAATTGACCCGATAATCAGATCGATCATAATATTCACAAGCATCACAAATTTATGCCACGAAGAAACTCTCATTTTATGCCCAAGTGCATAAATATATAATGATAAAACAACTCCCAGCAAGTCTCCTATTATCGGAACAACGCCGATAAGAGGGTCTATTCCGAATCGAAAACCTGCAACTTGAAATTTCGTATCAGACAAATCTGCAAGAAAACCTGCAACTCTCAGATCTTTTTCAAAATTTGTTTTCATACGTATCCTAGAGGCCAAGGCGCTTTGCACATGCTCCCCATGCCCCCCAACCACGCACTGCCTGAAGCTTCTTCCCACGTTCTATCTGCTCCTCTCGTGATGCCTCAGAAGGAAGCCCTACTCCGCCTACCGAACCCCATGCACCTTCAGAAAACTGCAATCCACCATAATATCCATTTCCCGTATTGATACTCCAATTTCCCCCTGACTCACACTGAGCCAACTCCTCCCATACTTCATCCCCTACAGGCTCCTGAGATAAAAAAGTTTGCACCTGATCAGAATCCTCCACCTCAACAACAATATCAGTCTCTTGTTGCAATTCCGACTCCACACTGGACTCTGAAAATTTGAAATGCTCAATTACTCTTTCTTCAAAATACTGGTGTTTTTCGATTTTAATTTCAGGATACTTCTCCTCAGAATACGAAATATTTAAATACAAATCATACGTTAATCCATTCTTAGAATAACCAGTTTGCACATCTTCTTCCTGCGAAAATGCTGGATGAACAGATTCGAGGAAAAAAAGAGAGCAAAAGACAATAATTACCAAAAGGAACGCAAGGCGATCTCCCAAAGCGAAAAATGACTTATGCATTACATTCTGCAATCTTTGCATAGAATCTGGAATAGAAATAGTATATCAGATCTTGGAAAGAAGCGAATTCTTTGTACATTGTACGTTGATTTTGAAATAGCCAATACTCTTACTCGAAAATCCTATAGTGACTTTCTATTTCTCCCTAGATGTGCTATAATAGGAACTATAAGTTTTAAGAGTGCTGAATGATAGAAGATATTTATTGCATATTCTTTCTCGCCGAACTCTCACCTATATATAACCTATGAAAAAAGATAGTATTTCTACATGTTCTCGATGCGGGAAACCTACAAAAGTGGTAAAAACCTGGATTGAGGTCATAGAAACTCGTGCTGGAGAAAGCAAACTCACCCACACACAACTCGCCTGCACAGATGATCAGTGCGAAAGGGACTTTGAGAAAAAGACTGCCGAAGAAATCAGAAAACGAGAAGCATTAAAAATGAGAAATGAAGCGTATGCAAGTAAAAAAAATGCAGAGAAGCAATCAGCACCTGGAACTGCAGCATCAGAAAAAAAGAAACAGTTAAGATAAAATATTATTCATGTATTCCCAATCCTCCTTCCCGCGAAACTCACATCGTGGAAAAAAATTCAAATCTAAGCCGCAAAAAAATCGATCTTTTCAAGGCGGTAAAAAGAGAGGTCCTGTGGGAACATTCAACCCAAAAGACATCATCAACAACACGCTCCCCTCACAGACAAGAGAGGAAAAGTTTATCCCGAAACACAAATTTTCTGATTTCCAGGTTGATGAAGACTTAAAGCGTAATATTGTACAAAAAGGATATACATCCCCAAGCCCTATCCAAGATGAATCAATCCCCCACATTCTGGAAGGGAAAGATATTATCGGAATTGCGAACACAGGGACTGGAAAAACAGCAGCATTTCTTATCCCGCTTATTCATAAAGTTCTCCAGGATAGAACTCAAAAAGTCCTCATAGTAACCCCCACTCGTGAACTTGCTATCCAAATCCAAGAAGAATTTATAGCATTCTCCAGAAGCATGAATACACAATCGATACTCATAATTGGCGGAGTGAATGCATTTCATCAAAAAAGAGCACTCAAGCAACCATTTAATTTTGTCGTCGGAACCCCAGGAAGAATTAAAGATCTTATTAAAAGCAATAATCTGAACCTGTCACAATTCCGAAATATTGTTCTGGACGAAGCAGATCACATGGTGGACATCGGATTTATTCAGGATATTAAATTCATTATCTCTCTTCTACCCGAGAAACGACAATCATTATTTTTCTCTGCAACAATCGATAGAAAGGTTCAAGAAATTATCAATCAATTTGTTAAAAACCCTATAACAATCTCTGTGAAAAAAAGTGAAACAACCCACAATATCAACCAGAAAGTAATAAAAACAATAACCCAAAACAAAAAAATTGAACAGCTACACGAAGTACTCATAAAAAGTGAATTTGAGAAGGTTATAATTTTTGGCCGGACAAAACACGGGATTCAAAAACTCTCAAATGAACTCGTCTATCGAGGATTCAAAGCAGGCGCAATCCATGGAAATAAATCCCAAAATCAGCGCCAGCGTACATTAAAAGAATTTAAACACAATGTTATTAACATTCTTCTCGCAACAGACGTCGCATCTCGAGGACTTGATATTGATAATGTGAGCCATGTAATAAACTATGATATGCCGGCAACCTACGAAGATTATATTCACAGAATCGGAAGAACAGGCCGCGCGAATAAAAAGGGCGTCGCGCTCACTTTTGTCTAAAATAAACTCTCTCGCTCAACGCTTCTTGCAGCTGCTCTGTATTTGCAAAAATCACAATCAGTCCCTGATGCAGGAATAGCCTCCTTTTCAAGGCAAGAAATTGCATCTTGAACAGTCCCTTCTATCCAGGAATCATTTCCAGTATAAGGAAGAAGTGATATTCGAAACTCAAGCCGCGCATCAAATGCCTCCTTGTCCGAATCTCCATTACAATACACGAAATATCCAGTATCAGAAACAATAAATCCGTTTCTTCGAAATAACCACTGATATATCTCCATTTGCCGTTTATATCCGTTCTGCCACTCTGCTTCAAGTGTCACTTCACCACTCTTGGAAGTTGCCTTATAATCAACTATTATCAATTCTCCATTTGAATTTTTCCATACATCATCAACGCCACCAGTGACTATTACTTTCGTTCCATTGATCGGAACTGTTATTCCTCGCCGCAATGAATCTCGCCACTCATCCATGCGCTCATGCTTGAACGGGACTGCATCCACCCCATACTCACGCATCAATGGATGCGGCGTCCCTTGTGCCCGATGTACGTCAAATTCTTTTTTCAAAAGCGCATCAACTGCAGAATTAAGGCTAAATGGATACCCTGGCGGCTGTCCCACTCCAAGCCTCCGATCAAGATAAAAACAACGAGGGCACTGCACGAATAAGTCTATCTTGCTACGACTGAGGCGAAATGGTTCATTTGAGTGAGGGTTATAACGATTGCGTTTTCTTGTAGGATTGTAATACTGGGACATACAAAAGATTATACATGAATGATATTATCGAGTACGCGACCATTCAGGAATTAGTGGTGGTTTTTCGTATTCACCATCGTCATCTCCTTCATCTGCTGACACCCATAATGCCATACCCCTAACAGGCTCTTCTTTTGTTTTAATTTCTACTTCCTGTCCCTCTTCTAATAAAATTAAGCAGTCAAAGTTAGCATCTTGAGTTACAGACTCCTTTTCTTCATGAATAATTTTTTTAATTTCGAATTGATTATTCGGCTTAACAAAAACACCTCCATGCTGATTATCGATTGATGAAATGATCATCAAATCTACTTCGCCCTCGTATCCTAAAATTTTTATATCACCTGCCTCTATATAAAGATCAGCCACTATATGCTGCTTCTCTCCTTCATATTGAAAAAATCCTGCCTCAACTGCCATAGAAAGATTATAGTTGGAAGCCACAAAAATGCAAGATAGAAGATTTACTAATGAAGAAAACTATACTTTAAAATATTGATCTGCTGCCTGAAGTATTTGAGAAATAATTCTGAACTACACAGAGTCTTTCCAATCATAGATCTGCATTAATAATGAACTTTAACGAAAAATATGTCAAGTGTTTGTAAAAAATTGGTACATATTGATATATTTTTTTCTATTGACAAGCTTTTCTGTCTGTTCTTATAGTAATTTATATGAGGAAAATAATCAGTGTTACTCTCGCTCCTCTTATAATTCTTTTAATTATATCCTCCATTCAGTCGACTTCACCAAATATCGCTTATGCTATTGCGAACCATGTTGTGATCTCTGAAATTCAAGCAGCAGGGAGCACCACCACTGATGAATTTGTAGAACTCTACAATCCCACAACAAATGAAATGGATCTTTCCGGATGGAAAGTAATGAGAAAGACTCAATCAATAGATGCTGAAGAGCAGCTTATCGCAACCCTTAGCGGAACTATTCAACCACATGGATTTATGCTGATCGCTCATGAAAACTATGACGACACGACTACACCGGACATCACGTACACTGACCAAAATATCGCTGATAATAATTCCATAATTCTCAGAGATGAAAATAATAATACTATTGATTTGGTAGGATTCGGAGAAGCAAGTACAAGAGAAGAGGTTACAGTCTCTCTCCCTATTTCAAATAGAAGTATTGAACGAAAAGCGCACGACACATCTACTTCAGAAAGCATGGCGCCATCTGGAACAGATAATAACCTTGGAAATGGAGAAGACACAGATAACAACGCAAACGACTTTGTAAGACACTCTTCTCCCACTCTATCAAATCCACAAAATACGAATAGTACCCCAGAAAATCCTGAAAGCTCAACTCCTACAAACCCTACAGAAACGCCTACACCCACTACTAGCCCAACTATGACGATAGTACCAACGACAACAAGTCAACCGACTTCTACTCCCACCAGCACACCAACAATAACCCCAACCGAAAACCCTTCACCAACGTCCACCCCCTCTGTAACCCCTCCTAGCCCTACACCTATTAACCCTTATACCATGAAAAGATTTCTTGGATTCTTCCCATTCAGCAGAACTGTCTGCTATCTTGAATATACGCAGCACTACTTTTTCTTCTTTCCAAAAATAACGTGCGAAAGAATCTAGTGAATACTATTTCTTCCATACAACCTTCTTATCTTTAGAAAAAGCTGAAACAGAAAAATAAAATCAATACACTAATTAAATAGAGCAGCTATAAAGTACAATAATGCGTAAATTCCTAATAAAATAAACGCAAAAATCCGTATCCACGAAAAGAATTTGTTGATGAACTTCACCTGTTTAGTATACACTAGACCTATGAAAAAGATTATACTCATCATTCTAATCGCAATATTCCTCTTATCCATCTATTTCCTTGTCAAAAAAATGCACATTCTTACTCCTCCGACAGAAAAGCTTGAAAAAGTAGATTTTTCTCAGGAATCTCCAATAGAGGATCTTCCCAGAATATCAGTAGTCGCAGAAAATCTTTCAGTTCCATGGGCTCTTGCTTTCCTACCAAATAAAAAGATTCTCGTCACAGAACGGAGTGGCAGTATAAAAATAATTGACAATGGAGATGTCAGCACCATTGCACAAATCCCTGTTGTGCAGACAGGCGAAAGTGGCCTTCATGGTATTGCACTCGACCCCGAATATGAAGAAAATGACTATGTCTATATTTACTACACTACGCGTTCAAACAATGAAAATACCACGAATCGAGTTTCCCGCTATACATTCCAAAACAATGCTCTTTCTCACGAAACAGTTCTTGTTGATAATATCCCCGGTGCGTCAAATCACGATGGTGGAAGAATAAAGTTCGGACCGGATAACTATCTCTATATCACCACAGGTGATGCACAAGAACCTTCTCGTGCACAAAATACAAATTCTCTTGCAGGGAAAATTCTCAGAGTTGATCGAAATGGGAATGCTGCAAATGATAATCCATTTGGAAATCTCGTATATTCTTATGGCCATAGAAATCCTCAAGGAATTACCTGGAATGATAGCGGAGAATTGTTTGCAACAGAACACGGGAGATCTGGCGCACTCTCCGGACTTGATGAGTTCAATAAAATCGAACTGGGAAATAATTATGGATGGCCAGAAATAGAAGGAAATAAAACACAAGAGGGAATGATTACACCAATCCTTAATTCCGGTGCGAATGACACTTGGGCACCTGCAGGGCTCGCGTATAAAGATGGAACCTTCTATTTTGGTGGACTCAGAGGAAGTACACTTTATACAATTAAAAAAAGCGGTGATGAGTATGTGCTTTCAAGATATTTTTCAGATCAATTTGGAAGAATTCGTGAGGTAATTATAGGCCCTGATAACATGTTATATATCACCACTTCAAATCTTGATGGTCGCGGAAATCCGAGAAGCGGTGACGATAAAATTATTCGTGTAAATCCGCAGAAGTTGTAGAGGTGGGAGTAATCGATGCTGAAGGAGACGCTTCTTCTTCTAGTATATCATCTTCAAATTTGATCGTCTGGATAAGGTTACGGAGCTTTTTTTCTACGTCTCCATTTTTCTCCGGAAGCGTTACATGAATTCCAAAACTCCCTGCTCCTGTTGCCACTTTATCATTCGTGAAGAAATCATAACTTGCATAACCCTCCCCTTCTCTCGTCCACTGTATCCAGTCTCTCTCTTTAATTTCAAAACTTTGCTCATAAGTAATATCTTCAGGTTTTACTGAATCGTATGGACTTGCAGAATAAAATAAATAGTTATCAGTTGACTTGGGAATGTTTAGCTCCACGTCCTCAATCACCGTCCCTCCGAACGGATTACGCTCTTCAGGCTCCCATTCAGGAGGATAGGAAAATTGTATTGTTTTTCCAGCATATTTTTCCCAATCCTCAGTTTCTCCGTCTCCCGCAACTTGGGAAACTGGCGTTGGTGTCAAATCAATATCCTGAGATATTTCCGAAGATGATGAATCAATAACATGGTACCCAAAGAATCCAATTGCGCCCACAACAAAAAATAGCAGCAGCCAATTCTTGGAATCCATAGGCATATCCTACCACATGCGGTCAAAAATTCGAAGCAGCAGAATAACTGCACTATCAATAATCACAGGAATTATTAAATACAAACTCCCAATAAGAAATATTCTCGCAGGTTCTATATGTGGCAAAAACTCAACTGATATCTGAGGAAATTTTATTCCTCCGATAAAAAATACGGTACCAAGAATAAAAATTATTATTAATGATGGGACTGCTGCCTCTAAATCTCTCCTACTAGTATACATAGTATTTGAAATAAGAAAAATTGCATAAAAAGATATGACGATTCTTGGAATTCCGAATCCTGGAATTACAAGAAAAAAATATACAATTGCGAGAATGAGGGCTACCCCAACAAAAAGCGGTGCAATACCGATAATAAATTCCTTGAAAATATTACTTTTGGCAATCTGCACACTTCCTAACCTTATATAATTCCCCTCACGCTTCGGAGATAAACTAATTTTTCCTGTGGGAACAAAAAGGGATTTTGCTGCAAAATAATGGGAGAGCTCATGAACCACCACTCCAGGAAAAAAAATAAGTGCCAGAACATTTGTAGAAAGGTGCTCGCTCCGTGTTATATGATAACAGAACTTAAATATCTCAGATGTAAGCCTCCGAGATAAGAAGAAAAGTATAATTATAAGAAAAATAAATAACGCAAAAAATTCCATTCAATTTTCTAATATCGAGACAACATACGATGGCACACTTTTTTTTAAATCTTTTTTATGATGAAATAGTTCTCGGATTTTTGTTCCCTCATACACATCCCTATTATAATATCCGATACGAAAAACCTCATATCCTTTCGCTTCAAAAATCTGATTTACCCATTCATTATCACCTACTATGGTAAAATTATTTGTCCCAATTTTTTCTATCACCAAGTTGAACCATTCATTGTCATCCGGCAAATCTTTTAATTCTGATATTTTTATGATCCTATTTTCTAAATTTTGCTCTTGAACAAATTTATGAAGCATTTGCTTTCTCATATCCAAACTCCAAGGATTATTGCTATCATTTTTATTTGAAGAGCCAATAAGAATAATCACTTTCTCGAATTTTTCAAGCGCTTTTTGAATTAACCAAATATGGCCAAAATGGAATGGCTGAAAACGCCCGATCACAATTCCAATATGCTCTCCTTGCATTTTTTTTATTCTTCAGAAGGAACCACTACCCATAATAAGAGATACGGCAAGAGTCCAGGGAGACCACCAGGGAATAAAAGTAATATCCAAATTATTCGAACGATAAGAACAGGCGCATTAAAATAATTCGCGATAGCCAAACATACTCCAGCAACAATTCTCCCTTTTTTCGGCCTAATCAATCTCCTCTTTATTATAGAACCATAGTACCATATTTTGATAAATATTTGTTAAAAAAATCATAAGCTCTACACTAGTTATAACAATCGTCTTACAAAATTTTTACATTTACTTGTCATGATTGATTAAGTGAAATTTTTATTCATGAAAAAATTATCAGTAATAATAATCCTCATCTTGCTTTTTCCTCTTATTTTTTCAAAGCAAGTTTTTGCCCAGGACAGCTCGCGACCTACCACTACCATGCTTTCTGCAAATGAAACATATACAGGAACATATTTCGCGACAAATGAATCAGTTAGATTGTCAGGCGTTGTCCAAGGCGATGCGTATATTGGTGGCGGATCTATAACTATCGATGGGACAATCACCAATGATCTTATCGGAGGTGGAGGAAATATCCTCATAACTGGTGAAGTTAATGGGGATGTCAGAATTGCCGGAGGGACTGTAACACTTGCAGGTGCAGAGATCGGGGGAAACGTAACAGTATTAGGAGGGCAAATAACATTTGATAGAGATACTCAAATTGGAGGAGGCATCGTCTCATCAGGCGGGAATATTCAAATATTATCATCTGTCAGAGATACTATCTATGCAGCTGGAGGAAGTATAACAATAGGAAATTCTGTCAATAATGATATCAATGCAAGGGTAGGAAGATTGATAATTGAAGATGGAGCTCAGATTAATGGGAATGTAACTTACTGGAGCGAAACACGAGCTGACATATCAGAATCTGCTTCAATATCAGGCGCGATCACCCAACAAATGCCAAAAACCTCAAAGAAAAATCCTGAAGTGCAAGCGAGTGAAATTGCAAGCATATTTTTTTTCATCCGACTAGCAGATGTCATACTCCTACTTATTGCAGGACTCATCCTTATCACAATGTTTCCCATCTATACGAAAAGAGTTAGCGAATACATGAAAACCAATATGGGGATTTCACTCTTCATTGGACTTTTAGCGGTAATTTTTATCCCGATCGTATCAATCATTTTAATGCTCACCTTTTTCGGAATTCCTCTTGGACTATTTTTTATTATTCTCTTCTTTGGGGTGCTCTGGTTTGTAAGAATATTTGCACTTCTTCTTATAGGGAGATTTATTCTTGATAAAACATATAAAGATAAAGGTGATATTTGGGCGCTTACCGTGGGTGTGACAGTCTACTTCATACTAAGCTTATTGCCTATAATCTCCATGATCATTGATCTTATTATAGTACTTCTCGGAATGGGCGGATTTTTTGTAGCAAAGAAACAATATTATTCTGAACTGCGAAGGAAAAGGGCTATCTGATTAAGAATTTACTGGATTTTCTCTCTGTTTTTTACGACGGAAATCACATCCTTTTGGACATACTCCTTTTCCGCTCCTTGAACAATTCTCGCATAATATAAAATGCCTATGACATCCGACAGTACTACAGTTTATATAATGCTCTGAGGGACTATCGCACTTTTCGCAACGACCAACTATTTCATGCTCTGGACTTTCTGTATTAAATCCCATGGTAACTCGTCCATCAAACACATATAACTTCCCCTTAAAATGCTCATTTGGATATTTTTCCATATATGTTACGATTCCATTCTGGAGCTGATAAACATCGTTAAATCCATTCAGCAATAAAAACCCAGAAGCCTTCTCACATCGCACTCCGCCGGTACACACCGTAAGGACTGTTTTGTTTTTAAGATGCTCAAGTTTTGGTAATTCTTTTTTCAAATCCCGAAAATTTTCAAGTCCTGGTAATACGGACTTCTCAAATCTCCCAGAAAGGTATTCATAATCATTTCGCATATCTACAATGTAAAATTCCTTTTCGGTTTTAAACCACTCATGGAGTTCTTCTGCAGTTAGATATTTTCCCGTAGTTTTGTTCGGATCGAGATCCTTTTCTCCTAAATGCAAACTTACAATTTCATTCCGTACTTTCACAGAAAGCTTTGGAAACGCATTCCCTGTTCCATTTGATTTCTTCCAATTAATATCTTGAAATCGTTTATCTTTTTTCATCACGGAGACATATTTCTCAGCATTCTCCGCTAACCCTTCAATTGTTCCATTTATTCCTTCCGAAGAAACGATAATCCTCCCTTTCAAGCCAAGATCCTCACAGAGTTTCTTCTGCTCCTTCATAAGTCGCTTTGGATACTGAATTTTTATATATTTATAATATAAGAGAATCGTATACATAAGGAGTATATTTTACCAAATTTTAGATAATTTAATAAATCTTTTCTTTTTACTGTTAATACACGATACCTTGAACCTAGTAGTACTTACGAACGGAGAAAAAACAGACCAGGATTTTTATTTGAGAATTTCGACAAGCTCAACTTCAAAAATAAGCGTGGAATTTGGAGGGATACTTCCCACTCCTTGCTCACCATATGCCATATGCGGAGGGATCGTAAGCTTTCTTTTCCCACCGGGCTTCATTCCTATCACCCCTTCATCCCATCCCTGAATTACCTGCCCTACCCCGATCTGAGTCTGAAATGGCTCTCCTCTATCATACGAGGAATCAAAGACTGTCCCATCCGCAAGAGTTCCTCTGTAGTGAATTACAATATCATCTCCCACTACTACAGACTCTTCTCCAGTCCCTTCTTGAATTTCTTCTATTTTTAATTCTTCCAATTCCATGGCTTGCTGTTGTTCTATTGTAGCACCTGTCCTTTCATTTTGCGATGTTAAAAGTCCAGCAAGGAGAAACCCAAATAGTATAACTGCTATAAATGCAAAAACTGTATATTTATTCATTCTCATCTTTTAACAAATATCGTACCCCCTCGTCAATTACTAAAAAGCCGCAGAGTACATCCGCGGCTTTTTCTCAAATCTTCTAACTTAACCCTGCAAAGGGCTATCTCCTGGCACACCTGCTCCCGGTTGTGGAGCTTCTCCTGTTGGAGCTGTTGGCGCATCACTTCCTGGTGTAGGAACTTCCGGCTGAGGCATTTCTGGCTGAGCTGGTACTTCCGGTGCTGGAGGAGTTGGCATGCCTGTTCCCGGTTGTGGAACATCTCCTGCTGGAGGAGTTGGTGGCATGCTAGGATCTGGATTCTCCGCCACTGGAGGGGTTGGGACCTCACTTCCTGGCATCCCTGCTCCCGGCATCGCAGGAGTAGGATTCACATCTCCTGTTGGAGCTGTCGGCGCATCATTTCCTGGCATCCCTGGCTGTCCTCCTTGATTTTGATTATTATCCATTGTAAATCTTCACCTCCCTCAGTAATAATAAAGTCATCTTAACACGAAAGTCAAAACTATTACAAGGATCGTAGAAAGACTATTCTTTTGCACAACTATTAAAATCCTGTATTTGTGAGTTATATTGAGAAACAAAATCTCGCGTCTCAGAAAGTAATGCATTATATTCATTTACGAGCGCATTAAATTCATCGACCTGCCTATTGTAATCACTTGCTTCCTCCTGAGTTATAGGTTTTTCTGAGAGATAAATCTTACGGCGTTCCAAATCAGATTTCATACTCTCAATTTTAGAATTATGAGAGTCGATTTGAGACTTAAGATTAGCATTAATTGCAGGACAATCAGATAATGGCTTTGCAAAATGCTGCACCGCAAGCCATGTTTCTTTTCCCTCGAACATCCCACGCGCTACCGCAACTCCAATCTCTGTATAGGAATTTTTCAAAATATTCTCCCTGTGTCCTGGACTATCCATCCATGCTTGGACAAGAATCATATCATTCTGATAATTTCCCAATGCAAGATTTTCACCTACTGTTATAAATTCATACCCCGCATCTACTACCAAATCTCCCGCGCTTTCTCCAGTCGGTGCATCATGTTCAAAATATTGCCTCTTAAACATATCATCAACCTTTCTCTGAGCAGAAAGATCCAACAACACATTCTCAGAAAGCAGAGGAAGACCTGCCTCTACCCTGCGACGATTTGTCTCTCTGATTACTCCCTGCACAGTAAGATTTGATCCCGCATCATCACCTTCCTTTCTTAAAGGTCCAGAAGTATTCACTCGCATCCCAATAGCCCCCTCTACAATCTCTACAGATTTTTGAGAAAGTGCTCGAACCGTTTCCAAATTTAATAATATGCAAATCACCACCCCCACTATCACAAGAATCAGAACAGATACTACAGTAATTTTTTTATTCATAATATTTATTATACAGTGTAAGAAAACAATTATATGGTTTGGTACAATGTGACTACTATGTATACACGCTCTATCTCACAAACAGATAAACAAAAACTTTTCCAAATCGCAAAACACGGCGCACGGATACGCACCTCTCTCATACTAGAATCTACAGCCCTCACTCCACTAAATTTCTTGCCGGAAAAAGAGAAGTTTCTCAATAGTAGAACGTATAATCCAAAATTTTCTTACCTTAATCTTCTCCCAAACCAATTTGAAACAGAAATAGATGAACTCGAACAGCAAATAGAAAATATAGAAAATCTTCCATATGACTTAATGCGTCATCTTATTGATTATGTAAACCATCTCAGATTTCTCTATCATGCAAGACGATCTATTGGAAAACCCACGTTTCCATGCTATGCAAAACTTGCTTTTGATTGGGATATCCATGATCCCGATGAGCTTTTAAAAAAACTTCCCAAATTCGAATTCAATAATGAACATACCGGCAACATGACCAATGCCGAAGAAATTGCGAAACAGCTTAAAAAAGCTTTAGTAGACAAATATAAAATTCACAATATTCCTGTAGAGGTAAATGATTTTACGAGCAACATTATTTTTGTAAATTCGAAACAAATTAATATCGGAAAAAATATTAAGCGATTCCAAAATAATACAAATAGACTTATCGTGCATGAAATAGAAAGTCACACACTCCAAAATTACAATATGCGAAATGCAACAAATTCTCTAACGGCACTATCAAAACTCTCTGACTCAAATCTATACTCTGAAGGACTGGGTGTATTCAATGAAGTTAAAACAAATACAATAACAAAAAGTGCACTCACCAATTATTATTATCGCTTAAAAGCTATCAAAAATTCTCATCTCAGTTTTCGACAAATTTACGTTATGCTTCTCAGTGATAAACTATCAAAAAAACAAGCCTTTAATATAACATTTCGTGTTAAACGAGGAATGCATGACACCAGTAAGCCAGGAGGCTATCCAAAAGATGCAGCATATCTTCTAGGATATAAGGCAGTACTCGACTTTCTGAGAGATAATCCTGAAGAACTAATGTACTATGCTAAAAATCCTCATACAACAAAACTCCTCATGAAGTATAATTTGATTGATAAGAAACCAATTCTAATTCCGGATTTCAGCAACCCGCTACAATGAGCACGAGCTTATCCATGCATACGCTTACCACTTGGTATATTGCTATTAACAGACCCTGGGAGGACATCTTCTACCCATCACTCGTAAAGAGAATTAAAAAAAGTGAAAAAGATTTTAATAATATTTTCTTGTATAAACAAGAAAAAACTACAAAAGATTTTTTCTCAAATACATTTTTTCCACTCTACGAAAAAGTGATTGGACAACGAAAAGATTACATATTAAATACAAAAGCGAAATATGAACAAATCATACAGCGACTCGAAAAAGGATATAATTATCATCATCTTTCAGTATTTGAAAAAACAACAAATAGATTTATAGGAGGAACTTTATATTTAAAAGATAAAGAACTTGCAAAGATCTCATTGAGAGTTTTTGACAGAGAAATAAATAAAAAATATAAATTTGAAACGACATTAGATTTTTGGGCAGAATACCTCCTCATCAAATCTTTTCAAAATGAAGGCTACCAAAAAATGAATCACGGCACTGATCATCATCGACCTGAAATCAATAGAATCGGTCTTCAATTGTTTAAGCTCAAGCTCGGAGGCAAACCGAAAGTCTCCACTCGAAAACATGATATATTGATAAAAACTCCAGATGATATGGCAGAAAAAACTCCGGTATTCTTTTTTACAGAACCGGATAATGAAGGGTTCTTTCGAAAATCAGTATTGATAAATAAAAAAAATGATGAAAATAATTCCACAATTCATGAGTTAAAAAAAGTACTGTCATGGTCTAATATAGAACTTCTCGAAATAAATCTCTGAAACTGTACAGATCGGGAAAAAGTGACAATTTTTTACCGGTACATTATAATACAAAACATGCACTCCCTATTCCATATCAGGATCTTGCTGCAAAATATTGGGAAGAAAGTTTTAAAACCAAAAATGTATCTGAAACATGAAAATAGTAGCAGTTAAAACCCGTAAAATAACAGATAAGGATACTAATATTCTCGATGTTATCGATAGCTATATTGACACATTAGAGGAGCGATCAATTCTCTGCATCACATCAAAAATTATTTCCATTTGCGAGGGGCGAATTATCCAGACCGAAAAGGCAGATAAAGATGAGCTAATCAAACAAGAATCAGAATATTTTTTAGAAAAAAGCGAGAACAAGTATGGGTTTAGTCTCACAATAACGCAAAATCTTCTAATCCCAACCGCTGGAATTGATGAAAGCAATGGAAATGGGTATTATATTCTCTGGCCGAAAAATCCACAAAAAACCGCAAATGATATCCGTGAACATCTAACAAAAAAATATAATAAAAAGCATATCGGCATTATTATCACTGACAGTAAAACTTCCCCACTTCGCTGGGGAACTACCGGCGTTGCAATAGCACATTCCGGATTTAAAGCACTCAACACGTATATTGGGAAATCAGATTTGTTCGATAAAACCATGCGCGTTACCGAATCAAATATCATGGATGGAATTGCTGCGGCTGCAGTTTGTGTAATGGGAGAAGGACGTGAACAAACTCCTTTAGCACTCGTTACTGATACTGAGAATGTACAATTCCAAGAAAGAAACCCTACTGAGGAGGAACTCGACCATCTAAAAATTGATATTGACACAGATCTTTATTCATCATTACTCAAACTTGCCCCCTGGAAAAAAGGAGAAAAGTCCAATTCTTAAAAAGACTAGATCAGTATGTTCCTTGACACATCTTGCACGATTCCTGTAATCTGTATACCTATGGAAGAAATTTCAGAAGGGCGCGATATATTTAACAAAAGAAAAGAAGAGCAAAGACTCAAGCAAATAATCCCTACGGAAATTCCTCCAATCCAACCGCAAATCCCAGAAGACAACAGTGCAAACCCTCCTTTCCATCCAGAAAACTCATCACAACAAGCTGAAAGCTTCCCCCAACAGCAAGTCTCAGGATTGTTAAATTCCACTGGAGAGAATACTCAAAACAACCCTACCGAAGAAAAATAGGCAACCTAGTACTCACTTCTTCCCTCAAGAGCTCGGGAAATCGTCGTTTCATCAGCGTACTCGATATCCGCACCGATCGGCAATCCGCGACCGATTCTCGTAATCTTAATATCAGGATGTTTCTCCTGCATCTGCTTATTCAGATACATTGCAGTCGCCTCCCCCTCCATCGTAGGATTCGTCGCAACAAGAATCTCGTGGACATCAGAATCCTTTCTCAACCGATCTAATAATTGTGGAATATAAATATCATCGGGACCAATAGAATTAAGAGGATCAATCACTCCATGGAGTACATGATATGTCCCCGAAAATTTCCTGCTCTTTTCTATGGCTACGACATCAAGCGGGTCTTCTACCACACAAATAAATCCTTGATCCCTCTTCTCATCACTGCAAATTTCACAAAGCTCACTATTCCCAATATTAAAACAATTTTCACACATCATTGTTTCTTTTTTGAGTTGAGATAATGCTTGCGCAAACTCTTCAAGCTGATCCTGAGGGACATGAAGAAGGTAAAATCCCAAGCGCTGTGCTGACTTCGGACCTATTCCGGGGAGTCGCTCAAATCCTTCTATCACGCGTTCTACTGCTCTTGGAATTTTCATATGAATATTCTACGATTCAGAAAAGATACACTTTCCCTAACTATACAGTCATTAGCTCCTTTTCTTTGAGGTCACGGAGCGTATCGATGTTTTTAATAAATTCGTCTGTATACTTTTGTACTTCTTTCTCACTTCGGCTTACGTCGTCTTCAGATACGTTTGCCTCGTCTTTAAGCTTTTTAATTTCTCGCATACCGTCTTGTCTGACTTGCCTGATCATAACCTTCCCATTCTCACATTTCTGATTGATCATCTTCACCATCTCAGCCCTACGCTCCTCAGTCAATGGCGGAACCGAGAGTCGAATAATATTATCTGTTACCACTGGATTTATCCCGAGGCCCGAATCATTAATTCCTTTCTCAATATCCCCAATCACAGATGCGTCAAATGGGGTAACAATGATCGTCTTTGGATCTGGGACAGAAATACTCGCAAGCTCTAAAATCTTAAGCCTCGCTGAACCTCCATATGCAACTATTTCAATATTTTCTACCATTTGATTATTTGCCTTTCCGGTTCGCACAGTACCAAGATCTGTCTTCAATACGTCAAAGACCTTTTCCATCTTTTGTTTTGAAGAAGTTACAATATCATTCATAATTTACAATTCTGGTATTAAACTCTGCCCCGAAATTAATCGCCCTACATCAAAAACAGTAATTAAAAGCATCAAGCCGAGAAGCACTACAAGTCCTGCAAAGTGTGCATATCCTTCATACTTCTGACTTACTTTTTTTCGAGTTACAAGCTCAATTATCTGAAAGAAAAATCTTCCTCCATCAAGTGCGGGAATGGGGAGAATATTGAGTACCGCAAGATTGAGCGACAAAAGAGACACGAACCACAATGTCGCAACAATTCCATTCTCAACAACTGTCCCGGTAAGCTGCGCCACTCCTACTGGCCCGGTTACTCCTTCAGGAGCTTGGCCCGTGGTAAATAGATCACTAACCAACGTTACCAATCCGAGAAAAATCATTCGAGAAAAATTAGCCGCTTCAAGTGTTCCATAAAACGGCGCTTCATACCATGCATATTTCTTAACTTTCACATTTGAAATCACTACACCCAATGCACCTTGTCCTTCTGGTGCATCTATTCTCGGAGTAAGAGAAATTTGCATCTCTTTTCCTTCACGTAAAATTAGCAGCAGCATTTCTTCACCTAAATTATCGTTCGTTATCACGATAAATTCTTCAGGAGTTTGCATCTCTTGCCCGTTTACAGAAACTACCTCATCTCCTGATTGAAGCCCTGCAATCTCTGCGGGCGAATCGCTCTGTATATCGTTGATTAAAATATTCTCTGTAGGAACCGCAACCCCCTGTGTTGCAAAAAGAGCTGAGATCACAATAACTGCAAGAAGAAAATTCATTGCAACTCCAGCCACAACTACACTCATCCGCTGCCATAAAGGTCGCGCAAAAAATGCTCGGGAAAGGTCCTCAGTTTCCGCTTTTTTCTTTATATTAAGACTCCCACCTCCCGCATCATCTTCACCATAAAGCTTGACGAACCCTCCGATTGGGAGAAGATTTATAGAATACAACGTTTCACCAACCTTTTTCCCAAAAACTCGCGGTGGAAATCCAAACCCAAACTCTTCGACTTTTATTTTAAAAAATTTTGCTACGAAATAATGTCCCAATTCGTGCACCAAAACAAGGACTGACAATATAAGAAGAAATGCAATAATCGTAATCAGCATAGAGAACTATTATACAGGATAATACAAATTCATTGTAGCCCTCTTTTCTTTCTCATTATCTCTCCACTAAATTCACAAACAGATACATTGAGAATATAATTATAGATTTGAAAAAAATGAAAAGGAAGAGGTTCAACTTTTACAGAAATAGAAACTAAATAGCAATTCTTGAAAACTCTCCAAGCTGAATATTCTCACCGAGCTTCGCGATTGCCTCTTTGATCAGACCCTCGATAGTCTTTCCTCCATCACGGATATAATCCTGCTTCAAGAGCTCATCTTTACTCTCTGGATTCATCGCAGCAATCTGCATAGCAATCTCGTGTGCGAGATTCTTGAATTCATCTGTTCGTGCAACAAAATCTGTCTCACAAAGTAGCGCTACCGCAACTCCAATTCGTCCATTTAAATGCACATATGTCTCCACTACTCCACTTCCAGTTGCACGGTCGCCTTTTTTTGCAGCCTTTGCAATCCCTTTTTCTTTCAGAATCTCTTCTGCTTTTTTAAGATCACCACTTGCCGCTTCTAAAGCTTGCTTACAATCTGCAAATCCCGCAGATGTCATTTCTCTCAGTTTTTTAATATCCGATGCTGATACTTTCATAATTTATTTTCCTGCTTTCTCAACTTTTGCCTCTTCCTTTTCACTTTTTATCTTCTTTGATCCTTCAATCCACGCATCTATTATATATGACGTAATAAGCTCTATAGAACCTACTGCATCATCGTTTGCTGGAATTGCATAATCAACTGATGAAGGGTCTCCATTCGTGTCGACAATCCCCGCTGTCTCAATATTTACTCGATTTGCTTCGCTAACCGCAGTTTTTTCATAATGGGTATCGATAATAAAAAGTGCATCAGGGGTAGATTTCAAATCCTGGATTCCTCCATAATAATTCCTTAATTTTGCAAGCTCTTTTTCAAACAATGCCAGTTCTCTTTTTGTATATTCTTTTGATCGATCAGTTCTCAAAAGCTCCTCAAGTTCTTTCAGCCGTTTGAAATTTTTAGAAACTTCTTGGAAATTTGTTAAAATTCCACCAACCCAACGAGAGGTTACATAATGAATTGTGTCCGGTGTCACAACTCGCGCACGCTCTATTTGCGCCTCTACAACCTGCTTTGCCTGTCTTTTAGTGCCCACAAGTACCAACGTCTTCCCCTCTGCAGCAATTTTTTTCATGAACTCAGCAGCCTCAAGAAGCCCTTTATGTGTTTGTTCCAAATCAATAATATGGACATTCGCTCGTGCCTCAAAAATAAACGCATTTGCTTTGGGGTTAGAACGATTTATCTGATGTCCGAAATGACAACCAGCTGACAATAATTCTTCTAATGTAATCTGTTTCATAATCCTTTTTCCTCCACTCGGCTTGATGTTTCAGGATTTTACGCCGAATGTGCGTGATGCGAGCAAGTATACTAAAGAATACCTCAATACGCAAGCGCAAATACGATAAATCTATTTGACTTAACTCTTAATTTATCCATACAATAAAACCGTATGGCAAAGAACAAACGCGGGGGCGCAATTGTCGGACACCCCAAAGGCTCCCTCCTCTCGGGAAGCAAGGCTATATTCCTTGCATTCTTAGGAGTTGTTATTGGAGGAGCATTCTTTTTAACAGGAGGAAATCCTTTTCCAAAAGAACAACTTTCTACACCAGAAAATCCTGAAGCAGTATATGAGATAGATGAGAGTGCCTTACAACCTGATGAAAGTGGAAGGGTAAATTTACAGCTTCGAACTATCGGATTTAAGGAGTGCGGTGGAGTATCAGCAGTAACAATGATGCTTGATAGATCTGGATCTATGAGAGGGCAAAAGATAAATCAAATGAAAAACGCTGTACTCACTTTTACTAATAACCTTAGTGATAATTCTGTAATCGGCATTCAGTCTTTTAACAGTGCTAGCAGGACTACTGATATTCCAGTTTCTTATTATCGTGATGTAAAGAGTATAATTTCTGATCGTATAAATGGACTATCACCAGGAGGGGAAACGCCCACCCATGATGCACTCGCATATGCAAAAGCTCGCCTCGATGAGGCGCTCCCACAATACCCCGACAGAAAGTTTTCATTCATTTTTCTGTCTGACGGGATACCAGTGCCTCCCGAACAAGATCCTACATTATTTGACCCAAATCCAGCTGATGAAATTAAAAACATGGGCGTGACTGTCTATACCATTGGGATTTTTCCTAACGCCAATGACTCAGGCTCACGATTACTACAAAGGCTTGCTTCTTCGCCTAATCATTACTACCACTCTCCTACTGGAGCTGAACTGGAGAATATTTATAAGGAAATTGGGGAAAAAATCTGTAGCTCTGTAGGATCATAACTATGGCGAATAGAAATAAGAAGAATGGATTTTATAATTTTGGTGGAGCTTCATCTCCAACCTCCCTCCTCTCGGGAAGCAAGGCTATATTCCTTGCATTCTTAGGAGTTGTTATTGGAGGAGCATTCTTTTTAACAGGAGGAAATCCTTTTCCAAAAGAACAACTTTCTACACCAGAAAATCCTGAAGCAGTATATGAGATAGATGAAGAATCGCTCCGTGAACTTGATAATACCAGAGGAAACCTACAGTTAAAAACCATTAGATTTAAAGAATGTAAAGGTCAAGCATCCGCAGCACTTCTCGTAGATCGCTCAGGATCCATGGAGTTTGGTAATAAATTACCAAATCTCAAACAAGCACTGAATAGGTTCCTTGACCAAATGGGAGATAGCTCTGTCACAGGGCTTATTAGCTATTCACAAAACGTGACTGAAAACGTACCTATTGATTTATTCTCAAACAACAGCACACAAATGAGATCTGCCATCACTTCTCTCCACGCAAGTGGTGCTACTCAAACAAGAAGCGCATTTAACCTCGCCATACAACGCCTCATAACAGCACAACAACGATTTCCTGACAAACAACACAATCTCGTATTCCTTTCGGATGGAATCCCTGAATCCATTTTCCGAACCTGCACAGCACCCGCATGCTCGCCCGATAGAAATAGATGCTTTGAAACTACACAAGACCCTACAAATACTTCAATTTCGGGCGGAGATCTAGCCCAGCAAATCAAAAACTCAGGGATTCGAATATTCGCAATTGCATTATTTGACTCTCGAGACACCTGTTTTCAGAATGACTTAAAAGATATGATGCAACGCATAGCATCTGAAGACAGCTATTATGAAACACCAAACCCTGAAAACCTTGATCAAATCTACAACGAAATTTCAACAAAGATCTGTAACTCCGTAGGCGGAAATTCATAGATATGAAAAAATATTTTCAGAATAATAATCCTGAATCTGGGTTTGCGTTTGTTGCGGTAATTCTCATCGCAATACTACTCTTCTCCATAATGATGGTTTCAGGATTTAGTGATTTTGAGCTAACTCCTGCCAACCCTTCAGAAGGAGAGTATCTCCCAGACATCTCGACCACACCCTCATCTTCTCCATCCGCCACTCTCACCCTGACACCCACCCAAGCACCGGAAGATAATACAAATGAAACGATTACCGTCTCACTCCTCGGATGTCAAACCGCCAAAGAACCCAGGATGGAAGCAACAGCCACAATTGCCTCGAGCGATACAGGAAATATTATTCTAGAAGTTGAGAATTCTGGAAATTACCAGCAAATTATTACCCTTGACTTTCCTGGCGGAACGATGAACCAAACTTTTCTCCTCCCCAATAGCCTTCAATTTAACACCAATAGCTGGCGGATACGACTTGTTAGCAATGAAGCTGATATTGCGACCTACGATGGCAATCCTACTGGATGCTAAATATTGACACCATGGAAAAAAAGGGTTTCAATAAAATAGGTGAAGTCATTATCTGAAGTTACGTGGTGTAAAAATATTATCGTTCTTCTTGCTTTGATTTTTTTCGGGATTATAACTCTCTCTACAGACACCGCTTCTGCACAACAATCTACTACTCAAAATAATGTCTGCGGAATCTACTGTAGAGGCGTAAAAACGTGCGTAAAAGATGAATGCAAAAAGAGAGTTGGGTACAGCTGTGAAGACCTAAATGGTAATGGAGATAAAGCTGATGACTGTGAGCTTGGGATCTGCATAGATGGCATATGTGCCCACGACCCAGGTGGCGATATCCCAAACTTTCCTCCATATATTCCTGACCCGCCGGCCCCCACGAAAGCACCAGCACCTGTTAATAACTGTCCTGTGGGCAATTACTCATATACCTGTTATCCAGGCAACTTATGCCCAGCTGGACATACCGCATCATCCTTTACTTGCGGGACTGGATTAACATGCTGTTATGCTTCTCAAGACTCCACGCCTCCTCCGGCTGATCCCCCAGTAGTCCCCCTCCCACCCACCGCAAACACTTGTGTCAATATAGGAAATAGCCTGAGGGGAGGAGAAAGAGAATACGAATGCCAAACCTCCTGTTCAGCAGGTAGAGTATCATATTCAGGGAGAAATTCGAGCTGCCAAGTCGGTCTTACCTGCTGTCAACTTATTGCTCCAGACAATAGTGGTGATGGAAACAGCGGTGACACAGCGCCCCCACAACAGCCAATACCACCAGACAACTCTGCACCTGCTCAACCCACAATCCCTCCAGTTCCTGGTGTGGGATATTGTGGAGACGCTGCGCCGACTCTTTCCACTATGACACCTGTCGGAAATCCTACATGTGCAAAAGAAAATGCTCAATGGGTAGCTCGATACGACTATGACTCAAGCGGCGCCGATCCGTATTGTGATGTCACGACTGGCTCTGCAATCACCCAATACTTCTATCGCTGTCCTGATGTATCAGCCCCTAATCCTACCCCTGCACCATCAGCAAATTATGACATCCAACTCCCAAGAATCGAAATAAATAAAAGCACATACAGCCCGAAAGAATCTATGACTGCAACTGTGGTTATTAAAAATAATGGAGATGCGTATAAAGGCAATATCACGGTATCAATTTTCAGGAATGGATCTGTGTCTGGGATCAAATCACAATGTCCCGGAGACCCATCCCAATGCGCCACAAAAAATCAGACATTTAGCGTAAATCTTTCACAGAACGAAGAAGTAAGAAAAAACGTTTCGCTCAATAGTCCTCCTATTGTCTCAGCACCAGATGAGATAGGGTCTTTCACCATGATCGCATGGGCTGACTCTTCTGAATCAATTCGTGAGACAAATGAAGAGAATAACTATCAATCAATCTCATACTCAACAGCAACCTCTCAACCATCATGCGTAGCGGATGGCAATGCATGCTACGGAAGCGCCCCATGTTGTAATACTGGTTCTGTCTGTATCAATAACGCAGGATTTCAAACCTGTAATCCTCCAAGCTCAAGTACAAATCCAACCATTACGGATCAACTCTCTCCCACAAAAATGCCCCAAGGTGGAACAAATGACCCTTCACGCTGCACAGTCGTAAATCCAACAGATCCTAAGGCTGAGTGCTCTGTTGCCTGCGTCAGAAGTGCTGACTCAAAATGTTGTGAGGATAACATCAGCTGTAGAAATACCAAAGATGGGAAGTTTGGAAGTTTTTGTAGAAAACCATTTTCAAGTAGATACGGTGAATGCAGAAATTAGCTATTATGACTATTGAAATACTAAAAAATAGAAGGACACTAATCATTATAGGAATTACGATCCTAAGCCTAATCATTACTGTTATCTTGATATTTGCATTTTTTTCAAAAAATAATGAGTCCCCATCTGAAGACAAAACTCCTCAAAAAACAGCGCAGGAAACGTCATATGACGCAGAGTTATATTTTGACCCTCCTATCATAGATCTTGCAAATTCAAAAATAGTGGGGCAGCAAATAGCTGCACTATTTATGAATGTAAAGGGCAACTATATAAAAAGCGTCCGCCTCGCTCTCAAATACAACCCTACTCTTATCCGAAATATATCTGTAGAACCAGCTGCCGACCAGCCACTTTTCGGTCCCCAAACAAAAGTATTTATCATCAATGAGGATCAAAATAAAGGATACCTTGAAGTAGTCATTGGAAGCGATAATGTTATAAGCGGCGAGGGAAAAATAGCAGATATACGATTCACTCCTCATCCCGATACGAGCAACACCACATCAATTACTATTTCTGATGAAACAACTATAAATGAAGCCGATGGGAAAGTGCTTGCTGTAGGATTTGTAAATCTAGACGTAATTCTTGCACCAAGTTCTCCTCTTCTTGCACCAGATGCGCAAGAAAGACTCAATCAACAAAATCAACTTCTCCAATAATTATCATCTCTCGCGCCTCATAAAGCATTGTCTTTATAGGCAAAATGTGATATCATTTACACTCAATGAGCATACAAAAACTTTCCTCAATAGATCCTCAGATAGATGAAATAATTCACCAAGAAGAAAAACGCCAAAAAGAAACCATTACGCTCATCCCATCAGAAAATTATGCCTCCACTGCAGTTCGCGCTGCGCTCGGATCAGCTCTAACAAACAAATACTCTGAAGGCTATCCGAAAAAACGATACTATCAAGGAAATAAATTCATAGATAGTGCTGAAATTCTTGCGATAGAACGTGCTAAAAAGTTGTTTAAAGTTGAACATGTGAACGTTCAGCCCTACTCCGGAAGCCCTGCAAATCTTGCGATTTACGTCGCTCTTTGCAAACTAGGAGATACTGTTCTCGGCCATGCACTTCCTGATGGTGGACATCTCACTCATGGATGGAAAGCGAGCGTGACAGGCCAGTTTTATAATGGTATTCAATACCACGTAGATGCAACCGGACGAATTGATATAAAAGAAGTAAAAACGCTTGCAAAAAAACACAAACCAACCCTTATCTTTATTGGAGCAACAGCCTATTCTAGGACGCTACCATTTGAAGAATTTGCAGAAATTGCTAATAAAAATAAATCATATCTCGTAGCAGATATTTCTCATATCGCAGGACTCATCGCAGGTGGCGCACATCCATCTCCAGCACGATACGCAGATATCATCATGACAACAACACACAAGACTCTCCGCGGACCCCGAGGTGCGATAATAATGGTCACCAAAAGAGGCCTTTCCAAAGACCCAAAACTTGCTGAAAAAATCGATAAAGCAGTATTCCCTGGACTCCAAGGTGGCCCCCATGATGACCAAACTGCAGCTATTGCCGTAGCACTTCAGGAGGCTAGTACTGAAGAATTTAAATCGTATGCAAAGCAAATAGTCAAAAATGCAAAAACTCTCAGTAAAGAACTAACAAATTACGAATTTGATATCGTAAGTGGCGGCACTGACAATCACCTTATGCTTGTCAATCTCCAAAACAAAAAAATAAACGGCGCACTTGCTGCATACGCACTTGAAAGGACAAATATTATTGTAAATAAAAACTCAGTTCCAAATGACACAAATCCACCATTTTATCCTTCAGGAATTCGTATTGGAACTCCTGCTATCACAACCCGAGGCATGAATGAGGCTGACATGAAAAAAATCGCGAAATGGATTAATGAAACGATTGTTGCGTGTGGCGAATGGGGACTTCCAACGACCCAAGAAAAGCGAACGGTCTTTTTCAAAGCATTCAAAGACGATATTGATAATAATAAAGAACTAGAAAGAATTTCGGGAGAAGTAAAGAAATTTGCAAGTAAATTTAGACTCCCGTAGGCTCCATTTATTTTTTTCCCGCAAACTGAGACTTCTCGTACCATGAAGAGTGTCTCTCTGGTAATATAGGCAATTCCTGGCGCTCTGCGAGAGGTATTTCGTCTGATGAGAGATGAAATGTGTGTTGATCAATATAATGATCAATCACTTCATCACGAATTTCAGGCGTAGCTGCAGCCACAAAAACCCCAGGTGTAGTCTTGTCTTCCCTGTCTGGATTATATTCATAATCATGCCATACTCCTCTTTCATCTAAATAACCTACTTCACATCCAGCAGCAAGAGCTATTGCAACACCAGGATCAATTTCTTCATATGGCTCTTGCCACATTACATAAGCATCGACCTTACCTGAAGCTAAATATCCATATATAAAAGCGCCTCCTCCCCCATAAAATAAAGATTCATGGGGCCTATTATTTTTAAAATCTCCAAACTCTCTATCGAATGGCAATGTATACTCTGAGCTTCCACAATATGATGCAAGTCTTGATTCTGGGTCTTGAAGAGTCTTCCGTTCGGATTTTTTCACAATAACATTTTGCCCGTTATCAAGATTTCTTTCAAAAACCTCACCGTTTTGGAGTATGTACGCTTTATTATCTTTAATACTTCCTATAAATGCTGCCGCTGGCTTACGTGCGATATATGCACTCAACACGGTCCAAGGAGGCGTATCAAGCCCTGATTGATATTCTTTTGTATTATCAAAGGGATCAATCTCAAAATCTATAAGAGAGTCTCCTGTCGGAGAAGGGAACAATTGGTGCTCACCATAAATCGTAGCAGGTATATTATATCCATCAACAATCTCGTGCAGAAGATTTTCACCTATAGGATCAATGCTCGTAACAACATCTCCTCTTTTATACTCCTTTCTTTTTCCCAGCTTAATAATTTTTTTATCTTCCCCATTTTTTACTTTATCTCTCAAAACCGGCATGCATCTTCCTGCATATTCGTTTATTGCTATATTAACGAGATCATTAAGAAGAATCTCCCTTGATTCTGGAACTTGAGGTGTTTCTTTTGAGTTCATTTTAAACTGAGCGATTTTACCATACTATAACCTCATCTACAACACCGCACTACAACTCCTTGGACTTATAGAGTATAATCTGAACCAGTACGCGACAATACAATATGAAGGTAGCAAACATCATGTCCCGACAAGTCGACTCTGTTTCCGTAAATGACACGGTCAATTATGCATCACAGCTTCTTTTTGGTCGAAAAATTACTGGCCTCCCCGTTTGCGAAGGCAAAAAAATCGTAGGATTTATATCAGAGCAAGACATCTTATCGAATGTATTTTTGAACCCAGAAGAATTTATCCTCGATCCCGCACAGAATTCTCATACAGCTGCTATAGAAGAAAAGGTTTCTCGTGCTTTTAAAATTCCGGTAAAAGAAGTGATGAGTAAAAAAGTTATTGCTATTAAAGCAAGTGCTCCACTCCAAGAAGCACTGAAACTTATGAAGCAACACAATACTCCCTATCTTCCAGTAATAGATGAAAATTCGGAGCTAATTGGGAGTATTTCAAATACCGACATATTCCAATGTATAACACGAGAAAAATTGGTAATAAGTGTGGATGAAGAATACAATGATTGGCTCACGAAAAATTACTATAAAACAGTCGATACAGAAAATAGACTTTCACACGAACTCCCTGATCTTATCGCATTATTTAAGGAAAACGATGTAAAAACAATTCTTGATATCGGTTGCGGGACCGGCGATCATGTCATAGCGCTTGCAAAAGAAGGGTTCCACGTAACAGGAATAGACAGAAGCAACCCTATGATTGAAGAGGCAAAAAAAAGAATGGAACATCTCCCGATAAAGATAAAAAAACGTCTTTCATTTATTTGTGGGGATTATAATAACATTTCGCCAGAGCAGATCTCTAAGCCATTTGATTGCGTTATGATTTGGGGAAATACACTCTCCCACAACCCCTACATTTACCAGCAAACATTGAGTGAAGCATCAGAGCTCCTGAGCGGACCATCACTTTTACTCATACAGAATACGAATTTTCAAAAAGTTCTTAAGACACGAAATAGACTCCTTAACCTCACATTTGTTGATAAAGACTCTTACGAAGAACCAGGAGATGAGCATGCATTCCTTGAATTCTACGACAAGCCAGATGAAGAAGAAATGACAATCCTTAAAACGTTTGCAGTATTTGACAAAACCGACAACAAGTGGTCATCATACGGAGTTAAAAACTCCATATTCGCATATATCACCCAGATTGGACTTGAAAGACTCCTCATGAATCTAGGATTCAGTGATATCAATTTCTACGGATCTACTTTTGATGGGAAAAGTTGGGATTATGTTTTCAGAAAACCATTCAGCCCTCTTGAAAGTGACTGGATGAACGTAATCGCAAAGAAAAAATAGTAATTCCGCTATTTCACTTGACTTCCTTCTGTCAACTTTTCTACTATAAGAACATAGTTATTTTTAGATGAGATCTATTCGTAGCCTTATTGATGGTGCTTTCTTCCACTCCTGGCAAAGGACAGCTATGGTTATCGGTGGACTTATCCTCGCACTTGCACTTCCCATAACCATAATACTCACCCAACAACAGCAAGACCTGAGACAACGCGCTGCATCTGGAAGCATCACTACTCCTCCTTCAATCATATCCGTCACTGAAGGATCAAATTGCAGAAATCTCATAGTACGTTGGACGCAAGCAAGTCCAAGATCTGCTATTGCAATCCAAACTGTTCACTATGTTAAAGAAGGGCAAAATCCCATCAAAAACATAAATATCCAAGCAATTGATCAAACTTCCTATGCAGCAAACGGACTCGAGCAAGGAGCAATATATATATTTCAAGTCTCAGCAACCGACAAAAGCGGTAAACAACTAACCTCCACATCGTACACATCTGAAGTTGTTTGCGGCTCTTCAGAAAATGGAGAAAAAGATAACGGTGACACTGGTGGAAACACAAACCAATGTGGGAGAGCGGGAGAAAAACCTCCAGCAGGGTTTGGCTGTTGCGGCGCAAGGTATTCGATCCATCCAGCAACAGGACTGTGCACTCTCAGTGACAACCCACTGCCTACACCCACTACTGCCCCTTCTGGAGGATGGAATAGCTGTAGCAGTAATAGTGCAAACCGTCCTGGGGGATGCACCTGTAAGCTTGGAGGGATCCCCGTCCCATACCTCTGTGCAAGTAATAAATGTGAAGATGGTATCTGCACAAGCCCGGAAAGACCCACTCCTACCCCAACACAACCACCTATTAACTCGACACCTACTTCAATACAATCATCACCTATCTCAACTCCTACCCCGATTCCAACAAAAACTGCTCCTTCTATAACACAAAAACCAAAAAGTAGCAGCACCCCCATGCCGACCGTAACAAGCCAGCCAACAACTGCCGGTGGAACAAGAATCTCTCTTAGCCTTGCACTCCCGGGAATCGGATCAAATACAGCAGCATCCGGCTCAGGCACTCTGAATAATACAGAAAACCCCGTGCGAACTACTCGCCAGGTGGAAGTGCGCGTTGAATCTGCCACCGGAACAGACGTGACGAATCTCGCAACAGGAAATCAAAACCCCGCAATAGGAACACTTACGTTTGATCCCACCACATTTACCTACAAAGGAACTGTTAATCTCGGAAGTCTCCCTACTGCAAATTATCTTGTACTGGTGAGACTTGATAACACACTCTACTCAGAAATCCCAGGCTTTCCACTTATCACAACGAATAGCACAACAGAGCTCTCACAGATAGTTCTTATTTCCGGAGATATTGACAGAACTGGAAATAGCAATGACATCCTCGATCTTGCAGATTACAATCTTTTTATCGCATGCTACAAAGATGAAGCGATTTGTACGGATGATGCAAAAACTCGAGCAGACTTGAACGAAAATGGAAAAATTGACACCATTGACCTTACCGCAATGCAAAGAGGTTTTGCTAATAGGCAAGGAGCAACACAGCGGTAACACAAATTACTTGACAATAATCACTCAGTTATAAGAAGATAAAGGAGCCATGCCCAAAAAAACCACTATTCTTATCGTTATCCTACTTCTTTTTACCGTGGGACTCGTGTATATCGCGATTCGAACAGAAAACCAAAGCCCACCTGATATTACTGAAGCGCCTGCTTCTGAGGAAGATATTATTCCCACTATAAATCCGCAGACTGATATCTCCTTCTCACCGTCGTCTATAGACACCTCTACTGCAACCACAGCTGCGCATATAGTGGACGTTATGGTAGATACGAATGGTCAAAATATTTCCGGCGTGGAACTTCAACTTTCTTATGACCCAACCGTCCTCGCTAACGTATCCATAGCACCGACTGAGAATAATCTTTTTGGGGAAAATCCAGGAGTTCTCGTAAATTCCGTAGAACCAGATCTTGGGCGTATAACATTTATCATTGCGCTTGGGAGCCTTGATGCTGAAGAAGTAAGCGGGGCAGGGACCATTGCAACGCTCAGATTTAATACGCTCTATTCTGCACTGAACTCAACTGAAATTACTGTGCTCCCGAAAACAACGGTACGAACGCTACAAAGCACTAACTCTCTTCTGAGAGCCGCTCAGCCACTCACGATTATGCTTCCGACCGCTTCCTCACCTGCACCTATAACCACTACGGAACCTCCCCTAACTTCGCCCGCTACTCCTCTTCCAGCACTGTAAGGCAAGTTGATTTCCTAGTGCATTTTTTGAAATAATGAGAGAATGAATCCCCTACAAAATAATTCACCATTTAACGGTCCCCTTACACCGACCCGATTCCGCGCTACTAATCCTCAGAGCCAGCATGAAGAACCTCCAGCACAATCGTCATCCATTTCTAAAGCACGGTTTGTACCAATCATCTTAGGAGCTATAGTGCTTCTTGCTCTCCCAGTAACTATCTGGCAAATAAATAGCCAACAAGATCTCAGACAACAGGCGTCAAATACACAACCCCTCACAGAGCAACCAATCGCACGAGTAGGAAATACTACCATAACAAAAGCAGACATCGACCGTGAATACACGAAACAGCAAAACGCCACAACATACACAACTGCACCTTCAGCCCTCCAGAGTGAGCTCCTCGATGAGGTAATCAGAAAACGAATTATTACGCTCGAAGCAGAGAAGCGAAAAATTACAGTATCTGATCAAGAAATAAGTAATAAAATGGATCTTCTCGAAACTCTCTCCAGAACCGTAACAGTGAACCGAGAACTCGCAAAAGACCTGGTCCTCGCAGAAAAAATTGCCGCAATCGTATCACCATCTCGAACTGCTCATATCGTGTTTTCAAATGATATAGAAGCAGAAACCCGTTCTTTTTTTGAGTCATTAAAAGAAAACTCACTCGAATCTACACTCTCTGAAACAGTAAATTCACCTATCCCACAATCGCAAAATCTACACTTTCTAGAAGATATTATGCTTACTCAATCAAACATATTCCTTTCCCCACTTCAAACTGAAGAAGTATTTCTTCTTGAAGTAGGAGATGTTAGTAATATTTTTGAGAACAATAAGAGATTCTTTCTCATACAAATCCAAGATGCCACAGAAGGAGAATACGGCACATTTGCAGAATTCTTAAATGCGCGCAAAGCAGAAAGTGTCAAACTCCTTACCCAATAGAGGAATTGCCTTGGATATTGAGGATCTTTTTTGGTAAACTCGAGTGTTATTACCATTCGGTGCGGTGGCGAAGTGGTAACGCGGCGGTCTGCAAAACCGTTATTCGCGGGTTCGAATCCCGTTCGCACCTCACAATATAACCCTCTCTATACTTGTGGCAAGCCCTTATTTCGTACTATGATAATTTAATGGGAGTAATCCAAAAAAAATTCCTTATTGTCGGGATAATAATTCTCGTTGGAATTGTTAGCATTATTCTTTTTCATTTTTCCAAAAATGACAACACTCCTTCCACAGAAACCCTATCTACCCCTACGCCTACCCAAGCTCAAGATTTTAACGCATTCTCCACAGATGAATCTTTACCAATGTCTTCTGCCGAACTTGATAGTGAAGAATGGAATTTTTTAGATATTATTAACGAATATCGCATAAACGATCTCGGCTTAAAAACCCCTCTTAAAATATCGCAAAAACTCACAGAAGCCGCTGACTGGCAATCAAATGATATGGCACAAAGGCAATCACTTAGTCATGTCGATTCTCTTGGAAGGAACATAGAAGAACGATTCCAAGCATTTGGCTATACGGGTGGTGCAATAGCAGAAAATATTACCTACTCATACGCAAGCGCACAAAGCGCTTTCACCTCATGGTTTAACTCACCAGGACACAGACGGAATATGGGGAGCTCAGACAAGCAAGTTATCGGAATCGCACGCATACCAGGACAAAATGGTTGGTGGTATTGGACAACAACTTTTGGGAGTGATCCAGATACGGAAATTACCCGGACTCCCACTCCCTCCATTGATCCTACAATAACTCTATCCCCCACAATTACCCCGCTACCTACTTTCACCGTAACTCCTACACCTACTATTACACCCTCACCAACATCCCAACTTACCCCGACTCCTACAAGTTTTCTACCAACCACAACAAACACGCCTACCCCAATACCAACCACGCCGACCCCAATAGAAGTAGTCGTCTCCCCGTCAACGACACCAAATATCCCTTCAAATACCCCTACCAGAACACTTCCGACTGCAACGCCCATCAATGTTCAAATTACTGCGACGCTCACCCCCACCATGCCAGCTGCTACGACTGCAACAAACACGCCTACCCCAACTATTGCAAATCCTGGCTCACCTATGCAGACCTATGTAATAACAGGAGGAATTCTACTCCTGATAATTGGCGGAGCGCTCTTGCTTACACTGTGAATACATCGCATTAAAAATGCTAGGGAATAAAAATTACTTGTCTTGATTATATCTACTTTCCTGAGGACCACTTTGGAATTTATACTTTGCCAATTCCCGCTTAGTATATGGCTTCTCAGCGGGTGTTGAAAGCTGATCGAATGTCATCGCACAAATTCTCATTCCAGGATAGAGCGCAACCGGCATTCTTCCTAAATTTCCGAGCTCCAAGACGCACTGACCATCCCACCCTGGATCAAATACACTCGCAGTCGAATGCACAACAATTCCGAGCCTTCCAAGAGAAGATCGCCCTTCAAGCCTCCCCAATAAATTATCAGGGATCTTTATTCGCTCCATAGTAACGGCTAATACGAAATCTCCAGGCTGCATGATAAACGCATCACCATCTTTAACAGTTACTTTTCGAGTTATCTCATTGGTATAATCTTTTTTCGTGGGATCAAGATACGCATTCTTACTATGTTCAAAAACTCTAAAGTCATTTCCAAGCCGTAAATCTAACGAGCATGATCCGAGCTGTGTTTTGAAATCGGGCTTGGGGAAAACCTCGATAACCCCTTTTGTCACAAGTGATTTTATATCTTTATCTGATAATACCATTCAAGAAATATACTACCCGTTATCGAGCAAGAAAGCAAGGAAAAATGGATCAATAAATACTATCTAACGAATAATGTAACTAATTTCAACAGCCGTATATCCATTTCTTCTAATCTTTTCAAATTCACCCATTTCTTCAATATCCTGAAGATTTCTCGATTCTTCATCAATATAGAAAATAATATTTGTGTACGAATCAGGTTGTGGTGTGAAATGAAGAGGAAGTAATTTCGATGAGATATTGTGCGAGAAGTGCGAAAGGAAAAACTTTTCTCCGGATGTATTTGCCTGTATGTATTTTATGAAATCATAAGCCTCGACTTCATTCATTCCTAGCTTTTCAGCATACTCCCTCAGCTGACTATCAATTGTCGCACGATTTATCACAACTCCTCTCGTTGGCGGGACGAACTTACCTCCTAATTGATAATCATATTCCAAAGAAGGGTACATCACTCCTCCTATTACGATCCCACCCTTTCCTGTTAATACACCAGAGTACCCATTGATCGGGTTATAGGGTGCCTTACTTTCAGTAACAGGAACCCCGATCTTCACATTCACGCTCATCCCCTCCGGTCCATACAAATACAACGGACTATCAGCACAATTCGCCTTTACTGCAATCGCCCACTGCTCAATAACACATTTCCTAAATTCCTCACTAACTGGATTAGAAGGATTATGCTTTGCATTCAAAGCTTCACTTCCTGAATAGTTTGTGCCGAGAAATTCGTTACAAGCATTAGCCGCCACATCTCGACACAAATTACTACTCTGCTGATTTGTCCTCTTTGGTTCGAGCTTTGGTTTTAAGGATACGGTGTTGAGCTGAAGCTGCTGATCAGATTTCCCTTTTAACCCTCCGGTACTCGTTGCAGGCTCTCCAACATCTGAGAATAACACGACATCTCCCTCAAAATATGAGGCTGGTTTTACCCCCAACGGCTGGACAAAACCCCCTGTCATACTTAATAAAACTACATCATTTTCATTCTGATTATACACATACACTCCTTCTAAAGGCTGTTCGTATTTACTTCCTAAATTCCCAAGCACACCTTCATCCACGCTCACACTACCCACTAATGAAACACCAGACTCGAGAACCGCAAGGACCTTTTTAGGGTTAGGAGATAACTCGGCAAGAGACCCCGTGTCTATCTTTTCAAAAAGATCCGTCGCTATCTGATAAGAGTAAGTTCCGGTCTCTTCTGCATTTTTTGAAATAAGAGAAATAAACGCATTTCCCGTAACCTCATCCCACCAAGCTCCAGAATAATAATGATCTGTTGACAAGCTCGCGAGCCGTGTTCTTGTAAGCGTATCAAGCTGCAATACATCAACCGTATTCGCAGAAATAATCGCACGTCGCGACCCTCTCACTATATCAGCCCCATTTCCTTTTGAGCCATCATAGCCGGTGAAAATAAGAGCACTCCCATCAGGAGAAAGCACTGGTTGTGAACCATATGTCCCATTCGAAACTACTGAAATATCCTGAATAGCTCCCCCTGCAAAATCAGCTACACTCAAACCATACGCCCAGCCGGCACTATCATTTGGAAGAAATTTATCCATAAAAACCTGTCCATTATCAAGGACTGCTACCGGATAGCTCACTGGAACGTCTGCTGTCTGGCTAATAATTTGGTTTTTAACACCAGTTGCAATATCTGTTACATATACCCGAGAAATACCATTCAATAATTGACCGGTTTCGGGCGCAACGGCTACTTCCCATGTTGCAACATACTGCCCATTTGGAGATATTCTATAATCATCAATTCGCACTCCTTCAGAAGCTACAACCACGATTCGCTCATCGCCATTGGGAATTCCTCTTACTGCAACGTGAGATCCATAATCACTCTCATCCGTATCATTAATATAAATAATTTCATTTGAAGGAAGTAATTTTATGTGTTTAACAGTAAGCGGTAATGTCGCAACAAGGCTATCCTCTCCATTGGAAAGATCAAATGTTTTTACCTCACTTTTATCCCCTGCCCAGTATGCATAAGCAAGGACATTTGGTGAAGAAAATCGCTCATCTGTTATATTATCAACAATTTTTGGGGTATTGGGAGGATTTGAAATAAATACAGCACCAACCGCCATTCCTAGTCCCGCAAGAATAAGTATAAATATTAAAAAGCCTTTTATATTTTCTCGAGGATTAACGTACGCAATATATTTATCCATTTAATTTATCTTAAAGAATATAAACTAAGTCTGTCAAATGATTCAATATAATCTACTTCTATTCTCGATAAAAGCTTGCCTCAACTGCAGTAAATCCGGATCAACTTATAATAGGCGCAAACTCTGGAAGTGCCAATGAATACTGAGGCAATTGATCCAACCCTTTCGCGTAAAAAACGATATTATAATAATTATTTGGCATTGGAGATATAAATATCGGAAGAATTTGTTTTGAAGTTTCTTGATCGAAATGCGAAAGAAATACATAATCTGATTTAATAGAATTTTTGATTTCTGCATATGTGTCATAGATTTCATACTCTGTCATTCCTAATTTTTTCGCATAATTTGAAAATTTATCTTCAAACTCATCCGCAGGAAAAACAATACCACGCTGAGGAGCAACAACTTTTTTTGCCGGATTATAATCATATGAAATTGGGGGAGAACGATGAAGTCAAGGAAAGTTTGTGGGTCGTCCTGGATTCGAACCGGGGACCTCAGTCTTATCAGGACTGCGCTCTAACCAACTGAGCTAACGACCCAAAAATAGGTAATGCGATATTTTACTAAAGATTCATAAATTCAGCAAGGAAAACGAGTAAAAATACAATAAAAAAACCTCGACATATGATCGAGGTTCTAATATGACAAGTTTAAAGATGCTTGAAAAGTGGTAGGAAGAACTAATTAAATAGTCCTTCCATCCCCAAAATTACTTTCGGGGTGTCCCGTTCGCTTTAGCGAATGGGGTTGAGGAGTTTTTTAATTAGAAAGGAGGTGATCCATCCCCAGATTCATCTAGGGATACCTTGTTACGACTTAAGCCTCATCATCAATCTCTATCTCCACCGATTTACACCGATGTTCGATAGCTATCGACTTTGCTGCCTTGACGGGCGGTGTGTACAAGACCCGATAACGTATTCACCGCAGCCCGCTGATCTGCGATTACTACCAATTCCGACTTCATGGAGTCGAGTTTCAGACTCCAATCCGAACTGAGACGAAATTTGTGAGATTAGCTTGTCCTCGCGAACTTGCAAACTCTTTGTTTTTCGCCATTGTAGGGTGTGTGTAGCCCAAGGCATAAGGGCCATGCTGACTTGACGTCCGCCTTTCCTTCCTCCTCTAAAAAATAGAGGCAGTCTCTAATGAATATGTAACATTAGACAAGGGTTGCACTCGTTTCCCCACTTAAGGGAACACCTCACGGCACGAGCTGA
>Ga0265293_10002002_pt1 | contig 42642 bp, 36 predicted proteins | sample Munlanlewell138R_FD_192505 | JGI IMG/M metagenome (GOLD analysis project Ga0265293, IMG submission 192505) | Leachate microbial communities from a municipal landfill in Southern Ontario, Canada - Leachate well 138R | ecosystem: Engineered > Solid waste > Landfill > Unclassified | place: Canada...
GGTGATCAAAAGGATGCCTTTCCCGGTCAAAGCGGTTCAGGTGGATGGGGGCAGCGAATTCAAAAAGCATTTTGAGGAAACTTGCGCAGAACTGGGCTTGAAATTGTTTGTGTTACCGCCCCGCTCTCCTAAACTGAATGGCAGAGTTGAACGAGCCCATCGAACCCATTTGGATGAATTCTATTCAGCTTATCCGATTGACTTTGCCTCGCCAACACTCAATAACGTGCTTGAAGAATGGGAAAGAATCTACAATAAAGTCCGTCCCCATCGTGCCCTGGACAACCTGACCCCTTATGAGTATATTCAACAAAGCCACCCTCGATGATCTCCAAATAGTCTCATATGTATTGAACCCATACAGGGGCTTGAAAAATAATAAAAACCTGTTATAATGTGTGCAAACGTTATACGTATAACGATATTTGGAGAATTAATAACTGTGTCAAATTCAAAACGAGTTACCTTAATGGATGTGGCAAGAGAAGCAGATGTTTCCGTAGGAACAGTATCTCGAGTTTTAAATCATCGCGAAGGGCACATTAAAATCAGTGAGGCAACACAAAACCAGGTTATTGAAGCGGCTCGCAAACTTGGCTATCAACCAAACATATTTGCAACTGCTCTGCGGACACAAAGGTCTGGTGTGATTGGCGCAATTGTTCGTGATATCGGTGATCCCTTTCTGTCTTTATTAGCAAAGGAAATTCAGAAAAAGGTTCGAGAACATGGATTGAACCTTTTACTGGCTAATGCAGAGTATGATCTCGATCAAGCGGGAAAACATATTGCTTACATGCACAGCCATTTTTTTGATGGGCTTTTATTAATTGGCGATATCCCTGGCGATTTTGCAATCATTAATGAATTAAGAAAATCAGGCACTCCTTATGTCACTGTTGCTCGTGGCCAAAGTGCTGACGCTCCGATTGTCAATATTGATGAAAAGAAAGGGGTATACATGGGGATTAGTTACCTCAGAGATCTTGGGCATAAAGACATTGCATTTATTAGTGATTTGCGACATGGTGGTGTCAAAGAGCGGGAAGAGTATTTTCAGAATTATTATAAAAAGAATTCATTATTTTTAAATAAAGATTATGTAAAGACTTGCCATTCTGAACGAAAAGAAGCTGTTGCTTGTGCTCAAAGGCTCTTATCTTTACAGCAACCACCAACTGCAATTTTTTGCGCGACAGATTTAGCTGCTATAGGGACCATGTTTAGTGTTTTGCGTATGGGATTACGCATACCGGAAGATGTTTCAGTTCTTGGTTTTGATGATATTGAGATTTCATCCGATTTTTATCCCGCTTTATCTACAGTCCGTCAACCTGTTGGAGTTATGGCAGAGAAAGCAGTAAATTTGTTAATGGAATTAATCAATGGGATTAATAAAGATGATGTTATTGAAGATCGAATTCTTGTAAAGCCTCAGCTTATCATTCGCCAATCCTGTTCTGCTTGTGAAAGGTAATACATAAAGATTGAAAGGAGGACAAATAAGATATATTTTTTATTAAGAAGACAAGGTATTCGTGATATTAAAAATAAAACCTGAGAAATAGGAGAAAATGTTATGAAAAGATTGTTTGCATTTGGTTTACTGTTTGTATTCTTAGTTGGGGTAATATCTGGATGTGCACCCAAACCAGAAGTCTCTCCTGATGATGAGCCAGCCCCAGACGTTGGTGATCAGCAAATAGAAATTCTCGGACCTTGGGGAGGATTAGAACAAGAAGCTTTAGAAAAGGTAATTGCTCCATTTGAAGAGAGCACAGGGATCAAGGTGAATTACACTGGAACGCGAGACGTCTCAGTTGTATTATCCCGAGCACGGTCAGGAAATCCTCCAGATTTTTATATCAGCCCACTTCCATCTGTCACAACTGAACTTGCAAAAGACAATGTTCTAGTTGCGCTGGATTCTTTTATGGATATGGACAAACTAAATAATGCTTATGCAGCTGATTGGCTTGGACTAGCTTCTGAGAATAATCACCTGTATGGAATTTTCGGCCCTGTATCTATTAAAAGCATAGTATGGTATAGCCCGGTATACTTTGAGCAAAAAGGTTATTCTGTACCGAACACTTGGGATGAGATGCTTGCTCTAACAGAACAGATGGCAGCCGATGGAGTTGCTCCTTGGTCAATTGCCATGGGTAGTGGAGACGCTACTGGTTGGGTTGGGACTGATTGGATTGAAGACATTATGTTGCGAACGGTTGGTCCGGAAGTGTACGATCAGTGGGTTGACCACGATATTCCATGGACTGATCAGAGAGTAAAAGATGCTTGGGAGATATTCGGCGAAATTGGTTTAAATGAGGATTATGTTTTTGGGGGAACGTCGGCTGAATTAAGCATTGACTTTGGTGATGGTGCTGATGCTCTATACACTGATCCACCCAACGCATACATGCATCGCCAAGCTTTGTTCCTCTATGATTTTATACGAAATCACTTTCCTGATTTAATTCCAGGAAAGGATATCGACTTCTTTATGCTTCCATCAATCAATCCAAATTTTGGCACCCCGGCACTTTCAGCGGGTGAAATGTTAATTATGTTCCGTGATACCCCAGCAAACCAGGAATTTATGAATTACTGGGCAGATGTGGAAGCACAAGTTGCTATTGCAGTTCATTTTGGACGTCTTTCTGCAAATAAACTGGTGCCTTCCAGTACTTACGATGATCCACTATTGCAAAAAGGCGCTGAATTATTAAGCACAGCAGATTCAGTTCGTTTTGATGGGTCAGACTTGATGCCGTCTTCTATCGGTGCTGGGTCATTCTGGAAAGGTGTCGTTGATTACGTCAATGGAAAAGACTTAGATTCGGTTCTAAATACCATTGAAGAAGATTCAAAAGATGCATATTAACAATTAAGAAACCTATAATAATGGCTTGCCTAGACTTTGAACTAGGTAAGCCATTATGGGAAATGAGGACTTTTGAAGACACGACCAATTATCCCATGGCTTTATCTTTTTGCCGCTAGTGTTTTGATTCTTTTCTTTTTAGTGTACCCAACAATTAACACACTATTTATAAGTTTCAAAGATTCAAAATCAATCGAGTTTATTGGTTTTAAAAATTATTTGTATGTCTTCACAAATGATGCAACAAAGCTGGCAATTCGTAATAATCTGCTATGGATGATCGTGTTTCCAGTTATCACTGTTTCACTGGGGTTATTATTAGCAGTTTTAGTAGATAAAGTTAGATATGAAAAGATCTTAAAATCAGTAATTTTTCTTCCAATGGCAATCTCTTTTGTTGGTGCTGGGGTGGTTTGGCGCTTTATGTATGCCTTTCGACCTGTTGAGGTGGGTCAGATCGGGTTTTTAAATTGGATCGTAGTTACCGCTGGGGGTAAACCTTTGGATTGGTTATCAAGAGGCCCTTGGATTAATAATATTGCGTTAGTCATCATTGGGGTTTGGATATGGACAGGTTTTTGCATGACGGTTTTTTCAGCTGCTTATAAAGGGCTTTCTTCCGAAATATTAGAAGCTGGAAAAATTGACGGTGCAAATGAATGGCATCTTTTTTGGAAAATTGTTGTTCCTATGCTCATGCCAACAATTAGTACTGTAACCGTAACGATGCTTGTGTTTTCTTTAAAAGTCTTCGATATCATTTATATCACTACCAATGGCTTATTTGATACTGAGGTTCTTGCAAATAGAATGTATAAAGAATTATTCCTTTATTGGAATTTAGGTCGTGCCAGTGCAATTGCTACCATCTTATTGGTTGCTTCTATTGCTATTATGTCAATAAGCGTTTTTCACAGATCATCTCAAGTGACTTGATTATGAATGTAATAAAAAAGAAAATCAATCGTTTATTCTTGCACAGTTTTTTGATTTTTATTGGAGTCGTTTGGTTGTTACCAACCTTCGGTGTGTTAATCACCTCTTTCCGAACTGCTGCTGATGTCGCTCGGACTGGTTGGTGGACAATCTTCACTGACCCTCTGAGTATTAAGTTGACTTTGGCTGGATATATCAAAGTATTGACTCACGGAAACATGGGCAAGGCTTTTATTAATAGCCTTATCGTAACAATTCCATCAACTATTTTACCTATTCTGTTAGCATCATTAGCAGCAATGGCATTTGCCTGGATGAAGTTCCCATTACGAACGGCTTTGTTGGCCGGAACGATTTCGCTAGTTTCTGTGCCTCTTCAAGCAACGGTTATTCCAATTTTAACTCTATACAATAAGATTGGTCTAACAGGAAAGTTTTATGGTATTTGGATGGCACATACTGGATATGGACTCCCTTTAATCATTTATTTTCTTTATAATTTTTTTAAAGAGATCCCGCATGAATTGTTGGACTCTGCTTCAATCGATGGTGCATCAACGCTCCAAATATTTAGTCATATCATCCTGCCATTGTCAATTCCCGCATTGGCATCTATTACGATATTTCAATTTTTATGGGTGTGGAATGACCTTTTTATTGCGTTATTATTTTTAGGTGGCAATCCAAATGCTGCTCCGTTAACCGTTACATTAAGCACGTTAGTTGGATCACGAGGGCAAGGTTGGGAATTATTAACATCCGCTGCATTTATCTCATCATCGATTCCAATAATTGTGTTTTTCTCGCTGCAACGTTATTTTGTTCGTGGCATCATGGCTGGTTCAATCAAAGCATAAAATAAGGAGTTCTATGATTCATCTCAATCAACAATTTGAAACAGTACAATCAATTGAGAATTATGAATTAATCCCAGGTGGGGTTAAACTTTTTGGAAGAACGGAAGCTCATTCTTTGTTAACAATTGAAATAATTGTTTACTCGAATAATTTGATACGGTTCAAACTCTATGAAAACAAAGTCGATCAACAATTCCCACTTGTAAAACCACCAGAAATTTCTCAATCAGCGCAATTAAAAGAAGTTACAAATGGTGTTGTTTTGTATGACAACGATCTGGTTTGTTATATAGACTTTTCACCTTTCGAGTGGCGAGTAGAAACGGATAAAGGAAAAAAGATTTGGCGTCAGCAACGAAATGATATTAATGTTCGGGGGTCGTCAAATGTCCCATTTTTAGGTATTTCGAAATCTGACAGCAAAATCTCAGCCATTGTAGACTCTTACGGGTTAGAACCAGAGGAACGATTATATGGCTTTGGAGAAAAATTTTTTGCACATGATAAGCGAGGACATACTTTAGTCTCTTGGAACAAGGATGCTTACGGGGTTGAGACTGAACGTGCATATAAAAATATTCCCTTCTTTCTTTCTACTCAAGGTTATGGCATATTATTCAACAGCACAGCATGTATTGAACATATGGTGGGAGACCCTGATATCAGCCGGGCCTCTTATGTTTTCAAAGTTAAAGATTCGGAATTGGACTTCTTTATTATTTATGGACCTTCATTAAAAAAAGTGTTGAAAACATATCACAATCTTACAGGTGAACCAGAAATCCCTCCCCAATGGGCTTTTGGATTATGGATGTCACGATGCTATTTTCATAATTGGCAAACTGCTGAAGAAGTCGCTCGAAAATTAAGGGAACTAGATATTCCAACGGACGTATTAGTTTTTGATGGTTATTGGGTCAGAGATGCACATCAATGTGATCTTCTATGGGATGAGGAACGCTTTCCTAATCCAAAGGAAATGCTTACAGGTTTAAGAGAACAAGGGTTCAAAACATGTGTATGGGAAGGTCCATTTGTTCCTTCAGGTACTGAAATGTTTGAAGAAGGTGAACGAGGCGGCTTCTTACTAATGAATCCTCAAGGCAACACTTATCTGATCAACACAGGGCTTGTCATGGCTTCACATAAGCAAGAAGATTTTAAAGGTCAAGAAACAGTTGGCTCATTTGATGGATTGCCCCCAGCACCTCCGGCGGCTTTGGTGGATTTTACAAATCCGGAGGCTGTTAAGTGGATTCAGGAAAAGCATTTTGACTTGCTTAATCAGGGTGTAGATGTTTTTAAAACCGATTTTGGAGAACAAGTTCCCATTGATGCAGTCTCTCCTCATTCAGGAATTACAGGTAAAAGACTTCATAATCTGTACGCAGTGTTGTATAACCGCTCAATTTTTGAAGCGACAAAACACTATCATGGTAAGGGTTTGGTTTGGGCTCGATCAGCAGGAATTGGGTCGCAACAGTATCCGGTTCATTGGGGTGGTGACCCGCAAACCAGTTATTCAAGTTTAGCCGGTTCGTTACGAGGTGGGCTAAGTTTGGGACTCTCAGGAATTCCATTTTGGGGATCAGACATTGGTGGATTTTTTGGTGAAAAACCTTCACCTCGATTATATATACGTTGGGCAGAGATGGGATTGTTAAGTGGGGTGGCTAGATGCCATGGAACTACTCCGCGAGAACCCTGGGAGTACGGTGAAGAAGCGTTACAAATATTTCGAAAATACACCAAGTTGAGGTATCAATTAATTCCATATATTTACTCATCTGCGATTTCATCAGCACAAACTGGCCTGCCTTTGATGAAACCATTTGTTCTTGAATGGCAGGATGATCAAGCTTCCCAAGTTGTTGATTCGCAATATCTCTTAGGAGATTTTATAATGGTTGCGCCGATTCTTTCCGATCAAGATGAACGTGATGTTTATTTTCCTCAAGGAGATTGGCTCGATTATTGGACAAGGAACATCTATCAAGGCCAAAAATCTATTGTTTATCAAGCTCCTTTGGATATACTTCCTCTTTTTATCCGCCGGGGCGCGATCATTCCAATGGGCCCTAACATTAGTTTTATCGGCGAAAACCCAATAGACTTGATTTCCTTACTTGTTTTTCCTGGCTTGAATAGTGACTTTTTATTCACTGATGATCAGGAATGTACAGAATTAAGTTGTACTTCCACAGAAAACTTTATTACTATAAAAGTAGGTGCTTCAATAAAAAGTTATAACATCCAGATTGTCGGAATTAGTATTCCAAAAAATGTTCAGATAAATGGTTCGAATATTGATCAGAAACAAAACCCCGAAAATTTGAAACCATCTTGGCAATGGAATGGAAAAGAATTATTGATTACCCATTGTCCTCCACCGCCTTTCGAAGTCGGTATTCAATTGAATAATAATTAAGACATGTAATAATTACAAAAAAAGGAGTTTAATTATGAGTTTAACAGATCTACGTTATCAAAAGGAAAGACGGAGTCCAGATGAATTATTAAAACATCTAAAGACTTTTTCACTGGATGTTAAACCGTCGGTCGGCATCTGGTTTTTGTCTCCAGGTGGAAGTCGTTTTCATGAGAATTATGGTAAGTCAATATCTATTCCTGAACGTCTTGAGTTGGCAGCAGAGCTAGCTGAATACGGCGTAAAAGGAGTAGAGGCACATTATCCCACTGAAGTGAACGAGGAGAATCTCCATTTATATAAACAGCTTGAAAAAGAAACTGGAATTCGCTTAATTGGGCTAGGGCCTTTCAGCTTTTTTTACAAGGATTTTGAGTTTGGTACTCTTTCCAATCCGTACAAAGACAAACAAGAAAAAGCTTATCAAATGACTTTAAACACCCTCAAATTGGCAAAAGAAGTCGGTGCTGAGGGTATGGGATTGTGGCCTGGAATTGATGGTTACACGATTTCATATGGTCATCATTACTATGATATGTGGGATCGCTACGAAGAAATGCTTGCATCTCTCTTAGATGAAGTGCCTGGCACAAGAGTTAACATTGAACCAAAACCGTATGAGCCTATTCCTAACAATATTTACCGCACAACCGCCGATGGTTTGATTTTTGCCCAGGATGTTGAAAGTCGTCTACGTAACCCAGAAAACGTTAAACTTCTAGAACAAGGACATACTCTGGTTGGAATGCAGCCAGAAATTGGTCACATCCGTATGGGATTTGAAGACACCCCTTATGTTTTCAGCCGTATTATGCGACAGGGTAGAATGGGACACACGCATTGGAATAGTCAGCCCCTTGGCAATTATGACCAAGATCTCAATGTTGGTGCGGTAGAGATACAACAAGCGGAATCTGCGTTGTACGCACTTAAGATGTATGGTTATCGGGGTTATTTTGGAATTGATATTAACCCGGAACGTATGCCAGTTAAAAAAGCTGTTCAAATAAATTGTCGAGCTTTGGAAATTTTAAATGAACGTATCGATGACTTACCCCACGAACGAATATTGGAATGCTATTTCGATCCAGAAAATAATCGGGGTGAACTAGAATTAATTCATTTAGAAAGCCTAAGGATCAATAAGTGAATCGGTTGATAATAATAATCTAGAGAGTTGATTTATTATATATGAGGGAAACTGATTGGGATATTCTGGGTATTGGGAATTCTGCAGTGGACGAATTGATTTATTTAAATCAATTTCCACAACCCGATGAAAAGGTAGAAGTTTGTGATGTTCAGCGCCAGGGTGGTGGCCTTGTGGCTACTGCCCTTGTTGCTGCTGCAAGACAAGGAACGAAAACAGCTTTCTGCTCATTAATCGGGTCAGATGAGCTCTCTGTTTTTACACTAGAAGAATTGAAGAAAGAGAACGTTGACTGTTCTCCTTGTGTTTATTCCGAACATGGAGTTCCTTTTCATGCATGGGTATTTGTGGACAAAAAAGACCATACACGAACGATCCTTTATAAAACTGGAGTGGTAGAGCCGCCTCTTGAGGCAATAAATGAAGCTTTAATTTCAAGGTGTAAAATTCTATTCATTGACCATCATGTGCCTCTCGCTGGACTAAAAGCAGCAAAAATCGCAAAAGATTTGGGCATCCAGGTTGTTGCCGATTTAGAAACTAATAGAATTCCTGGGTTTGATGAACTGCTCAACCTGATTGATCATTTGATAATAAGTGCCAACTTTGCCCATCAACTCACGGGGAAGCAAGATGTTGAAGATGCCGTAAGGCAGTTGAGTGGTTCCTCGCGAGCTGGATGTGTCGTCACGGCTGGCGAGCAAGGAAGTTGGTATTCTGAATTTGGAGGAGATATTAACCATTATCCAGCTTTCTCGGTGGATGTAGTTGATACGACAGGCTGTGGCGATGTGTTTCATGGTGTTTACGTAGCCGAATTAGTTAAAGGGAAGTCAATCATTGAAGCTATCACATTCGCCACAGCTGCAGCAGCAATTAAGGCAACTTCTCCCGGCGGGCGTATTGGAATTCCCAACACTGAACAGATTAATACATTTTTATCAAGTAGGTATTATGAAGATGATTTGGGAAAAGATTAAAAATAAACAGATTTTTCTAGATGGCACGGAATACCCGTTGCTGATTAATCCGTCGGAAGTTGAGAATTATTACCTTCCTATAGCCCAAATATTATTAACTCACGTAAAACAAAATAAAAGAGTCCTTATCGCTGTTGCTGGTCCTCCGGGTTGCGGAAAATCATCTTTAGCCGCAATACTGAATAACGTAATAAATACCCTGGTTGGAAAAAACATTTCAATTGTTGCAGGCTTAGATGGATGGCACTTTACAAATAAATATTTGGAGGAGCACACATTGGTGAGGTCAGGAGCCTCAATTGAGCTAAAACAAATCAAAGGAGATCCTGCAACTTATGATCACAGTAAAATTAAAGCATTTTTAAATAAAGTATCTTCAGGAGAGAGTGTATCTTTTCCGGTATACAGTCGTGAAAAGCATGACCCAATTGAAAATGCTGGTTTGTTAAACAAGAATCATCTAATTGTGATTCTAGAAGGAAATTATTGGCTATTGGATCAACAACCATGGGTAACTTTTCAAAATTATTTTGACTATCGCATTGCAATTATTGCATCGCCTGATAATCTTGTATCAGGTCTTCGTGATCGCCATTTAAGAGGAGGTAAAGATCCAGATTGGGTCGAAAAACAAATTCAAAATGTGGATTTGGTCAATATTAATCTTGTATTATCACACCAATTGCCAGCTGATCTAATCATTAAAAAAAGGGATAACTTCCATATTGAGAATATACAATGGGTGGGGAATGAAAGTTTGGCATCGACAGGCAATTTATAATATTAAAAAAATATTTTTAGAAAAACTGATATATTTCTCTTTGGTTTATCATTCATGAGCTCTTAAAATTTGAACCAGTAACCGCTCTAATTTGCCAGTTACCGTAAGGAAGGATTTGAAGGCTTTTGAGTAGAAACCACGTTATCACAGTGTTATGCTTGACTCCAATTGTGTAGGGGGATAAATTTTGGCGGCTCCGGATTTCGATGGAAGCAGGTTTCTTTGCTAAATAAGGAAGATAACCATTAAAAAGGAGGGCAAACACTTAATTAAAGAAGTATTACTCAAGGAATAACATTAGTCTTATATAGAGTGTTATTTTCAGTTAGTGTAACATTGTTTCTGTAAATTCGAACCAGGAGTAGATAAAAATTGTAGATCAAAGTGCCCTTTTATAGTAAAAAGAGCGTATGCTTGAACAATCCATTGTGTATTGATCAGCTAGAGATCTTCGTATAGATAAGGAACGCACCCCTCAAAACTATACACCTCCTCATAATCCACATCTCTGACTAAAAACATACAAGCTGGAGAAGTCTATGGGATTATCATCGTCAGGTACGGGGTACCCAGGGTAATCCAGGATATATGTAACCTCCAAGGAGTCTAGCGCCAGAGTTAGATCTTCACGATTCTTGATGTCATTGATCACTCAAAAATACATGATGATTGGTTTTCGTTTTGTGCTTCTCCTTTCTGATGAAACCTTGCTTCCAGCAAGGCATAGTGGATTATTGCAACACAAAATCCCTCACTTGTCTTTTTTACACATCACAGAAATTCAAAGCTTTAAATGTGGACGACTAAAGGTATAAAAATAAAAAACGACCAAAACCCTTTCTCCACGTGTGGAGAAATTTGGTCACCCAAAACCTATTGTAACCGGATGATAATTCTTATACTGAATACACTTAATGAACAAGAATTCCCCATATATGGGGGTTAAAACTATTTTTTACTCCCATTTACAGGAAAAAAGCCTTCAAAGAATGAGGACTCTTTTATTTACAGCTATTTTACAGCAACCGATTATCCTCATGAATTTGCTGGTTTCTTTGATTGTATTCAACTCGATACTGATGTCTTCTTTGGATTCAGTCTTATCTTTCCACTCGCTCTTCATTGCTTCGGTTAGCTCAATTCGAACCGCTTGCATTCACATTAAGGGGGCATTTTTGTTAAAATCAAATATTCAAGTTTTGCAGTCCGACTAATTTTACATGTAAAATTCAGCGCCAATTCAAATTTTGGTCAGGGATGAGTCACCATCCCTGACCAAAATAAGGTAAATTATTTATATTCCTTCAGCAATTCCACCATCATGCGGACGCCAACACCGGTGGCGCCTTTATGATGGTAGGCTTTGATCGGTGTTTCTAGCCAGCTCGTAGCAGCAATGTCCAGGTGAGCGAAGGGAAAATCGCCTGCGAAGGCTGCCAGGAAAGCTCCCGCGGTGATCGATCCCGCGGGTCGACCCGCCACATTCTTAACATCAGCAATATCGCTTTTGATCATTTCCTGGTATTCCTGCCACAAGGGCAATTCCCAAACGCGTTCTGCACTTTGTTCACCTGCAGCGACAATTTTTTCAGTCAGCTCCTCGTCAGTTGACATCAATCCGGTGGCATGGTAACCGAGCGCGATGATCATCGCGCCGGTAAGCGTAGCAAAGTTGATGATGGCGGACGGGTTGTACCGATGGGCATAATAGATCGCATCCGCAAGGATGACCCGGCCTTCTGCGTCGGTATTCAGAATTTCCATGTTCTTTCCGCTGAGTGATTTAACAATATCGCCGGGGCGGACGGCGTTAGGTCCTGGCATATTTTCTGCGGAGGGAATCAAACCCACCAGATGAAGCGGCAATTTCAGCCTGGCAACGGCTTCCATGGTGCCCAACACCGTCGCCGCGCCGCCCATGTCGCCTTTCATTGTCATCATGCCGTCAGCGGGTTTGAGGCTTAAACCGCCGGAATCGAAGGATATGCCTTTGCCGACCAGAACCACGGTGGGAACGTTATCAGATGGTTCGCCATATTCCAGGATTATGAAACGGGGTTCGTTGGCAGAAGCTTTCCCGATTGAGATGATGCCGCCAAAGCCCTGCTCTTTTAATTCTTTCATACAGAAAACAGTCGCTTTAATGCCAACGCGTTTTGCCAGGGCTTCAGCTTCTTCGCCAAGGCGAGCCGGGGTGATATCAGCGCCCGGCTTATTGATCAAATTCCTGGCCAGGGTCACACCGGCAACGACAGCCAGAGCTTCTTCAAGACCTTTTTCAGCTTTACCGGCATCTTTGCTGAAGAGTTCCACTTTTTTGACCTCGAAGGTGTCTTCCTCTTTTAAATCGGTCTTGTACTCCAGGAAGCGATAGCTACCCAGCACTGCTCCTTCGACAATCGCCTGGGAAAGAGCCTGTTCATCCACAGCGGTTTCGGCAACCGCACCCATGGCAACCTGCGCCGCTTTGAGCCTGAGGGCTTCTTTGATGGCTACGGCTGCAGCGTTGCGGAAGGTGTCAGGGTTTGCTTTGTCAGCTTCGCCAATGCCGATCAGCAGCACTCGGGATGGTGTCGCTGCGTTTCGGGGATAGATCAGTAGAGTCTGTTTCGCTTTTCCTGAGAAATCATCCGCCAGAAATAGCCCTGACAGTTTTTCAGGCAGTTCTGCCTTCTCAACAGCGAAGACAATCGCCAGATCAGTCTGTTCTTTAAATACATCTCCGGTTTTTACGTAAAATCTCATTTTCTCACTCTCCTTTTTACTGATTTATAAGTTCACCACAATCATTCTACAACGAAACCCGGATTAATTGGCGTGTGCTTGGTATTTCAACGCCCAAAAGCCATGCTATCATCAAAAGAACTAATACAGTGCGACGAACTCATAAAAAGTCTTGCGTTAGCTGTATAGCTGCTTTAAATAAACTTCTGAATTGAAGCAAACGGTCCCAGCTTGCCGATTATTCAGAAAATTAAAATAATTAATGATTTGTTCGAAAACTAGCCATAAAAACAAGCTCTTGGGTATCCCCCTACCCTAATTCAATCTTTTCAATTTCGTGCAACAAAGCCTTCTTGTCACTTTCTAACAGCTTCATGATATCAAACACTTTGTCAGAAAACCCCGCAATAGCGTAAACATTTCTTTTGGGAAATAGCAATGTTCCATAACCCTGCAAATCGAATGAAAACACAACCGGATCAGCTTTTGTCCGTTCCTTGTATGCGTTGAACGCTTTTGTAGGAGCGTCACGACCAATCCAACCCTGCATATCAGAAAATATTATGATGCGATCGTAGGCTCTGTTCGCGGTTTCAATATCGAGTGGAAATTTGTTCCTCCCATTTCGGCCAAAGACCGAATTCTCGCTGCAATTGTGGCAGTAGTATCAACCGGATTTAAACTGATGTATTTTGCCTGATTAGAGAACGACATGAAATCGGCATCATTTGTTTTGTACATTGCAGATGCAAATAAGGAACCGATTTCAAGCGGACGCCCCTCCATATATCCTGATGTATCCAGCACAAGTAGGTTTTTACCCTGTAACTTGGGCACATTCGCCAAAGAAAGGTCGATGGCTTCGTTTAAAGCAATCAATACCTCCCTAGCACCATCTCCACTCAGTATCTCAATCTCTGAGATGGCTTTTAAATAACGGAAAGGCAAGACCATCGATTGATTGATCATTTCTTCATCGACCAATAAGGCTAATGCTTCGGGTAAAACTTCGAGTGCTTGTTCGATAATATTTCTTAAATTCCTCAACAAAGCAAAATATCCGATTTTCCGTTCTTCAACCAACCTTTTCCAAGCATTAGCTTTTAGTTCTTCTTTCTCAGCATCTGAACTGGATACCTGGCCAGCTTTCGCTAATTCAGTTTCCCACGTGTCAAAAGATTTTAAAGTTCCCCTCATCAGCTTATCGATAGCTGTTGTGCTTTTTGGGTGGCAAATGTTGACCACATCCACTAACTTAATTTTCTTTCCTTCACCTCTGTACTTAGCCAGGGTATATTCATCAAAACGGGTTAACGCCCTGGCAAACCCATCCCTGAGCGGATTGTTGAGCTTTTTCTCCGTGAGGAAATAATAACTCAAGATTTTCAGCATATCATCGGGGCGATAGACAATTTTATCAAAAAATCTCTTGTCCAGGTTAATCCGCGGGCTCGCTTGGCTAATTCGCCAGCCACAACGTGGGTCACAAAGCGCATACCAAACTTTGTTCTGGCGTAAATTGCCGCCTTACCCACAAACTCAAAATCGTTAATTTTTTTGATCAGCTCGCGAAGACGTGAAATGGTTTTCTCTTCTGAGCGATAAAATTGGTCTTTCATAAAAGACGTCAGCAGGATAAAAACAAATTCAAGCTTAACGGACGTTGCATAAGCCTGTCCGCCTGCTAAGTTTTCTATTTTAATGGTTGCTTTTTTGTTGAATTTCATGTTGATTAATACAATTCATTGATTATTTTCTGATCCACCTGGTACAAAAATGAGGAGAAAAATGAAGACGGTGTTTTTTATCTGCACCGGTGTCTCATATGTATCTGAACTTGTTCAGCCCCAATATCAGTTCATTACATAAGAGACAATTTGGGGATCTGTATGGGTTCAATACATAAGAGACAATTCGAGGATCATCGAGGGGTAGTTTTGTTTAATAAACCAATATAATTGGCTATTTAGAACTTGTGGAGAAAAATTTATGTTTATTGTGCATGTTTGATAATTCCTAACATATCCGTGAAAAGAATCTTTCCAATCTTTTTCTCCACTTGAAAATTATCCAAAGATTGTTGGCTCTATCAATATAGTTGGCTAAGTATTTACTGACTAAATTATTATCAGGAAATGAACAATGGCTGAGACCCACTTCATAAGCCTGGGACATAAGTCATTTTGGTACAAATATTTGTTCTCTACGCGTAGGGAGAATGAGGTTGTTATCTTTGATGTTTGCGCAGCCCCGTAATGCTACACAAGTCTGGTTTATTGAGAATGCGCAGCAATGGATATCACTCCAAAGGTGTGGATATTGAAAGGTGTTTCGGAGAAAATACTCCCTGTAAAAGTTCAAGTCGGTTATATCTTGAGTGATCCTGGCCGGGAGTGAACTCGTTGGGTATCGAAAATCGAATACCTGCTATACCATGCGTCCAGCTGGCGCAGCCCGTTCACTCGCCCAACCGTGGCGGGCTTTTTGTTTTAACCCCAAGAAAGGAGGTTTATGGAGATAAAGGTCAAGATTCTCAGTACATGTGACGATTGTGACGGCCAGGCCTATCTGCCATCAGCTAAGGGCATCGACTCCATAGGCGAGGAGTATCAACGTTACCTGCCCTGCCCGACCTGCAACGGCTCTGGTCAAGCCGGCAAGTGGATTTCTCTGCACGAGCTCCAGAAACTGCTCAATGCGCATGTATGCCCTCATGAGCACGTCTCACAAATTGGCAGCTTCCATTCTCTTAATATGATTGCAAAACGCGTTTGAATTATAAAAAAGAAAATGTTGGGAGATCACTGTCTATTGTAAATAATTTAGATACCAACCTTCAGAAATGGTATTACTTTGATAGTAAGAATCCCATGTCTTTGCCAGACCGTCAACTATTGAGCGCAACTTCATTAAACGTGGGATGGCGATATCGTTTAAAAATAATTCTCTACCAGAATAATTAAGGCCAATGGCTTCTTTCCAAATTGCTCTTCCAGCCATAATACCTGATGCCCCTGCAGAACATGCTACAATAACCTGCCGTAAATAAACATCAAAATCAACCCCCGCAGACAATAGAACCCAGGGTACTTTTGATGCTTTTGTGATTTCGCTACATGCATCAAAGTGGATTGTCTCTTCCGGTTGAGATTGAACGTCAATTGGAAATTCTAATTTCATCACGTCAACACCCAAGACGCTTAATTCTTCAACCATCGTTACCATTAATTCTCTACGTTCATCTGGGGAAAGTTTTGGTTTCTCAGGATCAATTGAGTGTAAAAGAGGTTCAAGGAAAAATGGAGTCCCAAGAGTGCTACATTTTCCAGCTACTTCCGCAACAAGATCACGTTGTTGCCCTGCGAATTTTGAACGAGGGTGATAATAAATTAACAATTTTACGCCGGTCGAGCCTATTTTTATTGCTTTCTCGATAGTCCAGCCATCGAGGATGGCACTTTTTCTTGCATGGGGGTCGCCATAATATCCAGATTCTTCGAGGGCAACAATTACCCCTGTCGTTCCGGGAATAGCATGTTGTGTGATATTTTGAGCTACGCCGTATTCTGGATCTAGTAACACTGCACTAGCCTGTGGTGCAAGCTTTGAAATAATATGATGTTTAAAACCAACCAATTCACGGTAGGATACTTTTTCTGGATTCTTAGGTCTCATAGATTTTTTTAAACTGTTTCGCTGATCTAACGCTAAAATAGTCAATACACCTTGCGTTGTTGAACATTCCATTAAACGCCTTCGTTTTCCAATGTCTAGTAGCACGTCGAAGTCCTTTATATTAAATACTATTGAAATATAGTAAGCTCGCTAAATTAAAGTCGGAAATATATTTATTTTAAACTTTAAATCCAGTTTATTTATTCAAAACGTTGCTGAATGAAATTTGTTGACATGCAGTTGCGTAATCCAATAGTACGTCAACAATTTTCCCTTGAATAAGGTCTAAGGGTTGGATTTGAAATTGCTTTGCAGTGAACTTTTTCACCTGATCCGGAAAGTATTGGCTTACTAAGGAATATGGAATTGGGATTGAGGACAGGTTGTCTATTAATTTGTTGTATGCCAAGATTATCTCACTATTCGCCCAGTAATATCGGCTCCGGTCAGAAAAGCTGTATTTTCTTTGGAATCGTGATTTGTCACGGTTGTTTGAATAATGGTTTTTCCAATATTCAGGTTTTTCAATCATCTTCTCTTCTAAAACCTCTTTAAGATTGGAACGCTTTACTTGATCAAAATTTGGATAGATCTCTTTTTCAATATCTGTTAAAGCAAATAAACCCTCACGAAAAGCAAAGGTCAGTCCTGGTCCGACTTTAAGAATTGCGAAATGGTCTTCAACAAGATTTTTTAAATTCTCACGAGATTGATAATCTGTTGAATGTGCTTCAAATACTAGGTTATCAAAATCTTCAATCATTTTTGATAAGCCTTTGGCCTCTGGACGAGAATAATTATAAATATTATCATCGCTGAATTCCACACCTGGCTGAACTACGAATGCAATAGTTTGATTCCAAGCTTCTTCTAACCCCATAGCAATGAAGGTTTCCTTAGTTAGTGAGATATTTTCTCTTGTTTCTGCTACATCAGAGACAGAAAGGGTTTCTTCTTCAACTGAAGCACCTCCTGGCGTTGGAACCTCGCTACCAACAACAAAAACAACTTCCGAAATGTCCAATCCTATTTTTTCGCATTCATCGACGGCAGCCTTACACAATAGAGCTTCGCGTTGAACAATCAATTCTTTTGGCAAAGGTAATGGGTCACCCTTACACGCCATGCTGGCGTCGAGGTGGATCTTACGGTAGCCAGCACGAATATAATGACGAATAAGGTCATATGATTTATCCATTGCTGATTCTACTGGTTCATTTTTCCAAACAGACGGCCCTAAATGATCGCCTCCCAGAAAAACTTGGTCTACAGGCAAGTTTATTGAATCTGCCAGCTCAAACACGAAATTGAAAAAGTCGTTCGGTTTCATGTTTGTGTACCCGCCAAATTGATTTACTTGATTGCAGGTAGTCTCAATTAAAATCGGAATGTCATGTTGTTTTGCAAAGTTAAAACTAGTTTTAATGACGAAAGGATGCGCTGAGCAAATGCTAAAAATACCTACAGGAAGGTTCCTTTTTTGTTTGTTGACAATTTGTTTCAAATAAGTTGATGCGTACAATATTGTGCTCCTTAAACAAGAATAATTTCAACTTTTTTATTGCGGATGGATTCTATCATCTTTGGGGCTGCGTCTTTGGTAGTAATAATCGTTAAAGGGGGCTCAATGTGTGCAGTTCGGCTTGCAGCAACGTATCCAATTTTTGTGTGATCAGCAACAATAATTATCTTTTCGCTGATACCTAGCAGGGCTTGATCTGTAACTAGTTCATAAGGGTGGTTACTTGTCAATCCAAAGCGGGCATGAATACCTTTGGCTCCGCTGATCAGTTTGTCAACATGCAAATCTTTGATCATATCATTGGCGTAATGACCGATCATGGAGAATTCGGAGCGTCTAAGGAAACCACCTACAACAATTAAGTTGGCATCACATCCGGTAGCAAGTTCGTTGATAATGATCAGTGAATTGGTAACGATTGTGATATCATTTCTGTTTTTCAGCTCCTGGGCAACATAAAAAGTAGTTGTCCCAGATCCTAAAAAAACCGTTTCTTCTGGCTGAATTAACTCAGCTGCTTTTTTTGCAATGCGGACTTTCTCATCACGCATCAATTCCATCCGATTCAGTGTCGGCATTTCATTATTGCGAAGATCGCTAGTCTTATATACAGCACCACCGTAGATTCTACTGATAAAATCTCCATCTTGAATTTCTTCAAGATCGCGGCGAATGGTCATTTCGGTAACGCCGAAATGCTTTGAAAGGTCATGAACATTTACTGAGCCATGTTCCTTGAGCATCATCATGATTTTATTGATTCGTTCGCCTTTGAGCATAGAAACCCTAGAAATAGTTTGGTTATGTTTGTTTATGATATAATATAACACAAAACGAACAAAATGTGTTATAAATCACTAAATAATATAACATAAGTCGGATCAACTGAATTAAAAGGCATAATATAATAAAGCCCAATCAGATATCAATCTTAAAAGTCTTTAACCATTGCTTTTATCAAATTTTACAAAGTGAAGATAGGCAACCATCAAAAAGAGACTAATTTGAAAATGAAAAGTGATACCAAAATTAAAAAAGAATATGACATCGCAGTGATTGGGGAAATTAATGCAGATCTGATATTAAGCGGAAATGTAGAGCCGGAGTTTAACCAGATAGAGCAGGTCGTTGATCGGGCAGATTTGGTTATTGGAAGTTCAGCAGTTATATTCTCATGCGGAATTGCAAAGTTGGGTTTAAAAACTACCTTTATCGGAAAAGTAGGCGATGATGTTTTTGGGAACTTTATGCTTGCCTCAATGAAACAAAGAGGGATTGATATTTCTTCTGTGCGAATCGATAAAAATATTAACACCGGTATTTCTGTGATTTTAAATAAAACAGATGATCGGGCCATACTCACTTATCCAGGATCAATTCCAGAATTGGTGTTCTCTGAAATTGACTTAGAAAAAATATCTCTTAGCCGGCATTTGCATTTGAGTGGATTTTATTTACTTGATAAGTTGCGAGGAGAAATCCCATATTTGTTTAAAATAGTTAAAGAAATGGGATTATCAATTTCCCTCGACACAAATTATGATCCTCTTGAGGTTTGGGATGGAAACATATTTGAGGCACTGAAATATGTTGATGTATTTTTACCAAATGAAAAAGAGGCTTTTGAACTGTCAAAAACAGAAACAATCAAATCTGCGCTGAACTTTTTCTCTGAAAGGGTTCCTATTATTGTAATTAAGCAGGGAGAAGATGGTGCCAGTGCCCAGCAAAAAGATGACCATCCGATATTTCATGCAGCCTTTCCGGTGGAAGTCATTGATGCAGTCGGTGCAGGAGATTCGTTTAATGGTGGATTTCTATATGGTTATTTAAATAACTGGTCACTTAAGAAATCATTAGAATTTGCAGTAGCATGCGGATCGAGTTCAGTGCGGTCAGTTGGCGGCACAGATGGCCAGCCAACTTTAGATGAAGCTACCAGTTTCATTAAAAAGCATTGTAAAGAAAGGATGTGAGAATAAGTAAAATCTTCAAATATTTTTGTGAACCCGCTAATAATTTCCAGACAATTGTTTGAAAAGGAGAATTTAAATGGCTTTAGGAAAAGCACAAAACGTAACACCACTTGAAGCTGAAACAGCTGTCAACAAATTTTGGGTAAATAATTATGCAACATTAGTCGACGAAATTAAAGAACGATTAGGAGAAGAAGAGGGACGAAAATTAGCATATGATGCCTATCGAAAGGCTGTCTATAACTCATGTTCTCCCAGTTGGAAAGAAATGGCTGGCAAAAATCCAGATGCAAAAGCGTATACTGAATGGCTTATTACTGACTTAGCTCAGGCGTATGAACTTGAAGTTGTTGAATTAACCCCTGAAAGTGCTCGGTTACGAATTACCCAATGCCCATGGGCGACACTCTTTAATGCAATGGATCGACGTGATACGGGAATGATGTTCTGTGAGGTCGATTATGACATGATTAAAGATTTCAATGAAATCACCGGCGCTAAGATCAAGTTTGAGCGCACAAAAGTTTTAATGGAAGGTTGCGACCATTGTAACCATCATATCTATATTGAAAAATAAAAATATTAGATAGTGAAATATTAAATCATAAAAAATAATAAAAATAAGGAGAATTGAAATGGCTTTAGGAAAAGCGCAAAATGTCACACCACTCGAAGCTGAAACAGCAGTCAACAAATTTTGGGTAAACAATTACACATTCTTGGTAAATGAAATTAAAGAAAAATTAGGTGCTGAGGAAGGTCGGAAATTGGCCTATGACGCCTACCATAAGGCCGTCTATAATTCGTGCTCTCCTGATTGGAAGAAAATGATTGGCAAAAATCCTGATGCTCAAACCTATGCTGAATGGTTGATTACGGATTTAGCCCAAGCTTACGAAGTTGAAATCCTTGAGATGACACCTGACAATGTTCGTTTGAAGTTCACACAATGTCCTTGGGCAACTCTCTTTAGAGAAAAAGGTGAAGCTGATACTGGACGAATGTTCTGTGAAGTTGATTATGATATGATGGAAGACTTCAACGAAATTACCGGAGCAAATCTTGTTTTCGAACGTACTAAAGTACTTATGGATGGCTGTGATCAGTGTAATCACCATATTTATGTTAAGAAATAAAGCAATCTCGCGGAGGTTAGTCTGATGGAGAAAATGGTTTGGAAAAAATATGAAAATAACCCCCTGCCAGATCTTGGCGCAGAGCCTGGAACCTGGCGAGAAAGCGCCTCAATGACTGTTGACGTGCTTGATCGGGGTGATTTCTGGCAAATATTTTATGTGGGGAAAAAAGACGGGCATGACAGCATTGGAATTGCCACTGCTCAAAAATCTGGATTTGACGGGATTAACTGGAAGGATAACCCAAATAACCCTATCCTTTCACCCGGTGAGCCTGGGAGTTTTGATAGTCTGCACTTGGTAGACCCTGCTTCAGTTGTATTGAATGGGAAAATTTATCTTTACTATAGTGCACTTGGAGATGGCCCAGATTCTCTTGCTTTGGCGATTTCTGATGATGGAATAAATTTTCAAAAACAAGCAGAACCAGTATTAATTGGACGCGCACCTGAGGTTGTAAAACACAATGGGTTAATTTACTTGTTCTACTCGATGGATGGAGATAAAGGTGGCTATGAATTTCACTTGGCCACATCTTCAGACGGAATAAATTTTAAAGAAGAAGGTGTTGTGTTTTCACCATCAGATTCAGGTTGGGATAGTTTATCTGTTGTAACTCCGCGAATATTTTGTGAAAACGACATTTTCTTAATGGCTTATGCGGGAGATGACAATGAAAAAGATTACCCTACAAACTTTGGGTTTGCTTTTTCAAAAGACCTCCGCAACTGGAAACGCTATTCACATAACCCCGTTTATTCAGGAGGGGGTCCGGATTCGTGGGAATCTCGAGCAATTTGGTTTCCTGAAATTTTGAAAGTGGACAATAAATACTTCATGTGGTATGAAGGCCACCATAATAAGGTGTCACAAGTTGGATTAGCGTTTAGCGAGTCACCTATTGGCCAAATTGCAATAGAAGAGTTAAATAATTAGCTGGAGGGTTAAAGCATTGGTCAGCCCATACCTTATTAAAGTGTGGGCTGATTTTAATTAATATACTTTTAAGGATAAAAATAATTCAATCGCATTCGATCATTTAGTTTGAGCTAATGTCACTATTTCCTTGACAGATTATGATTTATTATGATAGAATAAGAAAGAATTTGCCATTCTACCAACTGGAATAGGAGAAGAATTTTGGCAATTGACTTACCCTTCTCGGCTGAAGAGCGCCAGAATGCCATACTTGAATATATCAGCAAAGAAAAACGTGTCAGCGTTTTGGCTTTATGTAAAGAATTTGGCATTAGCGAAGCAACTGCTCGAAGAGATTTAGAGATCCTTGAAAAAAGCGGCCGGGTAAAACGTGTATGGGGGGGGGCGATTATTGACGATACATCTCCACCTGAACTTCCAATACTCATACGGGAAAGTGAACAATCGATAGAGAAAATAAAAATTGGACAGGCAGTTGCAAAGCTGATTGAACCTGGTGAAACTGTTTTTCTCGGTAGTGGAAGCACCGTCCTCGAGGTCGCACGCCAACTTCAAAATTGTCAGGAACTGACAGTGCTAACAAATTCATTACCTATTGTGAATTTGTTGATTGGATGCAAAGGCATAACTATGGTTGTGTTTGGAGGTGAGCTAAGGGATTCAGAGCTTTCTTTCATCGGCCATATTACTGAGAGCGCATTAAAAGAAGTGCGTGCGGATAAAGTTATTTTAGGTGCGAGGGCTATCAGCTTAGAGTATGGTATCACAAGTGATTCTTTAGCTGAAACGCTTACAGATAGAGCAATCATCAAAATCGGAAGACAAGTTATCTTGGTAGCTGATCATACGAAATTTGGAAGTGTATCTACCGCTTTCTTAGCGCCTTTGGAGGATATCAATTTAATAGTTACTGATCACAGCATCAGTAAGGACTACCTGAAATCATTAGAAGAAAAAGGAATAGAACTGCTTTTAGCCTGATATATGTATCTATTTCCAAAATACCCCATGGAGTGAGTCTATGACATTCGGACAACACACAAAGAAAGAAATTCTTACACAAACAGAGGCTTGGGTAGGTGCTATAGATGAAATTGTATTAAAAAAACAAAAAATCTTAAACATTAACTTCAGCGCTTATGATCAAGTGATTTTTACCGGTTGTGGATCAACTTATTATTTGTCATTAGCTGCTGCTGCATTATTTCAGAAGCAAACTGGAATTATTTGCAAAGCAATCCCTGGTGGGGAATTATTAATTAATCCAAAATTGGCATATTCAAATAGCAATAATCTTCTGGTGGCAATTAGCCGTTCAGGAACGACAACCGAAACAATTGAAGCCGTTCAACAATTTAAGTCGAATAAAGGTGGAAAGGTTATTACAATTTCTAATTATGATAACCAACCTCTTACTGAACTTTCAGATTTAGATATTTGTATTGCTGCAGGTCAGGAAACAAGTGTTGCACAAACCCGGTCTTTTAGCTCGATGTTTGTTGCATCAACTGCGCTTGCAATGATTGCCTCTTATAAGATGGATTTGTTTGATCTCATGAGAAAACTGCCTGAAATTGGAGAAAAGCTGATTGAAGATTATCATAAATATGCCCGTGAATCGGGCGAAAATTTAAATTTTGATCGCTTCTTTTATCTTGGTAATGGTTGTCGATATGGAATTGCCTGTGAAGCCAATCTAAAAATGAAAGAAATGACACAAACTCATACGGAACCATACCACTTTTTAGAGTTTCGACACGGACCAAAATCGATGATTAATGAACAGTCTGTCGTTATCGGGCTGCTGTCTACGAAAGCTCGTGCTTATGAAGAAAAAGTGCTCGAAGAAATGCGGGAACTTGGTGGAAGAACAATATCTATTGCTGAAAATGATGCAGATATTTCATTTAACAGTGGTTTGCCTGAAGAAATTCGGACAGTTTTATACTTGCCTGTATTGCAACTAATGGCTTTCTATCGTTCTATGAAGAAAGGTTTGAACCCAGACAAACCTAAAAACCTTTCTTCCGTGGTGACATTGAAATAAACTCAGGTTATTTGATAAGGAGGTGGTTGGTAAAGAGAATTTTTGATTAAATAACAAACCCTTTGTCAAACGATTAAAATAAAAATTAAGGAGTAATGAGATGCTAGGAAAAACAAAAATATTGTTAATTGGTTTGCTGATACTGGTTTTGTTTGCTGGGGTAATTGGGTGTACTCAAAAACCTGAAACAGTTGAAGAAGTTAGCAAACCTGCAGAGGAAGTTGTTGAAGCTGAAGTACCTGTTTCAAAAAAGATCGCTTATATTGCACAGTCCGCTTTTGCAAATGATTTCACACTGGTTGAGTACTATGGTGTGGTTGATTCAATCGAGGCTGCGGGCTATGAAGCCGTGATTTATAATCCCGATTTTGATGGTGCTGCTCAGATCGACATGGTTGAAGATGCGATAGCTCGAGGTGATTTGGCAGGTATCATCATCCACCCAATTGACTCTGTTTTAATTGTGAATGCCATTGAAAAAGCAAACGCTGCAGGTATTCCTGTTGTCAACATCGTAGCCGGTTCTGAAGGTGGTGACGTACTTGTCAACGTGCGCAGTAACGAAGAAGCTGAAGGAACTAATGCATGTTCTGTAGTAGCAGCGGGCTTGAAAGAACGCTATGGCGAAGTAAAAGGCAAAATTCTTGAGGTGCACGGCGGTTTGCAAGATGATGTTGCAAAAGGACGTTCAAAGGGCTTTACGGATTGTATGGCTGAGTACCCAGGTGTGACCATTGTAACAACGGAAGCCACTGGTTGGTCATTAACTTTGGCTGAATCTGGGACGCGTGACGCTTTGACTGCAAACCCGGATGTGGACGCACTTTACTCTCATGCTGATTACTTCAATGATGCCATCGAAGCTGGCCTGGTGGCTGCGAACATGTTGCACCCCCGACCCGATGAGCAACATATTATCTGGACGAGCATCGACGGGGCTCCGCATGCATTCGAACGAATCCGCAACGGAATCATGGATCAGACATCTGCATTGCCTAACTATTCTTTTGGTGAATGGGCTGTCAAATTCCTGGTTGATTTCATCGAGAACGGTAATCGGCCTGTTGTTGGCACCGAGTATATAGAGGAAGGCGCTGCATGGTCTCCTGCTTGGGTAGAAGCAGGCAGTTCAGGCCCAGTGATGGTCATTTCACCATTTAATGTAACGATCGATACAGTGGATTCGGATGTTCTCTGGGGCAACAAAACTTGGGTGCGTCCAGAATAAACAATCAATAAGTTTGTTAATTAATACATATTAAATTTATGATCGGGAGATATGAAAAGAAAAATTCATATCTCCCGACAATCTAAGGCAAAACGATAGCACGAGGTGCTCATGAAAAATGGCGATAAGGTAATTGAACTTTTCGGAATATACAAACGTTTTGGAACAGCTCAAGTATTAACTGACGTGAACTTTGAACTTCGAAAAGGAGAAATTCACGGTTTAGTTGGCGAAAACGGCGCAGGTAAATCTACCTTGATGAACATTCTTTTTGGCCTGGTAAAATACGATTTGGGGAATGTTATTGTTAAGGATAAATTAATTAACAATGTCACTACAAGTGCAATAAAACAATCTGGCGTCGCCTTGATCCCTCAGAAATTGCAGACGGCTCCAAATTTATCGGTTGCCGAGAACTTATTTATTGGTATTTGGCCGCAGCACAAATACTCGAAATTAGTAAATTGGAAGATGATGTACGACCAGGCTGCAGAGCTGCTTGATAAAGTGAATCTATCAATTGACCCAAAACAAAGCATGGGGAGCTTGAGTTATGTTGATCAGCAGATGGTAGTAATATCAAAGATGTTGTTTGCGGAACAAGCAGACATTGTGCTATTGGATGAACCCACTGCCCCTCTAGTTCAACAAGAAGTGGACCTTTTGTTTGAATTTATTTTGTCTCTTCAAAGAGAAGGCTATAGCTTTATTTACGTTTCTCATTTTTTGAATGAAGTCTTTGATTTATGTAACAGAGTTACTGTATTGCGTGATGGTAAAGTTGTCTTTACTAAACACACAAAAGAGCTGACCATGTCGGAATTAATTACAGGCATGGTAGGTGAGGATGTGGAATTATATCCAAAACGTGATGCAGAAATCGGTGAGAACCTTTTTGAGGTGAAAAACCTTACGGTGAACCCCTTGATTAATAATTTAGACATATCCCTTCGCCAAGGTGAAATTCTTGGCATTGCTGGGCGTAAAGGTTCCGGACGAACTGAATTAGCCAGAGCAATTTGTGGCTTAGATGTTAAAGAAAGTGGTGATTTATATCTTAAAGGTGAAAAAATAATTATCAAACAAGTACAAGATGGCCTAAATCAGGGTATTGGATATCTTACTGAAGATAGGATCAGATGGGGACTTGTTGGTTGTAGATCTTTAAAAGAGAATGCAACCATTACTTTCATTAACAAATTAGCGAATCATTTTGGATTAATTAAAATTAATCAAGAAAATGAAATTGTAAAAGGCTTCATCGAAACCTACGACATTCGTACCACCGGGCCAAACCAGAGTGCGAAAAACCTGAGCGGCGGTAACCAGCAAAAAGTAGTTATTGCCAAATTGCTAGGATCAAATTTAAAAGTGTTATTCCTCGATGATCCAACTTTTGGAGTTGATGTTAAAGCAAAAACACATGTATATCGGATTATGAATAATTTCGTTGAACGCGGCAATTCCATCATTCTTATTAGTTCTGATATTTATGAATTGATTGAGATGTGTGACCGTATTCATATTTTGGAAAACGGTAATTTCAATAGATCTTTTAACCGTGGTGAAATTACCGAAAAGCAGCTTCAGGAGGTACTGACACATGGCTTCAATGGATAAAGCAGAAACAAGCGATGCCATCCTTGCTAAAGAGAAAAGCGGTGTCCGTAACAAAATATTAAAAATTTTTTTTGACAATTTTGTTTGGCTATTGGTTATAGGGCTCTTTATAGTTGCTTTTTTCACCACGCCTTCTTTTTTTTCGTCTGCAAATGTTTCCAATTTGCTAATCCAATCTGTGGTGCTGGCTTTGCTAGTTGTGGCCGAATCAGTTTGTCTAATTACTGGCTATTTTGATATGTCGATTGAGTCGATTCTGATTTTTACAGCCGTTTTTGCATCATGGCTAGTTGCGCCACACCCAGCAGCTTCAGGGCTTGAACTGAATGGTTACTTAGGTATCGCTCTCATCCTTTTAACTGGTGCCATTATTGGTGCAATTAATGGCTTCCTGATTGCTTATTTAAAAATGAATGCTTTTATTGCAACATTGTCAATGTCCATTATTCTTATCGGTAGCTGTGTGACCATCTCCAAAGGATCTACTCTGGGTCCTTTACCAGAAGTCTTCCGTTTTTTAGGCAGGGGAAATGTTGGGCCCATCCCTGCGTCAATCATAACGATGGTTGTGGTTTACCTTATCTTTATTGTGATATTTAAATTTACACCTTATGGAAGGAAATTATATTCTGTAGGTGGAAACCCAAATGCAGCACAAGCCTCCGGCGTTAATGTGAAATGGATTGTTTTCACAGCTTATTTATTAAGCGGCCTGATCTCCGCATTAGGAGGTTTGGTGTTGGCGGGGCGGATGGGAGCTGCTGTTTCACATATGACCAGGAATAACCTTTTGTACGCTTTTGCTGCTGCTGTTATTGGTGGCGTCAGTCCATTTGGCGGACAGGGAAAAATGATCAGTATTTTTGGGGGTGTGATTCTGTTAGTTTCAATAAACAAATTACTTATCATAGCTGACGTTGACCCGTTTCTTATTACGGCTGTTTCGGGCATCATAATCTTTGTTGCAATGTTAATCTTAACGATTAAACAAAAATTAGTATTGGAGGATTAAACAATGCTGACAAATTCAAAGCAAACTGACAATAAGAAAAAAGAACTGCTTGCAAAGATAATTTCTTTGATAACGGGAAATTTTGTCTGGGTGTTGGTAATCCTTGTCACGATTATTGCTTCAATCATTACGCCAGTGTTTTTCTCAATTGCCAATTTGCACAATCTACTAGTTACTTCAACTGTTTTGGGACTTCTGGTTCTTGGAGAAAGCATCGTTTTATTAACAGGCAATTTCGACAATTCGCTTGAAGCTACACTTATGTTTTCTGCGATGGTTGCAGCTTGGTTAACGGTCGACCATACCTATGCCTCTGGACTGCTATTGAATTCCATCTGGGGCGTACTTGCTTTGCTGGTTGTTGGAGCCCTTATTGGTGCAATTAACGGCTTTTCTGTTGGCTATATTGGTATGCAGCCATTCATCACCACTTTTGCCACAACCGTGATAATTACTGGCTTAAGCATTTTGATGACCGGTGGTGCTATTTTGACACCCTTTCAAAAAGATTTTACAATCTTAGGTCGTGCAATGGTTGGACCTCTCCCGCTTTCGGGTTTAGTCACTATTGGCTTGTATGTTGTTGTTCACATCATTCTAAAATACACCCCAATTGGTAGAAGCTTTTATGTCGTTGGCAGTAATTTGGAAGCTGCAAAAGCATTAGGTATCAATGTTAAGAAAACACAAATGGTAGCATTTATTATTGCTGGTGTACTGGCTGCAATTGCAGGATGGATTTTAGGTGGCCGTTTGAATAGTGCATCCTCTCAGATGTCAACAGGACAATTGTTCCTTGCTTATGGCGCTGCAGTCATTGGCGGTGTAAAGCTGGGAGGAGGCGAAGGTAAAGCCTTTGGGATGTTTGGCGGTGTAGTATTAATTTCTGCTATTTCTACTTTAATGAATTTGGCACAGGTTGATCCATATGTTATTCGCGCGACAACAGGTGTCGTGATTTTGTTGGCAATGCTGGTTGATACAATTCGATCGGGAGAATTCCTGAGAGCAAGAAATTAAGAGAAGCGATCAACTTTTCTTGATTACAGCTGAAAACGAACAAATTCCAATCGAAGAAAATATTTGAATAATATTTACTCCAGTTGGCTACCGGTGGAACGCCGATCGTCTCGCCAGTTGTCACGCCTTTTGAGGACCCCTTTGATCATCCCGACGCGCTTCGTTGGTTCAAGGTGATGGATAATATTGGGGATTTGGGGCAGGCACTGGCATATCCCTGGGATAAATGGACGATCTTTCTCCATCCTGCCCAAAAATGCCTGGTTGAAGGGCGTTATAATGGCCCGGCGCGGGTATCCGGCTCTGCAGGAACAGGAAAAACGATCGTTGCTTTGCATCGTGCGGTGTATTTAGCCCGGTCAAGAATCTCAGTCCATGTCAAGATTGTGACGACCAGGCCTATCTGCCATCAGCTAAGGGCACGGATTCTCGGGGCGTAGATTATCAACGCTACGCGCCCTGCCCGATTTGTGAGGGTTCTGGCCAGAGCGAGAAGTGGGTTGCTTTGGAGGAATTCCAGACACTGCTCAAAGGACTGGGGTGTCCCCATGCAAATGTCTCGCAGGTGGGCGGCTTCCGCTTTTCAGCCGGTGACGTGTGGGACGATATCCAGGATGTGTGTGACGACTGCGGTCAAATCCTGGATTAGCCTGCACCCACGGTTTAATCCACTGAGCGCTCCTTCATTGATTTGGAGGGGCGCTCTTTTTTGCTTTAATTTAAAAGGAGGTCCTCATGAGCAATCGTATCGAAAGTACAAATGAGCGTTTAATTGACTATGGTGACACCAGTGCCACCTGGTCCACCCGTTATATGGACCCCTCCGGGTTTGAGTGTATGTTATCGCTGCAGGCTGAAAATGGCTCAGAAGCGCTCAAAAAGGCTGCAAGCGTGCTGGCGCACCTGAGCCAGGCCCAATGTACCCCTTTGCGCAAAGACAGCCCTGGGGGCAGCAAAAAGAACACCAGCAAACCATCTGGAACAACGGTGCTGATTAAGCCTGAGGGGGACGCCAAAAACCCGGTATGCCCTCTGCATGGCGTTGAGATGCAGAAATGGGCGTGCAATGGGCGCACCTGGCACTCTCACCGCTGGGAAGATGGCTGGTGCAACGGCAAAAAATCATGAAAAAGCCAGCAGCTACATTCCCCAGAAAACTCACAGTCCAGGATGCCGGTGACTATTTTAGAAAGGAGGTGACTCCCCAGATTCGTTTGCAAGGCAAATGGCTGCTCAAAGCAGGCCTGAGGCCAGGAAAACAAGTCCAGATTACCAATCCCCAACCCGGGGTCCTTATCGTGAAAGGTCTGGATTAACACCACACCAACCTGTTCAAGAGGGCAGTCCACCAACGGGCTGCCCTCGTTTTATTTAAGCAAAGGAGGCTTAATGCAATGAGAAACCAAGACGTAATTGAAAAAATTGTCCCACCCTTTCAACAGATTAAAACCCCAAACTGCAAGGGTCCTATCCGCATGCCCGGGTCAAAGGTCGGATCGTTACGACCAAAGATGTTGGTGTCTGTTCTTAACAGAGCTAATTGCCCAAAATTATTCTCAGGTAGTGAGGGCGATCAGTGAAGAAAGGTAAATCGAAAAATGTTGTAAGAAATGCAAATCATTCAATTGTTTAGAAACCACCTTTAATTATGAAACGAATTTACAGAAAACAACTTGCATAATCAAAAAATTGTTTTTTTATTCTCTTCTTAAGATAGAGAATTCCAATAAATACTTGCTGCCTTAATGCAGCTGCTTTAAAAATCGCATAAAGGAAATATTGTTTCAGTAGTTTACAAAATTGTTAAGAGGTGGAGGCCTTATTGTTGCCTTTTAGATAATAACATTTTCTAATGACAAATTAAGCTTATTTTCGTGTTTAGGCTGATTGTTTGATAATTTTAGTGATTGGTGACTGACTTAAGTCAAATATTCTCAAGTTTCATTGTCTGCTGCTTTAATTCGAATTTCTAAGAAGTTGCTCTTTTCCTAAAAACCAGACATGTAGATCACTCAAAAATGCCAAGAATATCCCATCGATTTTGCCATTCATATAATCGACTTTCATCAATTGAATGATGTTTGGAATCCGGGTTGACAGGTCTTGTTCCTCCATGTCTATTAAGATATTCTTGATGTGCTAGATATATGTTATTTTTTATCCACCAATCTGGAACAACCCAAAATTTGGGATGTTCATCATAATTACCTAAATTCACAAACACCCAGAAATTTAATTCATCAGATTTGGGCATCATAGGTTGACAATCCATAATACTCGACTGCCAGGATCCAACTCGCTTGGTTTTTACCCGAAGGAAAACAGAGCGAGTTTTATCGTGATTGCATGTGGTAATGTCAATTTTTGGCCTCTTTTCTGCATAAGGTGTCGCGTATACGCCTCGCTTATTCAATTCAGCAACAGAAAAATATATACCAGCCCGTCTCACTTGTTGTTTGCTTGCGGATCTATACGCTTTGTTTTCTGACATAATAACACCTTTCTTTTTGAAGAGTGGATACAAAAAATTTGGTTTTTCATCCTTTTAAGTACCATAGCTTTTTAATAATTAGGATAAATTGAAGAAAATTGCCTGCCATTGCTACAGAGTTCCCAGAGACAGGATCACACTTTTATAAGTGTATTTTATAGAAAATCGAAATCGGTGCTTTTATACCATATATATAAAAGATTATCTCATGTTTCCCGCCATATGTAGCGCCCCCGGGGCGACTCGAACGCCCAACCAACTGATTCGAAGGAGCACAATTGGATATATAGACCGTATATATAAGGGTAATAAGTTCATCTACCCCTATATGTATGGGTATTTTTGTATATTAAGCCTAATAAGTATAAGAATTATCACCCGGTTGCAGTAAGGTTGCAGTAAATATTTAATGATTATGATTGTGAAATCTTATTGCTGCATAATTAGGAATGGTGAAGTAATAATAATCGTTCTTTAGAATTGGGACGGAAAAATTTTATTAGCTTATAAGTAGGAAGAAATCAGATAATTATTGCGGAATTAGATTTCTAAAAAAATGATATACTATATTTATCTGAGCAAATCTTCATAATTAATAAGGAGGTAATTTTGAAATCAAAAGACTATATCCCGCCCTATATCCTTGCTGCACAAACTGCTTTTCTTATCTCAACATTTTGGGTTTTGGATTATTTAAAGAGTTATGGATGGGGTTATTATTATTTCAAGGAGCAAATCTATAAACTTATAACCTCTTCTGTTGCATTAGCTGATTCAGACATTGGAGTAATTGCTCTTTTCATAATTATTTCAAGATATCTAATATCTTTTGGTATTCTTTGGCCAATTTTAACTTGGGTGTTTAGCCTAGTCTATAGAGAATTCTCAAAGAAAAATAAAAATAAGAAATATCAAAAAACAAGTTCTGTGGACGGGGATTATTTGCAGAATAATTGATTTCTTTCCTACACCAGTGGATCGTATCGTAAAAAGGTGGAGATTCTAAAGCTAAACCAGGTATGATATCTAAGATAGTAAACCTGTGCTAATGTAATGCATGCTATTAACACAAAATATCGATAAGAAATTATTGAAAAGGATAACATTAATCCAGTAAAAATATCCACTCTTAAGGATAAGTAAATTAATGGGGAGCACTAATTATAAGACCACTTCATTACCCAGATGGACCAAACAAATATAAAAAATACACGAGAGGAATATTTTGGTCTTCGTTCTGTTTCCACCAATATCACGACCTATTTTTTACCCTGCATAATAACAATTTCGCCAACAGCCAGATACTATGAACTCTATTGTTGGTTGTTACATGAATACGCAGGAGAACACCCAAAAGGCTATTCATTTCCGAAATTTATTAAAAAGCATGAATTAATATTTGGATTGACTAATTTACTTTTTGACAACATACATTCTTATAGAATTTACAGGCTAATTTATTTTAGTTATAGATGGAGATTATGATGAGATTTATGGTTTTGAAGGATGTGTACCTTATTTATATATGAATCTATGGAGAATCAATATTAATTAATGTTTGCTAAATAACTTTGGTTTTAAAAAGAAACCGCTTACAAATTACTTTTGGATAGAAAATAAAAAAATGTTTCACTAAAACAACTTTGTGATTCACCAACTAAATCTAATAAGATCGCAAGTATCAATGCAGTCAGATCATGTCTATAATAGATGAAAAGCTAGGAGCACAATTGGATATATAGACCGTATATATAAGGGTAATAAGTTCATTTACCCCTATATGTATGGGTATTTTTGTATATTAAGCCTAATAAGTATAAGAATTATCACCCGGTTGCAGTAAGTTTTGGGCGACTAATTTTCCCACAGCGTGGGAAAAAGTGGTATTTTGTTCACTAATATAAGGCCTTTAATCGTTTACATCTCTACACCTCTACAAGTTTGAATATTGTCTATGGTCTAACTAATGAAGGGAGGATTTTGTGTTGCAATAATCACTACGCCTGGCTGGCAGGCTGATTTTCAACAGAAAGGAGAAATCCAATGCAAAAACCAATGGTCACTTATGTTGAAGCTGTTGCTAACATCTAGGATCGCGGGGATCTAATCCTGATAACAGACCCTTTGGAGGTTGAATATATCCTGGATTACCTTGGGTACCCCGCATCCGATGACGAAAATCCGATTGAGTTTTCTGGGTTGTTCGTTTTGATCGGAAATGGGGGTTATGAGGAGGTGTATGGTTTTGAAGGATGTGTTGCTTATCTGCACAAAGATCTCTGGAGAATTGATCCACAATGGGTTGTTGAAGTATAGGCTCTTTTCACTGTAAAAGAATACTGTGATCTGCTCTTTTTATTTATTCTAAGCTCTAGTTTACAGAAACAATGTTGCATCATCATTTTCAAGGCGTATAGGTTTATTTGTAAACCAATATTCATAGTAAGTCTGAAATAATTAATAATAAAGGATATACTATTAGAAAATTCATTGAGGTTACATATGTCTAATTTCATTTCACTGAATTACATCCAGGATCTTCGAAATTTCGTAAATAAGGAACAGGACACACAGAATAATCAAGTTCGAGACCTCTGGTCACAATCTGCAACCAAAAGGGTTTCTGAGGGAGAAGCGATAAAAGATATTTCGATCATTCAGTACTTAAATAACCAACTCCGTTTAAGCTGCAGGGAAAATTTGTCTAAATTCAGAGTGGGTGATTCTCTCAGACTAAATCGTGATGATCCGAGAGGTTTACATTACGTTTGTGAGTTAGTTTCAGAGAATGGAAATGAATTATTGGTCAAATCTGGCTACCAGGTTTTTTTCGATCAAAGAGTCAGGGGTACAGGCTGGGTCCTGGATAGAAATCTTATAGATATCCGAGGTCTTCAGTTAGGGATATTGGATTCCATAGGTTATGATCCACAACTAACCAATTATTTTAATAAATTGCTAAATGGCAGCATTCAAATGTGTTTTGATCAGCAAAGAATGTCACAAGGCAAATATATCGCTGATTCTAACGGTCTTAACGATAGTCAAACCGAGGCTTTTTCGAAAGCATATGCTGCACAGAATTATTATTTAATCCAGGGACCTCCAGGCACAGGCAAAACCCTTGTTTTGGCCTACCTTGCCAAAGCATTTGCTCAAGAAGGACAGCGAGTGCTCATCACTGCTTTTACGCATCGTGCCATCAATAATGCTTTGGTAAAGATATCAAAGGCGACCAAGTATCCACATGTGATAAAAATCGGTCAATATGAAAACGCAGATGACCTAGATTATCAAGGCGGCGCTGTGGCAAATTATGAATATATTGATGACTATCCATACTACCCAAATAATCAGGGTGTTATCATTGGGGCGACATGTTTTGCTCTCCGCACAAGACGATTACAAGAAATGGAATTTGACACAGTGATTTTTGATGAGGCGGGACAAGTGACTTTACCTTTAGCATTTGCAGGCATGATGGCAGGGACCAAATCGATTTTTATTGGAGATCACCAACAGATGCCACCAGTAATAGTGGCGGAACACAACCCAAAATGGGTAAGCTCGTCTATTTTTGAACGGCTTAATCAACACTCACCAGGGACCATGCTGGATACAACGTATCGGATGAATAAGGAAATTAATAGCTTTCCCAGTCGAGCTTTTTATGGCGGGAAATTAAAAATTTTTCCGGAGAATATAAATAAGAAATTGCATCTGAAAAAGACGTCATCACTTTTCTTTCCTATTCTCAATCCTGAAGAACCAGACATTTTTGTTGAAATTCAACACAAAAAACGAGGAATGCGTTCACCAGAAGAAGCAAAGATAGCTGCTCGGCTGGTTCTGGACGCGGTAGATTGTGGTGTGCCGGCCAACGAAATCGCTGTAATTGCACCTTATCGAGCACAAGGCAGGTTAATTAGAAGCCTAATTTATGAAAATTGTGGATCTATGACACATATCCCGAGCGACTGTGTCGTTGATACGGTTGAAAGAATCCAAGGGCAGGAAAGAGAAATGATCATCATTTCATTGACAACCAGTGATCCTGAGCATGCATCACATAGAGCTGAGTTTTTCTTTCAACCAAATCGACTAAATGTGGCTATTACACGCCCCCGGGTAAAGCGAATTGTGCTTGGCAGCCCATTATTATTTCGCGCTAGATCAAAGGATAAAGAAATTCAAGAAAACATCAATTTGTTTTATGAATTTTATAAACAAAGCAAAATCATAAAATTGAGATGATCTGATATCGACCTGGTTTAAATAATTTCTTTATTAATCGCTTATCAATGTATCGGTTTTCTCCAAGCCATGGAGAACTATTTTCCTATTGATTTCCCCCATTTCAATCCTCATTTCCCTAAACATCATTGAAACACACCAGGCCAAATCAAATTGTTATGCATTTTCATTAAAAATACCGCAGAAAAGTTATCTGGGTATTCTAACTCGAAAAGTAAGACCTGATAGGCTAACAGGTTAAGTTATAATACGCATAACTGGCGTGTAAAAATTAAATACACCCAAACAAAGTTTTTAGCCGGCGGATATTCACTGGAGAGTTTGTATTATGGCTAAACTCGAAGACCTGAAAGAAAACTCACGAGTTGCCGGGATCCTGAGCCATCAACCAGTAACCATCATTACAGTTAATTGGCGTGGGGAGACCGCTGTTGAAGTGGTATACAAAAAACCTGATGGTAATGTTGATAACCAGTTGCTTTACCGGAGCGATGAAGATAAATTAGAGATCCTGAAAGAAGAACACAAAAGAGATTTTTCTGCAGACCCTGAAGCTTTTAAGCTTGCCGCTGAAGCCTATAGAATTCATCTGGCACATTTGTTTGATCCGGTTTTAGCTGTGCACACATCACTCATCGAGCCGTTGCCGCATCAGATCATCGCTGTCTACGAGCAAATGCTTCCTCGGCAACCTTTACGCTTTCTGCTTGCAGATGACCCAGGCGCAGGCAAGACCATCATGGCCGGATTGCTGATCAAAGAGCTGAACATCCGGGGGGATGTGGAACGCAGCTTGATCTGTGTACCCGGGAATCTTGCTGCTCAATGGCAGGATGAACTGTGGTTCAAGTTTCATTTGAGTTATGAAATTATTACTCGAGAAAGCTTTGAAACATCCGTTATTGGCAATCCCTTTCTGGAACATGAAAGAGTGATTGTAAGGTTGGACCAAATCGCTAGAAATGATGATTATAAGGAAAAACTTGCTGCGGTAAATTGGGATATCGTAGTTATCGATGAGGCTCATAAAATGTCTGCCCACTTTTGGAGCGGTGAGTTAGAGGAAACCAAACGTTTCAAATTTGGCAAACTATTGCGTGCTCATACCAGGCACCTGCTTCTGATGACAGCTACACCCCATAGTGGGATCGAGGAGGATTTTCAAATATTCTTATCGTTGCTTGACCAGGATCGTTTCGAAGGGCGCTTCAGGGAAGGCGTGCATGAAGTGGAAATCTCTGACCTGATGCGCAGAATGGTCAAAGAAGACCTCAGACGGTTTGATGGTCGACAGCTCTTCCCGGAGCGAATGGCGTTTACAATCGATTATCCTTTGCCACCACAAGAGGCTGAACTTTATGAATTGGTTACCAACTATGTGCGGGAAGAATTTAATCGGGCTGAAGCCCTGTTGGATGGACGAAGAAAGGGATCGGTTGGTTTTGCCCTTACTATTTTGCAGCGCCGCCTAGCTTCTTCGCCTGCTGCTATTTACCATTCTTTGCGGCGACGGCGCGAGCGATTAGAAAAACAGTTGGATCATTTCGAGAACCAAATCGTGTACCGTTTCAATTTTGATTTTCACGACCTGGAAGAAGATTTTTCAGACTATGATGAAGACTACCCGGCCGAAGAATTAGAAGAACTTGAAGAAGAAGTCGTCGATAATGCGACAGCCTCTCAAACCATTGATGAGTTAAGGGCTGAGATTGATACTTTGAACGGCCTGGAAGAGCGAGCGTTATCTTTATTAAAATCGGGTCAGGATCGGAAATGGGATGAACTATCAAGATTAATGCAGGATGATATGCATATGGTTTCTCCCAGCGGTCAACGGCGGAAGCTGGTCATTTTCACAGAACACAGAGATACACTCAATTATCTCAAAAGCAGAATAATAACGCTTTTCGGCAGAGAAGAAATGATTGTTCATATCGATGGCGGCGTAGCCAGGGATGAGCGGCGGAGAATCGAAAATGAATTTCGTAATAATCCGCAAGTCTATTTCCTTTTAGGGACCGATGCGGCTGGCGAGGGAATCAATCTGCAACAAGCCCATCTGATGATCAATTACGATCTGCCCTGGAACCCAAACCGGCTTGAACAACGTTTTGGCCGCATTCACCGCATTGGCCAGACAGAAGTGTGCTTTATGTGGAATTTGGTCGCTGGCGATACTCGAGAAGGCTATGTATATAAACGCCTGCTGAGAAAGCTTGAAACTGAAAACCAGGCTTTAAACGGAAAAGTCTTTGATGTCCTCGGGGAGGCCTTGCAGAAAGAACCCTTACACAAATTATTGATCCAGGCCATTCGCTATGGCGACTCACCTGAAGTCAAAAAGAGGCTGGAGCTTGCTATCGATAATAGCCTGGATCAAGAACGTGTTCGCGAGTTGCTGGAGGCGAAATCCCTGGCGCAGGACCATTTGGATATCACCAAGATTGCCAGCGTGCGAAATGAGATGGAGCGCTACAACGCTCGAAAATTACAACCCCATTATATTAAAGCTTTTTTTATGCGAGCTTTTGAAAAATATAACGGTACCATCGCTGAGCGGGAGAAAGAACGCTATCGCATCGATTATGTTCCCGCAAAAATTCGTAACCGCGCAAAGATGCTTAATCAACCTTTGCCGGTTCTGGAAAAATATGACCGGATTGTTTTCAGTAAGGCATTGATTGAATCACCTGGGCATCCATTGGCAGATTTTGTTTGCCCTGGTCATCCGCTTTTAGATACGCTCATTGACCTGACACTGGATGATCTTGGTGATTTACTGAACACGGGATCTGTTCTGGTGGATGACTCAAACCCGGGCAAGGATATCCACTTACTTTTCTTTTTGGAACACAGCATTTTTGATGAGACGGACAATTCATCTTCCCATGGGCATTTGCTATCCCGCGAAGTGCATTTTGTTCAGGTTGATGAAAAACAGAACTTAACTATGGGGGGAAGCGCGCCCTACCTGAATTACCGCGCGCCCCTACCCGATGAACAGGCACAGATAACCCAACTTTTATCTGACCTCAATTTGGAGTGGGATAGCGTGGCTGACAAAGTGATTAATTATGCGATAGAAAACCTCGTGCCCAGGCATCTGGATCGCGTTTGCAGCAGGCGGGATGAGCAGATTCAGAAGACCAAGGCAGCCGTCCATGAACGGTTGACCAAAGAAATTAATTACTGGGACCGGCGCACCGCGGAATTTCGAAGGGATGTTGAAAAAGGAAAAACTAACGCTAGGGTGAATTTAATCCGTGCCCAGCAAAGAGCAGACGAATTACAGCAACGGCTTGAACACCGCAAAGAACAATTAGATAGAGCCCGGCAAATCTCAACCCGTCCGCCGGTGATCGTTGGCGGGACACTGGTCGTCCCTGCTGGCTGTTTGAGGGAGGAGGCCTTTGGGCTGGACATAGGCCAGCGTCAGATTGTTGAGAATATCGCCATGCAGGCGGTGATGGAATATGAGGCAAGCACAGGCAATCATCCCAAAGACGTTAGCCAGCACAATTTAGGTTATGATGTTGAAAGCCTGGATCCAAACACTGGGCGTCTGCGGTTTATTGAAGTTAAAGGTCGGCGTGCTGATGCTGACACGGTAACCCTAACCCGCAATGAAATCCTGACCTGTCTGAACAGCCCAGAACAATTCATCCTTGCTGTTGTATTTGTTGACAACAATACTGTTGAAGCATGCCACTATTTGGAAAACCTTTCTCTGCAGGACCCTGGCTTTGCCGCTACGAGTGTTAACTATCGCTTCGCGGAGCTTATGCAAGAAAAACAATAAATACAAACCAAATACATCCTTGTTAAAAAAGGAGCAACCACATGATCATCGGAAATGAACTTGAGCAAAAAGTATTCGAAAAAGATCATATCGACAGGGTTGTAGATGAGCTTACGAAGGGCTTTGAAACATATTTTGAATCGTTCAGGCATGAGCCCCTAAACGCAATGTTTGCCGAATATATATCAGAGCATCAAAATGAGCAGGATGCTTACGCAGAATATTATTGGGAACACCTGGTAATGCTGGATCGCCTGGATTATGCCAGAGATTGGCAAAAGAAACTAGCGACTTATGAAACCCATTTTCCCGGCCAACTGATCACAACACAAGAATCCCGTACACTCAGCCAAGAAACAAAAGATCTGGTGGCTTCCACCTTCAATGTGGAACCCATCGCAGAGGAGAATGAATGACCGAACGAAAAAAACTGATTGAAGTTGCGCTGCCCCTCGAGGCGATTAATGACGCAAGTGCTAGAGAAAAAGACAATCCATTCTGGAGAGATCACCCGAGAAGGGTTCATGTATGGTGGGCAAGGCGGCCACATGTCTCATGCCGAGTTATAATTTTTGCATCATTGGTGGATGATCCAGATGATGAGAAAGCACCAAAAGAATTTGTTGAAGCGTGTAAAAAATTACCTTTAGGCCCCAACTCGAAAATTAAAGACACTCCGCGACAACGACTTTTTGATTTTATCATCAAGCTTGCCGAATGGAAAAATTCGAATAATGAAAAGATTCTTGAAACTGCGCATCAACTTATAAAATTATCCAATGAGTCCTTGCCGACAATTATGGATCCTTTCGCAGGAGGTGGAACAATTCCTCTTGAAACCATTCGTTTGGGGCTTAACGCAATCGCAAGTGATTTAAATCCAGTTGCCGTAACAATAAATCGATCTTTAATCGATGTTTCGTTAAGATTTATGAATCGTCCACCAGTTAATCAAGGGAGTACGCTGGGTGATAAGAAACTCATGTGCTGGAATAGCACAATGGGGTTGGCCGATGATATCAGGTATTATGCAAATAAAGTTCAAAAAAGGTGTGTGAAAGAACTTGAATTACTGTATCCCAAAGGCCCGAATAATGAGACGGTGTTCGCCTGGATATGGGCGCGCACAGTTAAATGCCCCAATCCTGCATGTGGCGCAACAATGCCTTTAATAACCACATTTTGGCTGAGCAGAAAAAAGGAAAAACGTGTCTGGTTGGAACCATTTGTTGACAAACATAATAGATCCATAGATTTTGAGGTACACAGTGGTAAAGGTAAACCACCTGTTCCATCAAAATTAGGTCGAGGCTCTGTGTTCAGATGTTTGGTTTGTGGGGAGAATGCATCATCAGAATATATTAAGAAAGAGTCTCTTTCAAAAAGGATGAACAAAAAATTGTTAGCAATTGTTACAGAAGGCACTAGAGGGAAAAATTATTATCCTCCGAATCACGAGCATATGTTTATTGCTGAAAATGCCGTTCCATTATGGAAGCCTACTCAACCCATGGAACGCGATTCCTCGGATATAGTTAGCGGACGAGGGTATGGCTTTTTTACATGGGCTGATTTGTTTCTAAACAGACAATTAGTAGCATTATCGACCTTCTCAGAGACGATTAAAGAGATTTCTTCGGAGATTGAACAAGATGCGTTATTATCCGGGTTACATGATGATGGAATTGCATTACGAGAAGGTGGAAAAGGAGCGAAAGCGTATGCTGAAGCAATAGTTTTATATTTAGCATTAGCGTTATCAAAATGGACCGATTATCTAAGTACAATCTGTGTTTGGAACCCAACGAATGAGAATGTTAGTCATGTTTTTACCCGTCATGCAATCCCTATGACATGGGATTTCGCAGAAGTTAACGTTCTTGGTAGCAAACTATCTTTTGAGATTGCTGCAGAGTGGATAGCGACGGTGTTTGATGATTACAGGGTGTTTGGAAACCCTGTAAGTAATGTACATCAAACTGATTCACGTGAAATTGTCTGCCCAGAATCAGTTCTTGTTTGTACTGACCCGCCATACTATGACAATGTTCCTTATGCGATAATTTCTGATTATTTCTATGTGTGGTTAAGACATATTCTTAAAGATATTTATCCCTCAACATTTGACACGCTTTTGGTTCCCAAAGAAGATGAATTGATAGTTGATAGTATACGCTTTGAAAGCGTAGAAAAAGCAAATCAATTCTTTGAAGAAGGATTGAGACGTACCTTTTTAAAAATAAATCAGTGTCACACAAATGTGTGGCCGATGACTGTTTTTTATGCATTCAAGCAAACTGAATCGATACAACAATCATTTACGGGAAAATCAGAAACAAAAAGCGGGTGGGAATCTATGTTGGAGGGGTTAATCCAATCCGGACATACAATAAATGGTACATGGCCCCTCAGGACTGAAAGAACGGCTAGAACTAACAGTTTGGGAACAAATGCACTTGCATCCTCTATAGTATTGGTTTGTAGACCAAGGACTGAAAAATCAGAAAAAGTTACCCGAAGGGAATTCACAAACGCATTACGGAATGAAATGCCGAATGCATTAAACGAAATTCAATCTGCAAACATTGCTCCTGTAGACCTTGCCCAGGCAGCCATTGGTCCAGGTATGGCTGTGTATACCAGCTATGATAAGGTTTTAGAACCAGATGGATCGGAATTATCTGTCCGTACTGCACTGCAACTCATCAATCAAGTGCTGGATGAATACCTGGCTGAGCAGGAGGGCGAGCTGGACCAGGCTTCCCGTTTTGCGGTGGCCTGGTTTGAGCAGTTCGGCTTTGAGAAGGGCCCCTTTGGGCAGGCCGATGTGCTGGCGCGGGCTAAGAACACCAGCGTGGAGGGGATGGCTAACAACGGTATTTTGGAAGCCGAAGCCGGCCAGGTTCGTTTGCTGGGTTGGGATGAGCTGGATCCGGGGTTGGCTTTGCGCCGGGATATGGTGTGGGCGGCCACCCACTTGCTCATCGAACGCCTGAACACCCATGGCGAAACCGGTGCTGCAGAGCTGCTGGCGGGCCTTTCCCCGGATCTGGCCGCCAATGCGCGCCAGCTGGCGTACCGCCTGTACAGCATCGCCGACCGCAAAGGCTGGAGTGCGCTGGCGCGCAATTACAATGCACTCGTCATCTCGTGGAATGAATCCCAGTCCCAGGCGCAGGA
>Ga0265293_10002003_pt1 | contig 42626 bp, 33 predicted proteins | sample Munlanlewell138R_FD_192505 | JGI IMG/M metagenome (GOLD analysis project Ga0265293, IMG submission 192505) | Leachate microbial communities from a municipal landfill in Southern Ontario, Canada - Leachate well 138R | ecosystem: Engineered > Solid waste > Landfill > Unclassified | place: Canada...
GAAGGCCGCAGTTTCCGTCTGGAAGACGTCGGTGCCGAGCGCCGAGCGGTCCTGACCCAGGCACTCGACCTGCCCAGCGTGAGCGATGGCGTGATCCAGGGCGCCGGCGTGCGCGTGGTGTTGCGCGAGGGCGCTCAAGCGGAGCAGCTCCAGGCCCTGTCCGATCAGGCGCGAGTGGAGCTGGCGCAGGTGCCCGCGCGCTTCGAAGACGCCTTCATCGATCTGCTCGGTGGCGGCCCCGGCGGCACTTCGACGCTGGCCGAGCGTCTGCCGCCGGTTGAGCTGGGTTCCGACATTGCCGTGTCGTGCCGAAACCTCACCAAGCGCTTCGGCGAGTTCACCGCCACCGACAACGTCAGCTTCGAGGTGCAAAAGGGCGAAATCTTCGGCCTGCTCGGCCCTAACGGCGCCGGCAAGTCCACCACCTTCAAGATGTTGTGCGGCCTGTTGAAACCAACTGCTGGCGAAGCGCATGTGGTGGGCCATGATCTGCGCCGCGCCACCGGCGCAGCCAAGAGCCGGCTCGGCTACATGGCGCAGAAGTTTTCGCTCTACGGCCTGCTCTCGGTGCAGCAGAACCTGGAATTCTCGGCCGGCGTCTACGGACTGGAAGGCAACACCCGGCGCGAGCGCATTGCCGAGATGATCGAAACCTTCGATCTGGGCGACTGGCTGTCCGCCACGCCCGATTCCCTGCCGCTGGGCCACAAGCAGCGCCTGGCATTGGCTTGTTCGCTGATGCACCGGCCGCCCGTGCTGTTCCTGGATGAACCCACTTCGGGCGTGGACCCGATCACCCGGCGGGAATTCTGGACCCACATCAACGGACTGGCCCGCAAGGGCGTGACCATCATGGTCACCACCCACTTCATGGACGAGGCCGAATACTGCGACCGCGTGGCCATGCTCTCGCGTGCGCAACTGATCGCGCTGGATACGCCCGACGCGCTCAAACGTTCGGCGGTCAGCCCCGAACAACCCGACCCGACGATGGAGGACGCCTTCATTCACCTGGTGGAGTCGTCAGACCGCGAGCTGGAGGCCGCCACATGAACGGCGCCACAATGCACAAAGACGGAAGTGGCCCCCTGCAGACCGACTTGCGCCGTTTTGATTTACGGCGCTTGATCGCCCTGGTGACCAAGGAAAGCTACCAGGCGCTGCGCGACCCCTCGACGCTGCTGATCGCGTTCGTGCTGCCAGTGGTGTTGCTGCTGCTGTTCGCCTATGCGGTGTCGCTGGATGCGAAGGATGTCCGTGTCGGCGTGGTCCTGGAGTCGCCCGGCGCATCGGCACACTCGCTGGCCGCAGCGTTTTCGGGCACCCGCTTCCTGAATACGCACTTCGCCCATGACCGGCGCGAAGTGGCCGACCAACTGGTTTCAGGCGACCTGCGCGGCTACGTGGTGATTCCGCAGGATTTCGAGCAGCGTCTGGCCCAGCGTGGCAGCGAGCCGCTGGTGCAGATCGTCACCGATGGCTCCTACCCCAATACCGCCAACTACGTCGAGAACTACGCCCGTGGCGTGGTCCAGTCCTGGCGTGCCGGACTGGACGTCGGAGCACCAGCGCAGGCCGTCATGCTGGAACCGCGCTACTGGTTCAACCCCGAGCTGGAAAGCCGCCGCGCACTGATTCCCGGTGCCATCGCCATCGTCATGACCATCATCGGCACCATGCTGACTGCACTGGTGGTGGCGCGTGAATGGGAGCGCGGCACCATGGAGGCGGTGCTGTCCACGCCGGCCTCGGTGGCCGAAATCCTGATCGGCAAGCTGCTGCCGTACTTCGTGCTCGGCATGCTGTCCACGCTGGGTGCGGCGGCGCTGGCGGTGTTCGTGTTCGGGGTCCCGATGCGGGGCTCGCTGGCGGCGCTGCTGCTGCTGTCGGCGGTGTTCATGGTGCCGGCGCTGGGTCAGGGTCTGCTGATTTCCTCCTTGGCACGCAACCAGTTCCTGGCCGCGCAGATCGCGCTGTTCACGGGTTTTCTGCCGGCTTTCATGCTGTCGGGCTTTCTGTATGAGATCGACGCGATGCCCGCGCCGATCCGGGCCATCACCCGGCTGGTTCCGGCGCGTTACTTCGTCGATTCGCTGAAGACGGTGTTCCTGGCCGGCGACATCTGGGCCGTGTTCCTGCCCAACCTGGCGGCCATGGCGGCGATCGGGGTGCTGTTCTTCGTGATCGCCAAGCGCGCCACGCGCAAGAACCTGGAGTGAAGCGATGTTGACGTCCGCATTCTCGTTGACCCGCCTGCGCGCCCAGTTCATCAAGGAGGTGCTCAGCGTCCTGCGCGACCCGCGCAGCCGCATGGTGGTGTTCGTGCCGCCGATCCTGCAGTTGCTGGTGTTCGCCTTTGCCGCGACGCTGGAAGTGCGCAACGTCGATATCGCCGTCTACGATCAGGATGCGGGGCGCTGGTCGCACGAGTTGGTACAGCGCCTGGACAGCGCCCGCTTCATCACCCACGTCCGGCATGTCGACAGCCAACAGCAGCTCCACGAGCTGATCGACCGTGGCGAGGTGATCGCCGCGCTCGCCATCCCGGTGGATTTCTCGCGCTCCATCGCCGCCGGCGAAAGTGGCCGCGCGCAGGTACTGGTCGATGGCCGGCGCAGCAACTCCGGGCAGATCACCGTGGCCTATCTGTCCACCATCGCCGCCGATGTCGGCGCCGAGGTCGTGCCCGACGCCCAGGCACCAACGCCCGTGGTCGTGCGCCACTGGTTCAACCCGAATCTGGTCTACCGCTGGTTCATCGTGCCCGGCCTGACGGGCATCCTGGCGCTGTTCAGCTCGCTCTTGATCACCTCGTTGTCGATCGCGCGCGAGCGCGAGCTGGGCACCTTCGACCAGTTGCTGGTGTCGCCCACCTCGACGCCCGAGATCATCATCTCCAAGTCGCTGCCGGCACTCGCAATTGGCACCGGGCTGGGCCTGTTCATGATTAGCGCGGGCGTCTTCCTGTTCGGCATCCCGTTTACGGGCTCGTTTGCACTCCTGCTTGCCAGCCTGGTGCTGTTCATCGCCTCGGTGGTCGGCATCGGCCTGATGATTTCCGCGGTCAGCATGACGCAGCAGCAGGCCATCCTGGGGGCGTTCGCCGTCGGCGTGCCGGCGGTGCTGATGTCAGGCTTTGCGACGCCTGTGGAAAACATGCCTGTCGTCCTGCAATGGCTGGCTCAGGCCATTCCGCTGACCCACTTCCTCATCATCGTCGAAGGCAGCTTTCTCAAGGCCATGCCGCCCGGTGACATTCTCGCCAGCCTGTGGCCGCTGGCGGTCATCGCCCTGGCCACGCTGACGATGGCCACCGTATTCGTCCGAGGACGCCTGCAATGAAATCCAAGCCCCGCACTCCCTTTCTTCGCGCAACCGTCACCGGCCTGACCCCTGGGCGCGCGCGTCCGCTCGCGCTGGCCCTGTCCTGCGTGCTGCTGACTGCCTGCGCAAGCGTGGGCCCCGACTACCGCGAGCCGCCGCCGGTCGACGTCGGCAGCGGCTGGAGCTTGCCGTTGGCAAGCGAATCCCAGTCCGCAGACTTGAGCCAATGGTGGTCTGCACTGGACGATCCCATCCTCGATCGCCTGATGGCCACGGCGCTGGCACAGAACCTGGATCTGCGCCAGGCTGCGGCACGCATCGATGAGGCACGCGCCCTGCGCGATCGTGTGGCCGGCGAGGCATTGCCCACCGCCGCCGCTGGCGCGAGCGTCAACCGGCGCCGTCAAAGCGAGAACGGACCCCTGCCCGTAGGTTCGATCCCCGGCCTTGACGCCACGCAGACCATCTACGACGCGGGCTTCGACGCGGCCTGGGAGGCCGACTTGTTCGGGGCCAAGCGGCGGGCGCTGGAAGGCGCCAGCGCCCGCCTGCAGGCGACCGAAGCCGAGGCGCAGGGCGTACGCATGCGCATCGTGGCCGAGGTCGCGCGCACCTGGTTCACCGCCGTCGGCGCCCGCTACGAGTTGCACGCACAACAGGCCACACTGGATACGCTGCAGCAGACCTTGGAATTGGTGCGCCTGCGGCATGCGCTGGGCGACGCGTCGGCCGCCGACGTGGAGGCGGCGTACGCCCAATGGACAGCAGTCAACGCGCTCATCCCGGATATCCAGGCGCGTCAGCGCGCCGCGATACTCAGCCTGGGCGTGCTGCTGGGCGCGCCGCCGGAGCGGGAGCTGGCACTGCTGGATGGCCCCTTGACGCCGAGCACGCTGCGGGCACTGCCGGTGGGCGAGCGCGCAGATATGCTGCGCCGACGTCCTGATGTGTTGGCTGCGGAACGTCGCCTGGCAGCGAGTTCCGCCGACATCGGCGTAGCCACGGCCGAGTTGTTCCCCAAACTCTCCATCGGTGTCGGCGGCGGGTTTCAGGCGCTCAGTACGGGCGATTGGTTCGATGCATCCAGCTCGCGTTTCTCCATCCTGCCGCTGATTTCCTGGCGCGTGTTCGACGGTGGCCGTGTGCGAGCCGAAATTCGGGCACGTGAGGCGGCCGAGCGGCAGGCCGCGCTGGCCTATGAGCAAGCCGTGCTGACGGCGCTGGGCGACGCCGAGCGCGCGCTGGGCGACTACCACGGCGGGCTGGACACACTGGAACGCCGCGGCATGGCACTGGATGCCGCGCGCACAAGCTACGGCCACACCAGGACGCGCTACGCGGCGGGCGATATCGCGCTGGTCGAACTGCTGGCTGCCCAGCGAAGCCTGCATGAGGCCGAAATCGCAGCCGCGCGGGCACAGACCAACGCCGCCGTGCAATTGGTGGCGCTGTACAAGGCCCTGGGTGGTGGCTGGGAGGTATCCGCCGCGGCATCCAACGCAACCCATCCTCTGCTGGGCACTGCCGCCCCGTCGCATTTTCAAGCCGGCGGTTCGACACCAGGAGACGATCTTAAGAATCAACGTTGGAAGTCTTGATCGCCTTGCCCGCTTCGTCGTCGGACTCCCATCTATGCCACGCCACCGACGGTTGATCTGCTCGGAATGATGCTGCCCGATAGCGCTCTCGCTCGCCCTCCGTAAGGCAGATGATCGTCCTTCGGGTGTAAGCGTTGGGAATGGCAATCTCCAAGGGGGTTCTGACTCAAGGCAATTTCCGTGACCGTGAACTAACGGGAAAAAACTAGTACGCATGCTCCGCACACGATCATCGCTGCTGTCTGCCAGCTTTTTTTTAACGGTACCCCCAAAAAAATTGCGGGTGCGTCAGGTGATCGGGACACCGGTTTCCGTGACAGGACATGACCACGCGCCCAAGCGTAGGCCTCGTCGTTTGGGGCGAGGTAAGCGAGGCCAATCTGCCGGAGCCGGAGGCCTCCGAAGTTCATCCTGTGGTTGTGCGGTGCAGCAAATAGACTTTGACGCTCTGAGCCGCGATTGCCTAGATTGTCGTTGACGGCGGCAAGTAGCAGGCTTCTTGCACGGGCGAGTATCTATTCGTCTGTGCGCTCCGGGCTTCTTGCCGATCACCATTCCGACTCTTGGCGATTGACATGACCACCCCGACCCTGCGCTATTACCTGGCACCCCGCTCACCCTGGACTTATCTCGGTCATCACCGTGTCCGGCAACTGGCCGCCAAATATGGCGTGCCGATAGAGCTTCGGCCGTTTGACCTTGGCGAGATTTTTCCCATTACCGGTGGCTTGCAGCTTGCGCAACGTTCGCCGCAGCGCCAAGCCTATCGATTGATCGAAATCGAGCGTTGGTCAAAATTTTTGAATCTGCCGATGAGTTTGCAACCACGCCATTTTCCGATGGAGGAGCACAACGCCGCGCGCATGATTCTTGCCGCCCTGCGGCGGTTCGGCACCGAGGCGGCGCTGGATCTCGCCGGTGCCTGCTTGAAAGCCGTTTGGTCTCGGGAGCTCAATATCGCCGATCCCGCAACGCTGCAAACCCTGGCTGGCGAATGCGGCTTGCCGGGAAAAGAATTGTGGGACGCCAGCGCGGCCGAAGAAGAGAGCTATGCCAGCAATACCAAGGCCGCACTTGAACTCGGTGTTTTTGGCGCGCCGTGGTACGAGTACCGTGGTGAATCGTTCTGGGGGCAGGACCGACTGGACTTTCTGGAAAGGGCGATGCAGTCGGCCTGACCACGCAGCTCGACGCAAGCCTCGCCGATCCTTCACTTTCCACTGAAATGAGAGGTATCCCATGATTTCGATCGCTCGTCGGCAATGTCTAACGTTTGCCGGAGTTGCAACCGCGGCGGCCGCCTGGCCGATACGTCCCCTCAGCGCAGCGGAGCTGCGTCAACTGACTATCCAGGTGGGTATCGCACCCGGCGGCGTAACCGACACCGTTGCCCGCATGCTGGCCGAAGGCCTGCCCACCGATCTCGCAGAGGTCGCCTTGGTCGAGAACCGCACGGGCGCAGGCGGGCAGTTGGTACTCAATACGCTGCGCTCCGGCGCCCAAGATGGCTCGTTGCTGACGTTGACGCCCGCCTCGCAGGTGACGGTCTATCCGCATACTTACCCCAACCTGCTATACGATCCGCTAAAGGACTTTTCTCCGGTGAGTTTGGTGGGCGTCATCGAGTTCGGCCTGGCTGTCGGGCCGCTGGTGCCCGCGGAGGTACAGACCGTGGACGATTTTCTCAAATGGTGTGCGGAGCACCCCGAGCTCGCCACTTTCGGTTCTCCAGCGGCCGGATCGATACCACATTTCCTCGGCGAGTTGCTCGGCAGGGCGGGAGGCGTCGAGCTGGTGCATGTGCCTTATCGCGGCACCCAGCCAGCCATTTCGGATCTGATCGGTGGCCAGATCGCCGCGGTGTCGGGAACCGTCGGCGGCTTTGCCCCCTTCGTGGAACAGGGGCGCATCCGTTTGCTGGCAACATCCGGCGCCGAGCGGTCCCGGTTCGTGAGTAATGTGCCAACATATACCGAGCAGGGATTTCCCGATCTGCAATTGGTGGAGTGGATGGGGCTGTTTGCCCCCGCCGGCGTGGCACCGGCGCGGCTGGAACGTATCAGTAAAGCCGTCCACGAGGTCTTGCAGGGTGAACGCGCACGCACCGTCATGGCAAGCGCGGGCGTGGAGCCGCGGGGATCTTCGCCTCAGGTCTTGAGCGAATGGCTGATAGAGGATTATGCTCGCTGGAAACCCATCGTCGAGACCGTGGGCTTCCAGGCTCTCTGATTGCAGCGCGCTCTGGCACGAGTTTCGTCATCAACGGCAATTTCCGGAGGCCGGGAGGGCGGGGAGCCCGTAGTCGAGATGGTCCGTCAACTTCCTCCGCTGCGAGCGGCTCGCGCCTTCGAGGCTGCCGCCCGGCATTGTAGTTTTTCACAGGCCGGCAAAGAGCTCTGCCTCAGCGCCGGCGCGGTAAGCCATCAGGTCAGGCTATTGGAAGCCTGGGTCGGGGCGCCGCTCTTCGAACGAAGCCATAACTCGCTGCAGCTCACCGCGCACGGGCATGAGCTGCTGCCCGTTCTGCGGGCGGCTTTCGACACGTTGGCCGAGGGCGCCGCGGATGTTCGTAACGACACGACCGGTCGCCGGGTGCGGCTCGCCGTTTATCCCAATTTTGCGATGAATTGGCTGGTGCCGCGCCTGCCCCGCCTGCGGGAGAAGTTGCCGGACGTGGAGCTGGAGGTGCTGACCATTTCCGAGCCGCTGGGCACCTTGTTCAACCGGGCCGATCTTGCGGTGCGAGTGTATGAGAACGCGCCGCAGTACAGCTTCGACTTTCTGTTTGCCGCCGAGCTATTTCCGGTTGGCTCGCCGAGCGACGATCCCGAAGGCAAAACCAGGCGGGATCCCGCCGCCTTGCTGCAGTTGCCGCTCTTGCATCTCACGCATTCGCCCGAAGACTGGCGGCTTTGGCTGCAAGCCGCGGGCGTGCGGGATCCTCAGCCGCAAGCGGCAATGTGGTTCGATTCGCAGGCCGTGATGATCCAGGCGGTATCGCAGGGCCTTGGCATAGCCCTGGCGCGCAGTCCCTTTGATGAGGGAGCGGTCGCGTCCGGGTATTTGCGGGTCCTTCATCCTTTGCGGGTCTCATGCAAACATGGCTGGTACGTCATTACCCCGCGCACCATGCGCCGCGGCCGGGCCAGCGCGGTGCGCGACTGGCTGTTGAGCCAGAGGGCGCTTGTTCCCGATCCCGGGGATTGAAGAATCCGCTTGCAAGCCGCGGCCTTGCCGTAACGGCCGCGCCGTACAATCGTGGATATGACTTCCACGTCCCAAGCCAGCCTGGCCGCCGCGCTCCAGGTGCGGCATTTGCGCAAATCCTATGGCGCCAAAACCATCGTCGACGACTTGTCATTCGCCATCCGGCCCGGCGAATGCTATGGCTTGCTGGGGCCCAACGGCGCCGGCAAGACCACGACCTTGCGGTCCATTCTCGGCCTGACGCCGATCGATGGCGGCGAGGTGCTTGTGCTGGGCCTGCCCGTGCCGGCGCAGGCGCAGGCGGCCCGCGCCAGAGTGGGGGTGGTGCCGCAGCTCGACAACCTCGACCCGGATTTCACCGTCGAGGAGAACCTCCTGGTGTTCGGCCGCTATTTCGGCATGCGCGACGAGGCGATCCGGGCCCGCATCCCGGGCTTGCTGGAGTTCGCCGCGCTCACGGCCAAGCGCGGCGACCGCATCAATACCCTATCTGGCGGCATGAAGCGGCGGCTGACGCTGGCGCGCGCCTTGGTCAACGACCCCGATCTGATCGTGCTCGATGAGCCGACGACGGGGCTGGATCCCCAAGCGCGGCACCTGGTCTGGGAGCGCCTGCGCGCCTTGTTGGCCCAGGGCAAGACGATCCTGCTCACCACTCATTTCATGGATGAGGCCGAACGGCTCTGCGGACGCGTGGGCGTGATCGACCACGGCCGGATGGTGGCCGAGGGCCCGCCGCACGACTTGATCGCCCAACACCTCGAACCTTATGTGGTCGAAGTGTACGGCGATGGGGCGCAGGATTGGCTGGCGGGGGCGAAGGCGGGGCTCGCCGCCCGCGTCGAGATCAGCGGCGAAACGGTGTTTTGCCATACCGCCGAACCGGCGCCGGTCGTCCAGACTCTGCACGGCCGGGCCGGCCTGCGCTATCTGCAGCGTCCGGCCAATCTCGAAGATCTGTTCCTGCGCCTGACGGGGCGCGATATGCGAGAGGAAACCTGATGTCAGCCACCGCCGTTTCCACGCGAGCCTGGCCCTTGCCCAGCGGGCGCGTCTGGGCCATTTTGCGCCGGCATTTTCTGGTATGGCGCAAGACGGCGGCCACCACCGTGCTGGGCGACGTGCTCGACCCGATGGTGGTCCTGCTGGCCCTGGGCTACGGTCTGGGCAAGCTGCTGCCGGCCATCGAGGGCGTGCCCTACATTACCTTCCTGGCGGCCGGTTCGATCTGCATGGGCGCGCTGTATGGCGCCAGTTTCGAAGCCACCTATGGCGCGTTTTCGCGCTTGCAGGTGCAGCGCACCTGGGAGGGCATGCTCAACACCCCATTGACCCTCGACGACGTACTGTGGTCTGAAGTGCTGTGGGCCACGGCCAAGGCAGTCAAAAGCGGCGTGGCGATCCTGCTGGTCGTCATCCTCTTCGACATCGCGCGCACGCCAACCCTGGCCTGGATTCCGCTGGTGCTGCTGCTCGTGGGCTTCACGTTCTCGTCGCTGGCGATCATCATCACCGCCTGGGCTCGGGGTTACGACTTCTTCATGTACTACTTCACCTTGGGCGTAACGCCGATGGTGTTCCTGTCGGGGGTTTTCTTTCCCGTCAGCCAGTTACCGGCCGTGCTGGTGGCCGTGATCGGATGGTTTCCCATGGCGCCGGCGATCCAGCTGATTCGGCCGCTGGTGCTGGGGCAGATGCCCGCCGATGCCGGCTGGCTGCTGTTGCAGTTGGCCGTGACCGCCGCCTTGGCGATGTGGCTGGCGGCGGTGGTACTGCGCCGGCGCCTGCTGCGCTGAACGATAATAGGAGCCTCCGCGCTGGTCGTCGGAGCCCGCAAAAGCCGTATCTTGCGGTGGCTCTACGGCTGGTATTGCCTCACGTTGGCCGCCAACCGGCGGCAGTCCGTCTGGAGATCATCGTGCCCCACGCCGCCCAGCCATCCGAATCCGATGTCGTGGTCGTCTTCACCAACGTGCCCGATCCCACGCTGGGCAAGCATGTGGCCCACGTGCTGCTCGAGAAGGGCCTCGCGGCCTGCGTGAACCTCGGCGCCCCGATGTTGTCCATGTATCGATGGCGGGGAGAGATCGCCGGCGACGAAGAGATTCCCCTGATCATCAAATCCACGCGCGATCGCCAGGCGGCGTTGTGCGACGAAATCATCCGATTGCATCCCTACGAGGTACCCGAGATCGTGGTGTTGCCCGTGCAGGGCGGCTTGCCCGCGTACCTGCAATGGGTCATTGCCGAAACTCGCAAACCGATCCATGAGTAATGTCTTGCCCGCTTCAGCCTTGACCACAGAACCACGGCTTTTGGCGCCCGACTGCTCCATCGCTGTCCGCAATGGTCTCGGGTTCCAACGGCATCCGGCCTCTTTTGGCTCTCCTTCGTCCGGCCAAGCCGCGACTTCTGCGCCGGACATGGGTCCGGATTGCCGCCCTGGCTCCGATTCGCGGCAACGCGTCGCGCGCGGGCAGGTCTTGTGGCGTCTCCTGGCCTTGCTGTTCTTGACGGCTTGCTGGCTGGCCGTGGCCAGCCCGACCGCCCGGGCGATGTCCGAGAGCGACTTCCTGCCGCCCGAGCAGGCCTTCCGCATGCAGGCGCAGGCGCTGCCCGGCGATGTGCTGGAGGTGAGTTTCGCGATCGAGCCGGGGTATTACCTTTATCACGACCCCTTTGCCTTCGCCGCCGAACCGGATGCCGCCGCCTTGGGCGCGGCCGAGATCCCGCGCGGCGAGGTGATCTACGACGCCGTCTTCGAAAAAGACCTTGAAACCCATCGGGGCGGTGTGGCCATCCGGCTGCCGTTGGCGGGAGAGCCGAGGCCGCTCACGGTGCAGGTCACCAGCCAGGGTTGCGCCGAGGCGGGGTTGTGCTATCCGCCGCAAACCTGGCCCATCAAGCTGGCGGCCGCGGGCGGCGGCTGGTCGGCCCATGCCGCCGTTCCTTCCAGTGGCTGGAGCGAAGCCGGTTCCAGCACGAGCTTCGGTGGCTGGGGCGGTACCGGCTCCGGCCTGGGCTTCAGCGGCTGGCGCGACGCCAACGACCTCGGCCTGGCCGACGCGCTGGCGGGCGCGGCGGTGTGGCAAACGGCGGGGGTATTCTTCCTGCTTGGTGTGCTGTTGTCGCTCACGCCCTGCGTGCTGCCCATGCTGCCCATCCTATCGTCGCTGCTGGTGGGCGACCAGGCCGCGCGTTCGGCGCAGGGCCAGGCCAGCGGCCGTTGGCGAGGCCTGTCGCTGGCGGCGTCCTACGTTTTTGGCATGTCGCTGGTTTATACGGCGGCGGGGGTGGCGGCCGGGCTCACGGGCGCCAGCTTGGCCGCCACGCTGCAAACGCCATGGGTGCTCGGCGTCTTCGCCGCCTGCCTGGCCTTGCTCGCGCTGGCCATGTTCGATGTTTTCACCGTCCAGGTGCCGGGGCGCATGCAAACCGCGCTGTCGTCCTGGGTCAATCGCCTGCCGGGCGGACGAATCACGGGCGCCTTCGGCATGGGCGCCATTTCGGCGCTCATCGTCGGCCCATGCGTCGCGGCGCCGCTGGCGGGAGCGCTGATCTACATCTCGCAAACCGGCGACGTCTGGCTGGGTGGCACGGCGCTGTTCTTCATGGCCTGGGGCATGGGTGTCAGCCTGTTGCTGGCGGGGGCTTCCGCCAGCACCTGGCTGCCGCGCGCGGGCGCCTGGATGAATGGCGTCAAGCAGTTCTTTGGCATCTTGCTGCTGGTGGTGGCCTGGTGGTTGTTGCTGCCGGTGCTCCCGGCCTGGGTGCAGATGGCCGGCTGGGCCTTGCTGGCGTTCTTCGCCGCCAGTTTGCTCGGCGCCTTCAGCAGCCTGCCGGCCGCGGCCGGCGTGGGCGCGCGCTTGAGCAAAGGCATGGGCTGGGTGCTGGTGCTGGTGGGCGCGGTGGAAATCGTCGGCCTGGCCAGCGGCGGGCGTGATGTTTTGCAACCTCTGGCGCACTGGACGGCTGCGCCGGCTACGGGTGTTGCGGTGGTGGCGCCGGGCGCCGGCCCGCGCGCCGCCCCGTCCTTGGTCGCCCAGGGCGGCGCGCCGTCGCCGAAACAGGCCCGGGTGGATTCGTCGTGGCTGACCGCCGCCGGCCCCAGCGCCGGCGGCGCGGTCGGCATGAATGGCGGCGATGGTATCGACGGCAGCGGTGTCAGTGGCGATATCACTGGCCTTGATGAGCCCGATGGCCTGAGCGGCATGATTGGCGCCGGAATCGCTCCGATGCCTCCCGTCGGCGTGCCTGGCCGGGATCGGCAACCGGCTGCCCACGGCGGACAGCCATCACCTTTGGCCGCGTCCGGACCGGACCGGCTGCCGGTCGTCGAAAGTGGGCCGCTATCGTTTGTGCGCATTGACTCCGTGGCTGAACTCGACGCCCTGGTCGCGCGCTCGCGGGGTTGGCCGGTGATGCTGGATTTTTATGCCGACTGGTGCGTGTCGTGTAAAGAAATGGAGCGCTTTACCTTCAGCGATCCCGCCGTGGCGCAACGTATGTCGCAAATGGTGCTGGTCCAGGCCGATGTCACTGCCAACAACGCCGATCACCAGGCATTGTTGCGCCGCTTCCGCTTGTTTGGCCCGCCGGGCATCATCTTTTTCGATTCGCAGGGGCGCGAACAAACGGCCACGCGCGTGATCGGCTTCCAGAATGCCGAGCGGTTCGGGGCGGTGCTGGATCGCGTGCTGGGTGGATAGGGTGTGAGGCGCTTCGATCCAACACGCGCGGTTGCCAAAACTGCCGCGTACCGGGTTCCCGAATGAAGATGGAACCGGCCTTCTAGAAGGCCGGAGGCCTGGCCGCTCATCTTGAGAGGCCGGGTTAAGACACGGTGCCGCCGTTTTGCTCAATCCACCTTGGCCCCCGACGCCTCCACCACCTCCGCCCAGCGCGGGATCTCCGCCGCGATGAAGGCATCGAACTCGGCTGGGCTCGAAGGCGAGGCTTCGGCGCCGCGCTGGGCGAGTTGCTGCTTCACCTGGGGGTCGCTCAGGGCTTGCGTCAACGCCTGGTTCAGGCGTTCGACCACGGCATCGGGCGTGGCTTCGGGCGCGAGCACGCCAAACCACGGCCGGCTGTCGAACCCGGGCAGTACGGTTTCAGACAGGGTGGGAACGTCGGGCAGAATGGCCGACCGGTCTTTGCCGGGCATGGCCAGGGCCTTGATCTTGCCGGCCTGAATGTGGGGGGCGGCCACCGCCACCTGCTGCAGCATGATCGGGACCTCACCGCTCAAGAGCGCGTTGAGCGCAGGGCCATTACCCTTGAACGGAATATGCAGGATATCGAGATCGAGCTGGGTCTTGAACAGCTCGGTGGACAGATGCGCTCCAGTACCGTTGCCCCCCGAAGCGTAGTTGAGCTCCACCGGCTTCTCCTTGGCCAAGGCCACGAGCTCCTGGACGGTATCCACGCCAAGATTGGGGTGTGCCACCATCACCAGCGGGCTATAGGCGGCCAGGCCCACGGCACGGAAGTCTTCGGTGGCGCTGTAGGGCAGCTTGTCGAGCAGGCTTTCATTGATGGCGACATCGGGCGCCACGAGCAGGATGGTGTAGCCATCGGGAGCGGCCTTGGCCACGATGTCGGTGCCGATGGTGCTGCCGCCGCCGCCGCGGTTCTCCACCACCAGCGGTTGGCCGAGCGTTTCGCTCATTTTGGGGCTGATGGTGCGGGCGAGGATATCGGTAAAGCCGCCGGGCGGATAGGGCACCACAAAGCGGATCGGCCGCTCGGGATAAGCGCTCTGGGCGGCGGCGGTACTGGCCAGAACGGCCAGGCCAAGGGCGGCAATGATCTTTTTCAACATCGTTGTCTCCTTCTTATGAAAAACGGATCCAGGTGTGTGAAGTGCTCTCCAGCATCTGTCGGACGCCCGAGGTCAGCGCTCATGCTGGCGCTGTTGCCGGCTGGTTTTGAAGGCGCTGATCGGCGGCATGAGATAACGGCGCAGCGTGGCGGGGTCGGCCGCCTCGCCCGCGGGCAGGGGCCGGGTGCCGGCGATGGTCACCCGCTCCATCAACCTGCGCTGGGGATAATAGTCGTGTAGCGCCGAATGCTGCACGCAGCGGTTGTCCCAGAACACCAGCATATCGGGCTCCCAGCGATGGCGGTATTGGTATTCGTGGATCAACGTTTTGCGGTAGAGCAGGTCGAGAATGGCGCGGCTTTCGTCTTCGGCCATGCCTTTGATGGCGATGGTGAATTGCGGGTTGACGAACAGTACCTTGCGGCCCGTGATGGGATGGACGGTCACCACCGGGTGCGTGACGGGCGGGTAGAGGTCTTCGAACTGGCGCAGGCGCTCGATGCCCTCGCGGGTGTCGGGAAACAGGCCGCGAAACGGCTTGAAGTCGTGCACGGCTTCCAGCCCCGACAGCAGTTGCTGCAGGCGGTCGGACAAACCCTCATACACGGCCGACATGCTGGCGAACGCCGTGTTGCCGCCGATCTCGGGAATGATCTTGGAGCACAACGCGGTGCCCATGGGCGGGCACTCGCGGAAGGTTTCGTCGGTATGCCAGACGTCGGTGGGCGCGGGTGGATTGCCCTCTTTGTTGTCGTAGACGATGAGTTCGGGGCTGTCGGCGGCGTTGGTGGAAAAGGGGTGCACGCTGAGGGCGCCGAAGTAGCGGCCGAAACGCTTGAGATCGTCCGCCGTGATTTTCTGGCCTGGAAATACCAGCACGCCATGCTCGGCATGCGCCTGCCGCAATTCGTTGACTGTCGCGTCGTCGAGCGGCCGGGAGAGATCGATACCGGTGATTTCGGCGCCCAGGAAAACGCCCACGCGGCGCAGCCGGAAGCGTTGCGTGTCGCGGGCGGGGGGTGGGGCAAACAAGGTCGTATTCATGATGTCAGCGCGTGAGGGCGCTCCGGGTAAACAATGGGGAAAGTCGGATCCGGGTGAAAATCATTCTAGGCTTGCATCTTCGTTATGGAAATTGAAAAAATGGCGTCGTAGCATTCCATTTGGTAATTCAAAAGGATTAACGCATGTCTTCGCAGACCCTGGCCCGCCTTAAATTGCGCCATCTATCGGTGCTGCTGGCCATCGCCGAGCATGGCAGTCTGGTGCGTGCCGCCGATGCCCTGGCCATCACCCAGCCGGCGGTATCCAAGATCTTGGCGGAATGCGAGTCGGTTCTAGGAGAACGCCTGTTGCACCGCACGCGCAAGGGTGTGGAGCTCACCCCGGCGGGCCGGATCTTCGTGCGCTACGCGGGCAGCAGCCTGCGCACTCTGCGTGAGGGCCTGGATAGCATTGCTCACGAACGCAGCGCCGAAGCGCCGGTGCTCATGGTGGGGGCGCTGCCCAACGTGGCCGCCACCACGCTGCCCCCCGCGGTACAGCGTTTGCTGCGGGCGGAGCCCTCCGCCCGGGTGCGCGTGCGCACGGGCAGCAACGCCACCTTGCTGGGGCTACTGCGCCAAGGGGAGCTCGATGTCGTGCTGGGCCGGCTGGCCGAGCCGGCCGAGATGCAGGGCCTGAGCTTCGACTATCTTTATTCCGAAGTGGTGGTGTTCGCCGTACGGCCAGGTCATCCGCTGGCCGAAGCCGCGCGACGCACCGAACCGCTGGAGCTGACGGCCTTGCGCAGCCATCGCATGGTGCTGCCCGATGCCGGCACCCGGCTACGCGAGGCGGCCGACCAGTTTCTGCTGGCTTCGGGCCTGGGGCACCCTCCCCACACCATCGAAACCATCGATGTCAGCTTCGGCCGTAGTTTCGTGCTGCAAACCGACGCGGTTTGGTGCGTACCCACCGGCGTGGTGCACAATGACCTGGCCACGGGCGCCCTGGTGGCGTTGCCGATCGATACGCATGCCTCGCAGGGGCCGGTGGGGTTATCGCTGCGTGCCGATCGCCTGCCTTCCGAAGCCCTGCAGCGCTTGCTGGCGGAAATCCGGGCCGAAGTGCGCCACCAGCGGCAATAATGACCACGGACAAGCGGCTGAGCACGATTCTTGCAGCTACCTCTACACTGCTTCTTGCCGGCGCTCATTGACCGGCACGCCACTGTCTGAGGAACGCCCATGACCCCCCATGAGAAACTGCAACTGCAAACCGAGATCGCCCGCGAACTGGGCGTGGCTGCCCAATTCGATGCCGAACGCGAGCGCGAGCGTCGGGTGGGGTTTTTGGCCGACTACCTGCAGCGCAGCGGCATGCAGAGCTATGTGCTGGGCATCAGCGGTGGCGTGGATTCGCTCGCGGCCGGCTGCCTGGCCCAGCGGGCGGTGGCCCGCGTGCGTGCACGGGGCGGCCAAGCGAGGTTTTTTGCGATGCGCCTGCCTTATGGACAGCAACGCGACGAGGCTGATGCCCAGCAGGGGCTGGACGTGATCCAGCCCGACGAAACCCTGACCCTGGACATCCAGCCAGCCACCGATGCCATGCACCGGGCGCTGCGCCAAACCGGGGTGGGTTTTCGCGACGAAGCGCACGAAGACTTCGTGCTGGGTAACATCAAGGCGCGGCAGCGCATGATTGCCCAATACGCTGTGGCGGGTGCGCAACAAGGCTTGGTGATCGGCACGGATCATGCCGCCGAGGCGCTCATGGGATTCTTCACCAAGTTCGGTGACGGCGCTTGCGACCTGACCCCGCTGGCGGGGTTGAACAAGCGGCGCGTACGCGCCGTGGCCGCGTTGATGGGGGCGCCGGAGCATCTGGTGCAGAAGGTGCCCACGGCAGACCTCGAGGGTTTGCATCCGTTGCGCCCGGATGAAGAGGCTTTTGGTGTAAGTTACGAGATGATCGACGATTTTCTGGAGCTTAAGCCGGTTCCCGGCACGGCTTTCGACATCATCCTGCGGCACTATCGCAGCAGCGCGCATAAGCGTGCGCTACCCGCGGCGCCGGGGTAAGCTGGGCGACCGCTCCACTTGGCAGGCTGGGGTTCTTCGCTGTTGTTCAGAGGAGCATCTGTGGCAAAGTTGTCAAAGCCCGCCAAAGATGGCCGGGTTTCTGCCGATTTGTGACCCCGGTCACAGAGTGGATGGCGACCTCTCGTTACAATACGTGCTGTCGTAGGGCTTCAGTCCCACTATGACTTCTGGCGGGAAACTCCCGTTTTTCCATTTCTAGGAGCTTTATCCAAATGGCTAGCTATTTCTTTCCCGATATCCAAGGTGATGTCGCTTCGGTCTTCCTGTCGTACTTCAAGCGTGCGCCGGAATTCGAAGCCATGCAGCATTACGTGGGTGTGTACGAAGCCCTGCAGGCCGACCCCGCCACTGCCGGCAACTCCTTCAATCTGCTGGCGGCGCACATCTATGCCGATGGCGTGGCTAGCCAGGAAGTCCCGGACGGCCCCACGGTCACCGACAGCTGGTATGTGGGCTACCTGTACAGCAACATCCTGGGCCGCGCTCCGGACGCCGATGGCCACGCCTACTGGACCGCCCAACTGCAGTCGGGCGCCATTGAGCGCGCCGAGCTGGTGGGCACTTTCATCGCCGCCGCCCTGGCCGATGATGCTCGCGACCACGATTACCTGAGCAACCGCACCGACGTGGCAGTGGCGTTCGCCCAGTGGGAGAACTCCAACCCGCAAGTGCTGCCCACGCTCCAGTACGACGCCGCCGAGATTCTGGTCGGTGTGAATGAAGACGAAGCCACCGTGACGCACGCCCTCACGCACCTCGAGAGCGAAACCAGCCACATTGGTGAAACGTTCACGCTTACCCCGGGTATCGATACCCTGGAAGGCACCGTGCGCGACGACACCTTCAACGCGTTTTCGGTCAACCCCGCCACGGGTAATTCGCAAACCACGCTCAACGCCTTCGACACGATCGACGGCGACGAGGGCTTTGACACGTTCAACATTTACACCGACTGGGGCGTCAACCAAGCTCAGCAGGGCACCATCACCAACATTGAGGTGGTGAACGTGTTCGCCGGCAATGGCGCCACGCTGTATACGGCCGACGCGAGCGCCTATCAAGGCGTGCAGGAGTTCTGGCAGATCGACGGCGCGACCGACGTGACCGGCGCCGGCAGTGGTGTCACGGTCGGCTTTGACAACATCACGCTTTGGGCGGGCGAGAGCCCCGTGGATGCTGAAGAGCGGATCGTCGACGTGGTCGTGACCAGCGGCTCGGGCCTCGGTACTACGCGATCCGTGACGATCGATGGCCAAGCCTATCAGGGCTACTCTTTGCTGGGTGGCGGTAACGCAGCGATGAACGATCTGGTCGATGCCATCAATGCCAACTCGGCGGAAACGGGCATCGTTGCCGTGCGGACCGGCGGAACCACTGGCCTTCAACTGACCGCCGCCGACGGCAACCAGTTCCAGGTCACCGGCGCCTCTTCGGTGGACGTTGAAGAAGAGGGCCGGCCTTACAATCCGGGATATGCCGCCGATCAACTGTCCGTGGATTTCACCGGCACCCAGGGCAACATCGCGCTCGAGCGCTTCGAAACGCAAGAAGGCGAAATTGACGCTTCGTTGAACGCGCGCGGCCGCAGCCTCACCGAAGTCAACATCGAGGGCAATCTGGCCCGCGATTCCGAGCTGCTCCTCAACGTCCGTGCCGGCGTCAACGTTCAGACGGTAACGCTCAACTCGGCCGTGGATACCGTGCTGCTGAACGTCGACAACCACGCGCCCAACAGCGGTACGCATCTGAAAGTGAACGCAGTCGACGCCTCCGGCTCCACCGGCGATTTCTCTTACTCGGTGGATGCCGGTGTCAAGACCGTACTGGCTGGTTCCGGTGACGACATCATCGTCTTCGATAAGGCTGGTGCCCGGCTCGACACCTTCTCCACGATCGACGGCGGCGAGGGTTACGACACGGTCGTACTGAACCTCGAGCGTTTCGAAAGCCAGGACTACAACGCCATCAATCAGATGACCAACATCGACGCCCTGGGCTTCATCGGTGAAGACGTTGTCCTGGACGCTGGCAAAGTGTCCGATTTCAAGACGCTGGTGTTTGGCAGCTTTGAGGGTGATACCGAACATGACGTCGAAATGAGCAATCTGGCTGCCGATCAGCTCGTGATGATCGGTGATGGGGATGAAGCGTTCGTAACGCTCCTGAACGCCGCCGCCAATGTGTCGTTCGACGTAGGCGAAAACGCCTGGCTGGATCTGTTTGTCGGCACTTTTAATGACGATGCCGGTCGTTGGGAGAAGGTCGGTGCCACGGGTGGTACCCTGAGCCTGAGCGGTGAAGGTGATGTGGATTACATCAACGAGCAGGGCAAGTTCTCGGTCATCGACGCTAGCGAGCTAAAAGGCTCGTTGGACTTGTCTGGCATGAAGAGCGACCTGTCCGAAACCGTGATCCTGGGCTCGGGCAAAGATTGGGTTAGCGTGGACATCCTGGTTGGAGCTGACTCTTCGTCCACCAAGGGCGCTATGGACATGCTCCAAGGCTTCAACAGCAACGTGGCCAACAACGCGAACGACGTTGTGTTCCTGGATGCTGGTGAGGATCGCCTGAACGCTGACGGCGCTGCCACCAAGGTTTCGGTCGCTAAGGCCGGTACCTTGAACCAAGCCTTCCAGCTGGCCGCCGAAGCGGCTGCCGATGGCGCGCTTGTCTTCTTCCAGTTTGACGGCGATACCTATCTGTACGCCAACACGGTGGACGAAGGGCAGACCCGTTACGATGACGGCGATTTCGCTCTGTTGGTTGAAGGAGTGCATGATTTCTCCAACGCCCAACTGTTCGACTTCGCTTTCATTTAAGGTAAACAGCGTCGGTCCCCCTGTAGTTGAAGTCTTCAGGGTGCTTCTGTAAGGAGCGTCCTAAGGATCTGGATCGCAATCCGGCCATCTTGGATGGTGTGTTTCGTGGGCGGTTTGTCCTCGAATCGCTAGTGTAAGGGGTGACGTCACAAGACATGGAGGCACCGGGGGATCCCGGTGTCTCCTTTTTTGGTGCGCCCAGCATGGGCGCACTCCTGTGGGTGCAAGTCCCGCCATAAGTTGATCACAGCGAATGAAGTGAAGCGCAACCGCGCGAGGGCGACCGAGCGTGGGAAGGAAGCGCGGAGCGTAAGCTGCGAGCCGATGGACAAGAACCGGATAGAAGGCGCTGCCAAGCAGGGCGAGCGGGCAAAAAAGCCGCGAAGCTCTCGTGATCAAGGCGAGGCGGCGTAAATCTGGCGGTTGTGCAGCGAAGGAGTGCGTTCTTACCTGGGGAGATCTCGCCTTATGCCTGAAAGGGTAACGGCGTCGAGCCGGCGCGAGAAGTCAGCAGAGATCATAGTAGTTGTCGAACGTGAGGGCCGGTGAGGCTGAGGGCGAGGCGGTGAAGGACCGAACGAGATGGAGTATGACTCGACATGTCGATGCAATTCCAATCATAGGCCCTGGCTGTCTACCTGACCGGAGGAAGTCCAGGGTGGCAAAGCGCTGGCCTGACGCACAGGACGCAGATGAGGCATTGCACCGGGGTAAGACGGCCAAATTCGTCAACCCTACTCGATCCGCCGGGCCGCCCCCAGGCATCGAGCATCTCCAGACATGACTTTTTTGCCAAAAGTGATAGGTGTCACAGATGTTCACACCCTGAGGCCCTTACACTGGCGCGGATATCCGTTTCTCTTGCTCGCCACGGATCCGTTGGGTAGACGGGTGGTCGGGATCAGAGTTGTTCGCGGTATCTGCCGATTCACTTGCGCGGAGTCGTTCCCCCAATGGCCAGTCATTTCTTCCCCGATGTCGAAGGCGATGTCGCTTCGATTTTTGTGTCGTACTTCCAGCGCGCGCCCGAGTTCGCGGCCATGCAGCACTATGTGGGCGTGTACGAGTCGCTGCAGGCCGATCCGGCCACGGCGGGCAATGCCTTCAATCTGCTGGCGGCGCATATTTATGCCGACGGCGTGGCGCATCAGGAAGTACCGGCCGGCCCGACGATCAGCGAGAGCTGGTATGTCGCCTACTTGTACGGCAACGTCCTGGGTCGCGCCCCGGATGCCGACGGCCAAGCCTATTGGGTTGCGCAGCTGGAGTCGGGCGCGATCGCACGTGCCGAGCTGGTGGGTACATTCATTGCCGCCGCGCTGTACGAGAACGATCGCGACCGGGATTACCTATTCAACCGCACGCTGGTGGCCAAGGAGTTTGCCGAGTGGGAGAACTCGAACCCGCAGGTGCTGCCCACGCTGAAGTACAACGCCGCCGAGGTGCTGCTGGGGGTGACCGAAAACGACGCCACCGTGGAGGCGGCGCGTGAGAGACTTGAGAGCCATACCGGCCCGGTGGGCGAGAGCCGAAACCTGACGACGGGTATCGATACGCTCGAGGGCACGACGGGCAATGACACCTTCAATGCCGTGTTCCAGCACGACGCCGATTGGGCCTCCACGCTCACCCCCTTCGATACCGTCGACGGCGACCTTGGCGTGGATACGCTCAATCTCTATGTTGGCCAGCGCCTGAGCGTGAGCGACGACCTTCCCGATGGGCTGCCCGGCGCCAACGCCGTCTTCCCCGGCACGGCCACGGTGCGTAATATCGAGATCGTCAATGTTTTCAATGGCGCCAGTTCGGAGGGCTCGCTGCGTGACGTCGGCAACTACCAAGGCATCCAGGAATTCTGGCAGATCGGTACCGCCGCGGGCGTGGGCAACGTCGGCGAAGGGGTGCTGGTCGGCTTTGCCGAGGTCGACGAGTTCTTTGCCGCTGTCGAGCTGCGGGACGGCATCGCCGCTGCCCGGATTGCGTTGGACGGCGCGGGCGCCAACGGCCAGAATGCCCTTTTGGTCGTGCGTGGCCACGACTTGAGCGCGGTGGAGGTGGCCGGCAGCCTCGGTGGCGCCGAGACGGATTTCCGCCTCGGGGTGGTCGCCGGCAAAGACGTCACCGCGCTGGCCATCAGCACCGAGGTCGACATCGAGCTGTCCGTGCGGGTGAATCCTCGGGTCAATACCGCCAACGTGCGGGTCGATACCCTCGATCTCTCAGGCTCTACCGGCAATATCGTGCTGGACATCGATGAGTTTCAGGCGCTGCAACTGGTCGGTCCGGGCGCCGCCCTGAATGTCGCTTTTGGGGCGGGCGACGACACCATCGTCTTCGAAGGCCGCGATCTCACACTGCGCGACCGTATCGATGGTGGCGAGGGCTACGATACCGTCGTGCTCACACAAGATGGCAAGCTGCAGACCCAAGGCTACGACGCCATCGCCCGTTTGCAGAACATCGAACAGTTGGTGTTCGCGGGAGCCAACGTCGATCTCGATGCCGGGCAGCTCGCGGATTTCGATTTGAAGGTCCAGGGCACGGGCGTGGTGACGGTGCGCCAGCTGGCGACCGACCAGGGCTTGACGGTGGCTTCGTCGGTGGAGGCCAGGACGATCCCGTATAAGGTCGTGCTGCAGGATGCGGCGGCCGACGTCAACGTCACCATGGACCAGGCGGCCACCTTCCTGGAAGTCGGCGGCGCCGTGGGTGGCAGGGCCGGTACCCTGGTCGTGGATGGCGAGGGCGCCTTGTTTTTCGATAACTCCATCTCGGGCAAGTTCGCCGTGATCGATGCCTCCGGCCTTGAAGGCTGGAAGGTCGAAGAGGGCGCCGGGATGCCGTTCCCGGGAATGGACGTCGATGGCGATGTCAGTGTCGGGTTGTTCCTGATGTCGATGCGGGTCACGGTCACCGACCATGGCGTGATCACTGAGCTCCAGGGCTCGGGCATGAGTGGCGCGGTGGTGGAAACCGTGCTGCTCAATCCCGAGACGATGGACCTCATCCTGCTCAATATCGATGTCATGGGCGATGACCGGGCGGAGCTCGATCTGCCCGATATCCCCTGGTACACCAGCAACTCCTCGACCTACGGCAAGATGGACGTCCTGGTGGATTTCAATAGTGATGCCAACGCCGGCCCCTTGGATTATCTCGCCGCCCCGGCCAGACTCAACAAGATCGATCTACAGGCCGGCGACACGACCCAGCCACTGGCCTTCCAAGCGGCGGCCCAGGCCTACGCCGAACTGCTCGCTGCCGCGACCGACGATATCCCGTTTGTCGTGTACTTCCTGCTCGATGGCGATACCTACGTCTTTGCCGATACCGTGGGGGGAGATGCCGGGCGATACGATAACGACGACTTCGCCCTCAAGATCGTTGGCGAACACCAGCTCGAGAACGTCTGGCTGGCGTCGTACGAGAGCCTGGCGTGAGCATGTGGGAATGGTGCTGTAGGGCATCCAGACCCGACAACGAGCGTTGGCTGCACAGCGAGGCGGCCGCCGCGGGCCTGCGGGAAGCGGTGGGTTGGGCGCAATCGAACCCTCCCTCAGACCATGACGCTGCCAGTCTGCTCAAGGATGGCGGAGAAGCTCAGGCCGCAGGCCGGAGTTCCTCACGATAAAGCCCTATTTGGGCCGGTACATCTTGAACCGGGCCTCGGGCGTGATCTCGTAGTAATCCGCCGGGCCGCCGGCGCGCAGGATGGGCCGGGCGGCGGCGGTGTCGTAGCGGCCTTCGTCGAGCAGCGAGGTGGCGATATGCACGGCCACCACTTCGCCCAGGGCCATCCAGGTGTCCACCTTCTCGCCGTCCACGCCGGCGAGCTGCTGAAGCTGGGTCACGCGGCATTCGAGCGACGCCGGGCTTTCGGCTACGCGCGGCGCCGCCACCAGGGTGGAGTCCAGCGGCGTGAGCCCGGCCAGCTCGAACTCGGTGGCGTCGCGCTGCACCTCGGTGCTGGTCAGGTTGACCTGTTCGGCCAACTCGCGGGTGGCGAGGTTGATCACGAACTCGCCCGTATCGCGGGCGTTGCGGATGGTGTCTTTCCAGCCGACGCTCGAAAAGGCGACGATCGGCGGCTTGTAGTTGAATACGTTGAAAAAACTGTAGGGGGCGAGGTTGATCACGCCCTCGGGCGACCGCGTGGAAATCCAGCCGATGGGGCGCGGGCCGAGGATGGACGCGATGGGATCGTGCGGCAGGCCGTGGCCCTGGCGCGGTTGGTAGCTATGAAAAGAGTGCGGCATGGGGAGACGAAAACGGGCGGGCAACGGCCCGCCGGTGCGGATGGAAAGGCGGGCGGTCAGGTAGGCTGCGTTGGTCCGCCATGAGCGGGAACATCCGTGCGGCGCCACCCACCTGCGGCCGCCATCGTCCGGCCCGGTTGGCGCCCCGGCGTACAGCGGGGTGCCACCAAGGTCGGGCGGCTTAGTATTTGCCGGAAAGCAGCGAGCCGAAGCCCGGAACTTCGGTACTCAGGCCCAGTCGCTTGAGCATCATGTAGGTGGTGGCCACCGACGACGAGATCACGGGCAGGCCGGTGCGGTCTTCGATCGGCTGCACCGATGGCAGCGAGGGCATTTGCACGCAGGCGGAAGCCACGATGGCGTCCACGCCCGAGGTCTTGAGCTTTTTGGTGATCTCGACCGGTGCGCTCGGATCCTGGCGGCCGACTTCGAGGTTGTCGGGGATTTCGAGCGAAATGCTGTCGACCACCTCGATACCTTCATGCTCGATGTAATCGATCACCATTTGGGTGAGCGGCTTCATGTAGGGCGCCAGGATGGACACCTTCTTGGCGCCGATGGCATGCAGGCCGTCGACCAGGGCGCCGGCGCTGGTGACCACCGGGGCGGGCGCGCCGTTTTCCGTGGTGCGCTGGTGCAGGCGCTCCTCGGACACGCGGTGGTAGCCGCGACCCATGCTCATGATGGCCACCAGGCAGGCGTAGCCCAGCACGTCGACGCGGGCGTCGGACAGCTCCAGGGCGCAGCGGTCGCTGTCGGCGTCCATCGCGGCCAGTTCTTCCTTGGTCACCTTCTTCATGCGCATGCGGCTGGAGTGGAAGGTGAAGCGCTCGGGCTGGATGGCTTCGCGGGCACGCAGGATGGCCGGGATCTCGGTTTCCATCGTGGTGTTGGAACTGGGCACGATCTGCCCGATACGGAAGTTGCGGGGGGCGCTCACGGTTGCGTCTCCTGGGTCGGCTCGGTGCCGGGTTCGGCGGCGGGGGCCGCGGGGTTCAGGTCTTCGTCGTCGAAGCGCGCCGATTGCTGGGGCCGGCGATTGACGCGCAGGTCGAAGATGTCGAAACGGTTGTAGTGGCCGGTGATATCGTGCATCTGGCGCGGCTGGATGCAGCGCGAGAGGTCGAGATCGGCGTAGGCGATGCCTTCTTCGTCGATCAGCGGCTGGCCGATCACGCGGCCGTCGGGGCCGAGGAAGCCCGAGAAGGCGCTGTTGGGCCGCGACAGCAGCTCGCGAGACTCCGGGAAGTCGGCTTCCATCGCCTGGATGATTTCTTCGGAGATCGTCGAGCACGACACGATGGTGAACACCTTGCCCTCGAAGGAGTGGGCGGCGGCGCGCACCTTGATGGCCTCGGCCATGTCGTAGTCGGGCGGCGCCACGGGCAGCGCGATATAGCTGGCGACGTGCACCAGTTCGCCCTGGGCCAGCAGCGAGAAGCGGGCCAGGGTGTTGGTGTTCTCGCCGCAGGCCAGCGAACCCAGCGGGCCGATGCTGGTTTGGTGCACGCGCAGGGCGGAGGCGTCGCCGGGCGCCCAGGTCAGCTTCTCGGCCCAGGTGGGCACGAGCTTGCGATGGCGGCCCAGGATGCGGCCTTCGTCGCTGATGGTGATGAGGGTGTTGTATAGCGTGCCGATGCCATGGCGGTTGCGCTCGTTGGCGCCCACCACCACGTTGATGCGGTGGCGCGCGGCGGCTTGCGCGATCTTGGCGATCTCGGGGCCGGGGATTTCGATGGCCGAGCGGGCCAGCTTCTCGAACCAGGGACTGCCTTTGATCGGGTCGCCGATCCAGCTCCAGTAAGGGTAGCCGGCAATGAAAACCTCGGGGAAGGCGACCAATTGCGCGCCGTTGCGGGCGGCTTCGCCGATCAGGGAGCAAACCTTGTCGACCGTGGCGTCGGTATCGAGGAAGACGGGCGAGGTCTGGACGGTCGCCGCCTTGAATTGGGCCAGTTCAAGCATGATGGAACCTTGCGTCTCTCTGAAAGGGCGGCAGGGCCGGGGTGTCGGCCGCCGCCGCCGTCGCGGGCCGGCATCGCCTGCGGGGTCTAATGGCCACTAACCTGAACGCCAGCCTGAGCATGCATGAGGGCTGGCGAGGTTTCAGTGGTGCCGGAGGCGCCTGAAGCGGAGCGGAGCAGCCCCAGCCGAAGGTCGGAGTGCCGCCCGGGTGCAGGTGTGCCGGTTGGACGATTGCTGTTACTCGCGGCCAGCGCGCGGGTCGTTGCCGCCCACCGCCACCACGGGGTTGCGCATTTCGCCGATTTTTTCGACCCGGGATTCGATGATGTCGCCGGGCCAGAGCCATTCTTGCGGATCGCGGCCGGCGCCCACGCCTTCGGGCGTGCCGGTGGCGATGATGTCGCCCGGCTCCAGGGTGATGCCGGCGCTGATGTCGGAGATCAGCGTGGGGATCTTGAACAGCATGTGCCGGGTGTTGGAGCTCTGCTTGGTGACGCCGTTGACGTCGAGGCTGAGGTTCAGGTTGTGCGGGTCGGGGATCTCGTCGGCGGTGACGATGACCGGGCCGAAGGGCGCGTAGGTGTCTTGCCCCTTGGAGTAGATCCACTGGCCGGCGCGGCGGCAGTCGCGGGCGCTCATGTCGAGCATGAGGCTGTAGCCGAACACGTAGTTCAGGGCGTCGGCTTCGCTCACGCGGCTGGCGCGGGTGCCGATGATCGCGGCGAGTTCGACTTCCCAGTCGAGCTGGCGGGTGATGGCGGCGTTGTGCTCGACGGCATCGCCGGGGCCGATCACGGTGGTGGGCGGCTTGGAGAAGATCACCGGCTGCTTGGGCAGGTCTTTGGACGTATCCAGCGTGCGGGCCGATTCCTCGACGTGCTCGACATAGTTGAGGCCGATGCCGAAGATGTTCTTGCGCGGGCGCGGGATCGGGGCCAGCAGCTTGACGTTGGCCAGGGGCACGGCCACGCCCGTGGGAAACTTGCCGTCGTACTCGTCGAGCAGCGCCGTGGTGCTGGATACGGCGGCGGGACCGAGGTCGATGAAGTCGAGCATGTTGTCGGGCAGCGCGTGGCCAGAGACATCGCCCAGGTATTCCAGGTCGACCACAAGGTCGTTCACGATGGCGCCCAGGCGGGCGGGGGCGGTCACGTTGGCGCGGTAGGTTACGAGTCGCATCTTGCGGAGATCTCCAATAGAAAAGGCAAAACCAGTTGCGAGCCGCCCTGGCCGGTTGGGGCTGGGGCGGCTCGCTGGGAGTCGATGGAGCGTGCAGCTCCGGAATGTTCCGGCCTCGTTGGCCCCGCCGGGGAGAGCCGCACGACATGCCGGGTAGGCGGCGTCATGCCTGGCGGACCCTCGCGGCACGTGGCCGCACGGCGGGCGAGGCCGGCTTGATCAGGCTGGGGTAGAAATGACCGGCTGGTGGCCGTCGTTCTCGGCCAGGGCTTCCTCATAGTACAGGCTGAGTTTCTCCATTACAGGCAGGTCGTTGAAGCTGAACAGGCAGGCGTCTTCGGTGCTGCTGGCATTGACGTGTTCGTGCCAGGCCCACGACGGCACGCAGAAGATGTCGTGTTCCTGCCAGTCGAAGCGTTGGCCGTTGATGATGGAATAGCCGCTGCCCTTGGCCACCTGGTACAGGAAGCTGCCGGTATGGCGATGCGCCTTGCCCACGAAGCCCGGGCGCAGCATCTGCATGCTGGCGCCCATGGTGGACATGACGTGGCCGCCGGTCTTGGGGTTGGTGTAGTGCATCAACAGACAGTCGAAGGGGTTGCCTTCGGCCACCTTGCCGTAGCTCAACAGGGCCTCGTAGGTGGGCTCCCATTGGTATTTGAACAGCGGCGAATAAGGCTTGTCCCACTTCACGTCGTGCGGGCGCAGGGCGCGGCCGCCCCACAGGCCCACGGAGTCGTCCACCGGATAGGTAACCGCCTGATGCATGTCGGGATGCACGCCGTAAAAGCCGGCTTCCAGCGCATTGACCAGGGGGATGTCCAGTCCGTCTTGCCAGATGCAGGGCAAGCCGTCGGCCTCGACGCCATGCTCGTGCCAGCAGCCGTTGGGGGTGAGCACGAAATCGTTGGCGCCGAGGGTCATCTTGTGGCCGTCGACGATGGTGTAGGCGCCGCGGCCTTCCATGATGAAGCGCAACGCCGACGATGAATGCCAGTGGGCCGACGCGGCCTCGCCGGGATGCATGACCTGCAGGCCCGAGTACAGCCAGCCTACGGCCGCGGCGACGTCGCGGCGGCCGGGATTGTCGAGATAGATGACGCGGCGGCCCGCTTTTTCGGGCGTGACCAACGAGACCGAGCGCAGGACGTGCTCCCGGAGGTCGCGATAGCGCCACAGGACCGGAACCGAATCGGATTTCGGTTCCCAGGGTTCAATCTTGTTGGCGACAGTCCAGAGCGCGCCGGTTTTGAGCTGCTCGAGTTCGCGGTAATACGCCACCAGTTCGGGGGTGTCTTCGACGTCGGCACGGCCCGCGACGCTCTCGCGGTAGCTGTCATAAGAAGTTTGTGACATGGTTCACCTTTTCGCGATTTACGAAAATTGTAGTCTTTTTATAAAATTTCGTCTCATGCTAGAGGTTGCCGCCCGGCACTGTCAAGGCGCCGGGCGCGGGATGAAGGCTTAAGCTGATCTACCTCAATATATATGAATATTCATGTAGTTGGCGGGGTGCTGACGCTGCAGAATGGCGGATTACGCCTTGGCGCCGATGGTCAGGAGCGGCCGCTGTTGGGATTGGCGCGCAGCACGGCATCTTCGTGCAGGGATTCATTGAGCTGGTCGACCACGATGGCCCAGGCGGCATCCGCCTTGAGCTGCTCGGCGAGGAACTGCCGCTGGGCTTCGTTCCAGTAGGGGGCGTCGACGAGATCCATGTCGGCCGGCAATTGATGGGTTTTGATGAATCCGGCGATCCCCGCTTCGCTGGCGTCGAGGCCAAGCTGCAGGAACAGATTGGTCATCCGGGGAGTGGGGGTGTTCATATCATCTCCTTGGAATGAAAAGCCCGGGGCAGGCTGATGCTAGGCACACTATAGAACATCGCCCCATGACACCTCGGCGCGTCCGGCCGGGATGAAAGGCCCGCCCGGGCGCCGGACGCCTGGCGGCTTGTGTACCGCCAACCCCTGTCGATACACTCCGCCAATTGTCGGGTTTTCTCGCCAATGGCAGCCGCGACCACGGCGAAAGCCGATTTCCCCAAGGAGCCTTTTGTGTCATCCAGCCGTTTTTTCCCGGATATCCGGGGCGATGTCGCTTCGATTTTTTTGTCGTACTTCAAACGTGCGCCGGAGTTCGAGGCATTGCAACATTACGCGAGCGTGTACGAAGCCCTGCAGGCCGACCCGGCCACCGCGGGCAACGCGTTCAATCTGCTGGCGGCGCATATCTACGCCGACGGTGTGGCCAGCCATGAGGTACCGGCGGGGCCGACGATCACCGACGGTTGGTACGTCGACTATTTGTACGGCAATATCCTGGGCCGCGCGCCCGAGACGACAGGTCGTGACTATTGGATCGAACAATTGGAAACGGGAACGGTCACGCGCCCCGAGCTGGTCGGCACCTTCATTGCCGCGGCTCGGGCGACGGAAGGCCGTGATCTCTGGTACGTGCTGAATCGCGCCGAAGTGGCCGTGGCCTTTTCGCTGTGGGAAAACTCCAATCCGCAAGTGCTGCCGACCTTGAAGTACGACGCCGCGGAGGTGATGCTGGGCGTGGATGAGAACGCCAGCACCGTTTACGCAGCGCTGGGCCGCCTGGAGCTCTGGAGCAGCCCAGTTGGCGAGGTACGCAACCTGACGACCGGCATCGACGTTCTGGAAGGTTCAACTGCCAACGATATTTTCAATGTGGTGTACGAGGGCGAGGGTCTGCCGGGCGCTTCGACACTCACCAACTTCGATAGCCTCGACGGCGGACTGGGCACCGACACGCTGAACGTTTATATCGGCGAGTGGGGCGCCAACGCCGGGCTTCCCGGCACCGCCACGATACGCAACATCGAGATCGTGAATGTATATAACGGCGGCGCGGCCCACGACTCGCTGCGCACCGTGAGCCGTTACGAGGGTGTGGAGCAGTTCTGGCAATTCGATACCGCGGGCGACGTCCACGGCATAGGCGAGGGGGTGACTGTCGGGTTCTCGGGGGTCGAGGCGTTGCACGCCAGTGTGGGTCTGGCCAGCGGCGTTGCGTCGGCCGCCATCCGGCTCGACGGGGTTGCCGACCCCGACCGCCTTTTCAACCTGCGCGTGGCCGGTGATGCCCTGGACGCCGTCGCGGTCGACGGTGTCCTGATGAGCGACGAGAGCGCACTCATGCTGACTCTTCAGGCCGGCGAGGGCGTGCGGGAGCTGAGCCTCGCCACCGCCGTGGAAACCATCGTCGAGGTCTTCCGGGCCGACGACAACGAGCCGCGCCTTCATACGCTGGATATGTCGGGCTCCACGGGCGGCATCGACTATCTGCTGGACGACGAACAGGCAAGTCAGCTGGTGGGAGGCGACGCCGCCCTTACCATCACCTTCGGTTCGGGCGATGACACGTTCACCCCCTTGCGCCGCGCGCTGTCGCTGCGCGATACCATCGACGGCGGCGAAGGCTACGATACCGTGGTGCTGGCGTCCGGTGGCAAACTGCAAACCCAGAACTACGACGCCATTGCCCGCCTGCAAAATATCGAGCAGCTGGTCTTCCTGGGCATCGACGTCGAAGTGGACGCCGCCGAACTGATCGATTTCGACTTGCGCTTTTCGGGCGACGGCGATGTGGTCATCGGCAATCTGGCCGCCGGCCAGGCGTTCACCGTGGGTGCGCCAACCTTCCTGAGGCCAGACTCGGTCACCCTGAAGGCCGCCGACAGCCACGTGGTCATGAAGCTCGAGGAAGAAGGAGCCATCGAGCTGCGGATCGATGCCGCCGCGGTGGGCGGGAAGAACGGTTTGCTCACGGTTTCGGGCAAGGGAGCGGTGTTGTTCGACAATGCCACGTCCGGCAAGTTTGTCGAAATCGACGCCAGTGGGCTCGAGGGTAATCCGATGCCCTATCACCTGTTGGCCGAGCTGATCACCATCGAGCCGGTCGATCCCGCCGCGATGGCTCCGATCGGCTTGGTGCTGGCGCAAACCGAACTCGGCATTCCCACCAGCTCGGGGATGAGCGGCGGCGTGGCTGAAACCGTGCTCTTGAGCTCCGACACGCTCGATCTGATCATGGTCAATGTCGGCCTCAACCCCGACTCGGACACCCCTTGGGTATCAACTAATTCCTCCACCTATGGCCGGATGGACGTCATCGAGAACTTCAACAGCGACGCCGACGCCGGCCCGCTGGACTATCTCGTGGGGCCGGGTATCATCGGCAAGCTGAGCCTGACCCCCGCGCACGACACCCTGCAGTTGGCGTTTCAGTCGGCCGCCAAAGCCTACGCCGAACTCGCGGTCAGCGTGCTGTACTTCAGCTTTGAAGGCGACACGTATTTGTTCGCCGATACCGTGGAGGGTCAGTCGGGCCAGTACGATGCCAATGATTTTGCGCTGAAGATCGTGGGCGAGCACGACATCGGCGCGCTGGGGCTGTGGGTCCAGCCGGTGACGGTGGCCTGAGCACGCTCCGGCAAGAGGCAAATCCCGAGGTCGAGGACGGCTCCAGCCGCTCGATGCGGGAAGCGCCGGCACCGCCTCGGTGTCCGGTCGCCATCGACGGCCGGCGTTCGGATCCGAGGGTCAGTGCAGCACGCGGGCGGACGTTGGCGCGGCCTGCCCCGGATCGCCGCGCAGCCAGTCGGGCCAGTGCTGCAGCGGCCAACCCGCCTTGCGATATTGCTGGTAGAGCACGCGCAACCATTGCCGCAAGGCCTGGGTGGGCAGGCTGAGCCGCACCGTGGACGGGCTGGCTTGGCCTGCCGCTTTGAACGTTAGTCGTACGCCCCGCGGAAAATGGCTCAGATCGATGGACTGAATCAGAATCTCGCGCGTATCAGGCGGAATCGCGACCGGTCGCTGGGCTGCGTGGCTGCTGACGGCGGCCCGCTGGGCCTGATGGTGGCGCTGGTCGGCTTCTTCGTTGGTGGCGGGGGTGGGCGCGGGTCCGTCGTGCGTGCGCGGCGGCTTGGCCACAGTGGTGTCCAGCCACGAAAACAGGGGTGGGAGCAGCCGTTGCAACAAACGCTGGGTCAACCACAGAACCCAGACATCGCCGTCCGCGCTTTCGCCCGTCAGGCGGATGCGGTCTTCGGTGTCGAGATACTGCGTGGTCAGGCGCCGCAGTTCGGGGACGACGGAGGCGGGTGGAGTATCGGCCATGATGGAACCATGTTAGCAGAGCGGCCTGGCGTGCCTGGAGTTGATCATGGTCTCTTGATGTCCGATCTTTATCGCAAACACATTTTGTGGAAATCTTGTTCGGATATTGAAAGTTAAGCTAACATTGTCTTCTATCTATTAAAGGATAGCGCTGCCATGTGCGAACTGCCGGTGTCATCGGCCCTGACGCGCTTCCGGCAGGTTTTCGAGCAATCTCCCACCCCCTATTTGCTGTTGGCGCCAGACTTCACCATCCAGGCGCACAACGAGGCATACGAACGGCACATCGGAGGGCTACCTGGCGGCCGGGTGGGCAAACCCCTGTTCGAGATCTTTCCGGCGGCCGACCCCATCCAACGCGAGCGCTTGCAGGCTTCGTTGGTCTGGCGGTTTCGCGAGCGCCGCCGGCGTTTCTCGCTCAAGCGACATCACCCGGTGGCGTATGTCGCCATCCAGCCCGGCGGGGCCGATCCCGACCGCTACTGGACGCTCACGGCAGTCCCCCTCGCCGACGAACACGGCGTGATCGACGCCTTGTTGTGTCATCCCGCCAGTATCGCCGAGCTGGCGCGCCCGCAACTGGCCGGCCCGGTCGCGGCCGATCCGGCGCACCCCGAAACGGCCGACGGCCTGCCCTGGCGTCAAGGCATCCACGAGCTCCGGCAGCCCGAACGTCTTTATCTCCAGCAGTTGTTTCAACAGGCCCCGGGGTTTGTCTGCGTGCTACGCGGCCCGCGCCATATTTTCGAGCTGGCCAACGAGGCATGCTATCGCTTGACGGGTCATCGGCATCTCATTGGGCGGGCGGTTGCCGATTGCCTGCCGGAACTTGTCCGCCAGGGCTTCGTCGACCTTCTCGACCGAGTGTTGCATACCGGCGAGCCGTATATCGGACGCGGCTTGCCGCTGGCGCTGCAGCGCCAGCCCCTCGGGGTGCTCGAACAACGCTATATCGACCTCGTCTATCAGCCCATCCGCGAGCCGAACGGCGAAATCTCGGGTATTTTCGTGCAGGGCCACGATGTGACCGATGCCTGTCAACTGGCGCAAGAGCTGTCGTACCAGGCGTCTCACGATCCACTCACCGGGCTGCTCAACCGGCGTGAGTTCGCGTGCCGCGTCACGGCGCTGCTCGAAGCCGATGCCGGCCGCCCCAACGATGCCGAGGCCATCGAATGGCTCACCGACCTGCAGCCGGTGCCGGTGATCGACAACGAGCCGATCCTCGATGGCGTGCAGGAATCCCGGCCGCACGTCCTGATGTATCTCGATCTCGATCTATTCAAGATCATCAACGATCATTGCGGGCATGGCGCGGGCGACGAGCTCCTGCGGCAGGTGTCCGACCTGCTCCGTCGCCACGTTCGCAGCAGCGATATCCTGGCGCGTCTGGGGGGCGACGAATTCGCGTTGGTCCTGCGGCGCTGCCCCATGCATGCCGCCGAGCGTGTGGCCAATCAGCTGCGGCAGGCCATCAGCGATCTGGTGTTCATCTGGCAGGGGCGGCGCTACGGCGTTTCGATCAGTGTGGGCCTTGCGGCTTTCGGTGTGCCGCTGGGAGTGCCATTCGAGGTGGCCCTGAGCCAGGCCGACGCGGCTTGTTTTCTGGCCAAGGAAAAAGGCCGCAATCGCGTGCAGATATACCGCGACGGAGACGACGAAGCCCATCGCCAATTGCACGATATGGATTGGGCCAGCCGGTTGCGCGATTGTCTGGCAGAAGACCGCGTCGTCTTGTATATGCAGCGTATCGTGGGCCTGCAGGGCGAACATACCGCCGCTCAGGCCTGGGAGGTCCTGGCGCGCCTGCGCGATGTCGACGGCACACTGGTGGCGCCGGGCGCCTTCATCCCCGCCGCGGAACGTTTCGGCCTGATGCCCACCCTCGACCGCCATATCATTCGCAAAGCGTTTGCCACCTTGCATGAACTGCCGGAGAGCCAACGGCGCGATGCTCGTTATTTCATCAACGTATCGGGCCGTACTCTCAGCCAGGACGACCTCTCTTCGTTCGTGCAGGGCCTGCTGCTCGAGTTTCCGACGCTGCGGCCCGAGCACATTTGTTTTGAAGTCACCGAAACCGCGGCCGTCTCCAATCCGACAGTAACGGCCAGCGCCATGCAGCATCTGGTCGATCAGGGATTCCGTTTCGCACTCGATGACTTCGGCAGCGGTATGTCGTCGTTCGCATATTTACGGCAGTTGCCGGTGCAATACGTCAAGATCGATGGCGAATTCGTACGCGATATTCTTCATGATCCTGTCGACCGCGCCATGGTCGAGGCGGTTGCCAAGGTGGCGCGGCTCATGGGCATCCAAACCGTCGCGGAGTTCGTCGAATCGGCCGAGCTGCTCGAGCACCTGGCGGCCATGGGCGTCGATTACGGCCAGGGCTTCGCCTTGCATCGCCCAGAGCCGTTCAGCAAGGCGTTGGAAGACCCGGCCTGAGGCTCCGGCCGCTGAGCGCAGTGGTGTCAATTGCCCATGGCATCCGCGACGAGGCGATGGATTCGATTCCCGTCTGCTCGCGTCTTCCAGCCCGCGATGTAGTCGATACGGGTACGGGATGGGCCTCAGAGTGTGTGGCTACGGTCGCGGCCGAAGCCGCGCGGCGTGTCGATGCCGCGACCTACCGCCAATACTTTGAAGAGTTCTCCCATCTCGGCCTCCGATACCAGCTTTTGCACGCGATCGAGTTCGCGCAAATAATCGGCCGGAGCCTGGGCGCGCCAGGCGTCGAGATGTTGCAGCAGACCCGCGTCGAGCAGGAAAGCGGCCTGGCTGGTGTAGCCGAGCACCTCCAGGCTGCCCGCCAGCGCGGCGTCGGCCATGGCCGTGAAATCCACGTGGGCGGTGATGTCCTGGACTCCCGGCAGCCACAGCGGATTGTCGTTGGCCGTATGCCGGAAGTGGCACATCAGCGTGCCCGCCAGGCGTTGCGGATGATAGTACTCGTGGCGGGGGAAGCCATAGTCGATGAACAGGGCGCCGCCGCGCCGCAGCCAGCGGCCCAGGCCCTGGATCCAGCCCTCGGCCTGGAGGTTGATCTCCGATACGTAGCCCGGCAGCGGCGGCATGCGTTCCCTCACCTGGGCCGCGAAACCGGCATCCGCGGGCCGATCCTGCCATTGCCAGCCGTCGTGCCAGGCAACGCCCCGCTCCAGCACGGTGCCTTCCGGGCTCCAGCGGAACAGCCGCACCGGCATGGCGTCCAGCACTTCGTTGGCCACCACGCAGCCTGCAAAATCGTCGGGCAGGGTGTCCCGCCATTCGATGTTGGCGCCGAGACCGGCCAGGCGTTCCTGCTGGCGTTGGCGCAAGTCGGCCGAGACCTCGAGGATGGCATAGCGCACCTCCAGGCCCGCCGTCCGCAGGGCGGGGATCAGGCTGGCGGCCAGGGCGCCGGTACCGGCGCCGATTTCAAGAACCTCCGGACTACCGCTGGCGTGCAGGATATCGGCCACCGGCCCGGCCAGCGTATGGCCGAACCAGGGGCTCAATTCGGGCGCGGTGATGAAGTCGCTGCTGCCGGCGGCGTCGGTGGGCGCGGCCAGCTTGCGGCTGCCGGCGGCGTAATAGCCCAGGCCGGGTGCGTAAAGAGCCTCGTGCATGAACGCATCGAAACCCAGCCAGCCGCCCGCGGTTTCAAGGATCTGGCGCAGGTGGGTCTCGACCTCGGCGGCCTGGGCCAGGACCTCCGGTCCGGGAGTGGGGGGGGTGGGCATCATGGCTCTCTCCGCTGCATGGCCGGCATTGTAAACAGCGGCGAGCCAGCCGACTGAAGCAGGAGGGTAACGCCTCGCCGCCTGGTGGGCGTCATTCGCGCCACGGGCGGATTCCGCGGCCGGAGTTTCAGCCCTGGCCAACCCAATCGATCGGAGGCAGGCCGCGCTCCGCCAACCAATCGTTGGCCCGCGAGAAGTGCGCGCAGCCCAGAAACGGCACTGGCGGCCGTTGCGCCGACAGCGGCGAGGGATGGTTGGCGGCCAGGATGCAGTGCGGGCTGCCGGCTGGAATGAGCTGGCGCTTGCTTTGCGCGAACGAGCCCCACAGCATGAACACCTTCGGCGCTGGATCGCGCGCCACGACCTCGATGATGCTGTCGGTAAAGGCTTCCCAGCCCCGTTTGGCGTGCGAGGCTGCCTGGCCGTCTTCCACCGTCAGGATGGCATTGAGCAGCAGGACGCCTTGTCGTGCCCAGCGGGTCAGGTCGTTGTCGAAGTGTGCGGGGTCGCCGCCCTCGTGGTTGGCGATTTCGAGAAAGATATTGCGCAGGCTGGGTGGCCGGCGCACGTGGCTGGGTACGGAGAACGACAGGCCTTGTGCCTGGCCAGGCCCGTGGTAGGGGTCTTGGCCGAGGATGACCACGCGCACCGCTTCGGGGGGCGTGAGTTGCAAGGCACGAAAAGGCTGTGCGGGATAAATCCGGGCGCCATCGGCCAGGCGTTGATCGATGAAGGCCACCAGTTCGGCCATGCCCTGGCTGGCGAGAATCCCTTCCAGGTCGCGCCGCCAGCTGCCGGGCAATCGTTGTAAATGTGCCGAAATCGGCTCGCGCAGGCGATTATCGGAGGCGGTAGCGGGATTGGCGGTATCGGGCATGGACGTCAGGCCATGAACAGGCGCTGGAGTTCGGCGCCGGGCTCGGGCGCGCGCATGAAGGTTTCGCCCACCAGGAAAGCGTGGACGTCGTGCTCGCGCATGCGGCGCACGTCGTCCACCGTGACGATACCGCTCTCGGTAATGACCCGCTTGCCTGCCGGGATGCGGGGCAGTAGGTCCAGCGTGTGGTCGAGCGAGACTTCGAAGGTGCGTAGATTGCGATTATTGATGCCCAGCAAGGGGCTGCGCAGCGACAGCGCAACCTCCAGTTCGGCGGCATCGTGAATCTCCACCAGCACGTCCATGCCCAGGCCCATGGCGCAAGCTTCGAGGTCGCGCAATTGCGAGGGCTTCAGGGCGGCCACGATCAGCAGCACGCAATCGGCGCCCATGGCGCGGGCTTCGGCCACCTGGTAGGTGTCGATCACGAAATCCTTGCGCAGCACCGGCAGCGAGCAGGCGGCGCGGGCCTGGCGCAGGAAGTTGTGCGAACCCTGGAAGAACTGCACGTCGGTCAGTACCGACAGGCAGGCGGCGCCATGGGAGGCATAGGAGCCGGCGATGGCCACGGGGTCGAAGTCGGGGCGGATCACCCCTTTGGAAGGCGAGGCCTTCTTGATCTCTGCGATTACGCCGGGCCGGCCGGCGGCGATCTGGGATTCGAGGGCGGCCGCAAAGCCGCGGACATCCTGGCGGGCTTCCGCCTCGCGGATGAGTTCGGCTTCGCTGCGCAGGCGGCGCGCAACGGCCACCTCATCGGCCTTTACGGCCAGGATCTTCTCGAGTACGTCGTTCATGGGGCTGGTATGGCGGCCTGCCGTGGCGCCGGGCGGCACCGTGCGGCGGCGGGTGGCCGCGTCTCCTGGAAAAATTGGGCTGAGCCCGTTGCCGGGCCTCGAATCGGAAGCCGGCCCTCTGCTGCGCAAAAGAGCCTGGCTCCGGCGTCGGTCAGTTTGCGCCTGGAAAACGCCGAGTATAGGCGGCAAACGTTTCCAATTTGTCACGCGCCTGGCCGCTGGCGAGCAACTCGAAAGCCTGGCGGATACCCGCGGCGATGGACTCCGCCCGGTTGCCGGTATAAAGGGCGAGGCCGGCGTTGAGGGCCACGATATCGCGCGCCGCGCCAGGCTTGTTGTCCAAGGCATCGCGCAGCAAAGCGGCCGATTCTTGGCGGTTGGCAACCTTGATGCCGCGATTGGACACCATGTCGAGACCGAAGTCTTCGGGATGGATCTCATACTCGCGCACGTTGCCATCCTTGAGTTCGCCGACCATCGTCGCCGCGCCCAGCGAGCCTTCGTCCATGCCGTCGCGGCCGTGGATCACCAGCACGTGGCGCGAACCCAGGCGCTGCAGCACCCGCACCTGGATGCCCACCAGGTCGGGGTGGAACACGCCCATCAACTGATTGCCGGCGCCGGCCGGATTGGTCAGCGGACCGAGGATGTTGAACATCGTTCGCACCGCCAGGGCCTTGCGAATGCCGGCGACATTCTTCATCGCGCCGTGGTACGACGGCGCGAACATGAAGCCGATGCCGGTGGCCTCGATGCACTCCGCCACCGCCTCGGGCCCGAGCATGATGTTGATGCCCAGCTCCTCCATCACGTCGGCGCTGCCCGACGACGACGACGCGCTGCGGTTGCCGTGCTTGGCGATCGGCACGCCGCCTGCCGCGGCCACGAACATGGCGGCGGTGCTGATGTTGAACGTATGGCTGCCGTCGCCGCCCGTGCCGGCCATGTCGAGCAGGTCGCCGGCATTGGCCACCGCAACGGGCGTGGCGAACTCGCGCATGATCTCCGCCGCGGCGGTAATTTCGCCCACGGTTTCCTTCTTGACGCGCAGGCCCATGATGAGGGCGGCCGCCAGCGGTTCGGGCAGCTCGCCGCGCATGATCTGCCGCATCAGGTGCAGCATTTCGTCATGGAAGATCTCGCGGTGTTCGATGCAACGGGTCAGGGCTTCGGTGATGGTGATCTGGGTCATGGTGTCAGAGCTCGAGGAAATTTTTGAGAAGGCCGTGGCCGTGTTCGCTGAGAATCGATTCGGGATGGAACTGCACGCCATAGATGGGTAGGGCTTTGTGCCGAAGTCCCATGATTTCGCCGTCCGCCGTCTCGGCGGTGATCTCCAGGCAAGCGGGCAGGCTGGCGCGCTCCACCGCCAGCGAGTGGTAGCGGGTGACGGAATAGGGCGACGGCAAACCGCGAAAAACATCGGTGCCGCGATGCGTGATGAGAGAGGTTTTGCCGTGCATGATGCGCTGCGCGCGCACCACCTTGCCGCCAAAGGCCTGGCCGATGGCCTGGTGGCCCAGGCAGACACCAAGAATGGGCAGTTGGCCGGCAAATCGATCCAACGACGCGAGGGTGACCCCGGCCTGGTCGGGAGCGCATGGGCCCGGCGATAGGCACAAGCGATCGGGCGCGCGGGCGGCGATCTCGTCGAGCGTGATCTGGTCGTTGCGTACGACATCCACTTCAACCCCCAACTCGCCGAAATACTGGACGAGGTTGTAGGTGAAGGAATCGTAGTTGTCGATCATGAGGAGCTTCATCGCGGCCTCTTGAAGCCGGCATGGAGCGCGCAACGCGAGCGCCGCCCGAGTGAGGCCGTGTCAGGCTGGAGTCGCGGAGAAACGCCGCGCCTGGACGGCGCCGGCCGTCGCAAAGACGCGAGCATGGCCGAACCGGCAAGTGGTGGCCTGGAAGCCTGGATAAAAAGACGTGGGGAACTGAGGGGCATCGGGCAATCTCCTGAATTCTGGAGCCGCCGTGCCGGGGGGAGCCTATCCGCTGAAACCGCTGCTGATGAACCTTGCCTGCCGGTACGGCGGCAAGGTGCGGTTCAAAACCGCGACGACGTGCCGCTTCCTAGGGGAAGCGCCACCACTGAGCAACGAGGATCGAAGCGGTATGGGTCATGACAACTGAAGTTGTGTTGCGATGAAAAGCCGGGAGAGAGGGCCTTCTGCGAAGTTTTTGATCGGCGAAGAAGGCTGATGGATTTTTGTACGACTTGGAAATTATAGCGTTGGTGCCGGGGAGGTGTCCATGGGGGTAGAGCACCTCCTAAGCTATCGCGCTCTATGGACCCAATTCCGACGGCGGCGTGAAGGCGGGTGCGAGGATTGGGCTTAGTCGAGCTGGGGATGTCGCTCTCACTGAGCGTGCAAGCTTCGTCAGTGCCGAGTTGGGGGTGGAGGGGGGCGGCAAGATCGCGTTTGAAGTACGTGGCGGTGAGGTGGTGATCGCCCGTGCGGCTGCTGGTGGTCATGAAGAGCTGAGCAGTGGCGAGTTCTTGGATCTGTTGGAGGCGGATATTCGGATGGGCCGAAACGTTCTAGGCATACAGCGCGGCGCGGGTGATGTTGGTCATCGGGGACCGAGACAGGAGCTAGGACGTGGACAACGACACCGTCGCGTTTCGATGCGTCGGCATGGCTGGACATTACTGTTCATCAAGGTTTATTAGCATATTCGTGTGGGCGGGACCCATTTGGAGGATGGCGTCAAGGCTAAGATTACGCACGAGCTAAAACGACGGTCGAGAGCACATGGGTCATGTATCGCAGCTTGGCCTCGGTGAACTTACCCTTCTTGTAGAGCTTGGCCTGCGGGTCGGTTGTGCTCTGATGCGTGGCGTTGCCTTGCTTCTTGCCCCCTTGAAATCCACCGAGGGATTGCGCCCCGGCGGTGTGGGCGGACCACTGCCGTCCTTGGGCTGAAAGCTCTTGTGGCTGGCCCAGGCCTCGATCATCGTGCCGTCCACGCTTATATGGACGCCTCCCGTGTGTCAAGTGAGTTTCCAAAGTTCTGGCAGTGGCGGATCAACTGCGGTCTTATATCCGGCCTGTTTGCGCAGTCCGGATCTCGTCCGCCTGCTGGCCCTGATGGTCATTCGCGAGGTCGGTGCCTACCTGAAGTACGGGCTTCGCACATGGCGAGCCTGAGCGTTGACTTGGCTTTGCCGACCCACGGTCTGACCGCTTGCCATCACTTCCTCAACTGCACTCGCGCACTCTTTTCGGCGTTCGCCGTGTTCGTCGGTCTTGCGTGCGGGGTTGCCTCCCTGCCTGCCGACTTCACCTATGTTCGTGCCGGTTCGGCATTGGGCATGCAGGCCGGCGCGGTCGACATCCATTGCATGTCATAGTTTCGGTGGTGAGCGATGAGTGCCCACGCCGTGCGAGCGAGCTTGTTGGCCAGCGCGACGACCGCCACGTTGGTTGGCCTGCGCGATAACAACGCCTGCACCCACGCCGAGCAATTTTTTCGGGCCACGACCGCTCTCGCTCCGGCAATGAGCAGGGTGCGCAGATAAGGGTCACCGCGTCGACTGATACCACCGATCCGGACCTTGCCGCCGGTGCCGGTGTGCCCAGGACATAGTCCCAGGCTCGCGGCAAACTCGCGGCCATTGCGCCACGCATGCCCATCGCCCAACACCGCCGCAAGCGCCGTCGCACCCAGCACACCGAGTCCCGGAACCGCGCGTAGCGTCTTTGCGGCCTCGACGCTCTGCTGCACCGCAGCGATCTCTTTGTCCATAACATCGACATTGTGGTCAATCTCGCGCAGCGACCTTAACTGCTCGTTCAACAGCCTCACCATCAACGCTGGCAGCTTGGCGTCAATGTCCGCGCGTTGCTCTGCGAGCATCTGCAACGCGGAGTGACGGCCTTGAGGGAGGAAGATTCCGAACTCGTAGAGCAACCCGCGTAGAGAGTTGATCGTCGCCGTCCGGATGCTGACCCAATGCGATCTCGTGCGATGCAGCGACAGGATGGCCTGCTGTTCGGTGCTCTTGATAGGTACCCTGCGAATGTCCCCGTGGCCCGCTGCGACCCAGATTGCCCGTGCGTCGGCCGCGTCGTCCTTGTTGCCTCTGACGAAGGCTCGAACCTGGCCCGCAGGCAGCAATTCGACGGCGTGCCCCATTGCCGTCAAGGTCCGCGCCCAGTGGTGAGAACCACCGCAGGCCTCCATGGCCACGCGGGTCGGCTGCATCTGTGCAAAAAACTCGAGGAACTTCGCCCTGCTGAGCTTCTTGCGATGGATCTCGCCGGTCTCGATCTCGACCCAGTGCAACTGCATCACGTTCTTGGCCGTGTCCACGGCGTATGTCGCAGCATTCATTTCGGAACCTCCAATTCAGTGGTTGAACGCAACCGCCACTTTGGCACTCCATGGCGTCAAGCGCAAAGCTCTGCCTCGTCCGCGCTCCGCAGCGTGGCAAAGCCCGTGGGGGGAGGCGTCCATACCATCTGAAGTGCTCGTCGCTCACGAAGCCTTGCCATTCCGCCAGGTACAGCACGCGCTGGAAGAATTCGCGGGCCAGATCCGTGCTCAGCAACCGATCGCGGTTGATGCTGAAGACCGTGCGATCCCAGATCGGGGTGTCCATCTCCAAACCGACGAACCAGCGGAACATCAGGTTGTAGGGCACCTCGAAAAACCTCAATGACCTTCCATGTTGGTACAATACGCATACTACCGAAACCAACGTGATCTGACCGTCCCGCCATGTCTCGCAACGCCATCAAGAACGACCTGTTTTCCCACGATCAGCGCCGCCAGAAGCTAGACGATATGGGCGACCCGCTCCAGGCGTTGGAGG
>Ga0265293_10002005_pt1 | contig 42603 bp, 30 predicted proteins | sample Munlanlewell138R_FD_192505 | JGI IMG/M metagenome (GOLD analysis project Ga0265293, IMG submission 192505) | Leachate microbial communities from a municipal landfill in Southern Ontario, Canada - Leachate well 138R | ecosystem: Engineered > Solid waste > Landfill > Unclassified | place: Canada...
GCAACAACCTTTTATATTTTCTTTTTTCATAAATTTAGAAAATAATAAAAAGGCTGTTGCTTAGGTTAGTGCAAATTTGAGAGTTTTGGCTTTCTAATCCGCCACTATCGCCAATACGCGGCCCGTTGGCGGTCATTGTAGAAAACCGACACAGACTAGAAACATCGAACAAAAATGACAATTAGTAAAGCTGAACTTCCTGACAAATCACTTTTGAGAACTGACGGAAAAATATATGATTATATCGACAGCTATCAAGGGAATTTTATTGACCAAAACGGAAATATTGACTCAACCAAAATTGGAAAATCGTTTTTTGCAAGCGGACCAAAATGGATTGACAAACTATTTGCATTTAGAAATAAATTAGTTGGACTATTCGGACTAAAAACTTCGGGTAAAATAACTGACCGACAAAAAATGCTTGACAATTTTAAATGTGAAAAAGGCGAACATCTTGGACTTTTTAAAGTATTTGACAAAACTGACGACGAAGTTGTTCTGGGCGAGGATGACAAACATTTAAATTTTAGAGTTTCTTTGTTTATCGACAAACAAAATGAAAACAAAACGGACAAAAATTTAATCATTTCGACAACGGTAAAATTTAACAATTGGTTTGGACGACTTTACTTTCTTCCGGTTAGACCATTTCATAAATTAATAGTTCCGACAATGTTAAAAGGGATAATAAAAAATATTGAAAAACAAAACTGAAAAAACAACGAACCGCCAACAAGGGTTTGCCAAAAGCGGGGCTGAACGGCTTCGATTGAGCATTTGTGCAAGGTTCAACAGCAGAATTTCTACTGAACTTTTGTACTAAAAAATCCCCGCCTTCGGCAAGCCCCGAACCGTTAGCTGTAATGCTTAAACCAATAATCCGCTTCAATGAAACACATAAAGAAAAGATATCTTCGACAACCAAAATTGACTGAAGAAGCAAGTAAATTTATTGAAGAAAACTTTAAGCCAATTGATGAAATAGATAATTCTTTGTACAAAAAATTTAGTAAAACTCATAATGTTTTGCTAAAAACCGAAGATGAATTAATTCTAGGATTTATCTACAATAATAATGGAAAACATATACATATTCCTCTTCCTGATTTCACATTAGTTTATTATGATTTTGCTTATAAAATGAATAAACAAAGAATAAAATTAGAAAAAGAATTGCTAAACAAATTAACTGATTCAGAAACATTCACAGAAGATGCAAGTAATGAATTGTATCATTTTTATGGAACAGCAACCTCTGTAATCATTAGTTTATTTACAGCTATTGAGTCATTTATGAACCAAGTTTTACCAGAAAATAAAGAATATGTTGACGTAAGAAATAATAGAAAAGAAGTTTATAATTATGAGCAAATTCAAGAATACATTTCTTTTAATGATAAAATCAAAAAAGTTCTTCCTCAATTCTTTGGCAAAAATTTTTATCAAAACCAGAATTTGACCAATCAACATATTACTAATCTAAAAGAATTGAGAGATAATATTGTACATACTAAATCTGATAATACAAATGAAAAACAAATAGAACTTTTTAAAAAGTTACTAAAATTTAAGTATGAACAAACTTTCGAATCAGTTAGAAAATTTATGAACTTTTATAGTGATGATTATATTATTGACTGTGATTGTGGAAATGACTTCTAATAAGCACTACAGCTAACAAGGGTTTGGCGCAATGGCGGGTTAAGGCTAAAATTGAAAGTTTCGGCTTTCTATTCCGCAAAAAGCCAATTATATTGACTTTTTTTGTAAATTTATTCAATTAATTGGCTTTTGCTTACCGTGTCGCTAAATTGAAACTTTTCGCTTCAATTTCCGCCACTGACGCCAAGCCCCGAAACGTTGGCAGCAAGTGTAAAAGAAACAACCGTAAAACGACAATATGAAACTTATTGGATTTAGCGCAAAAAATTACCGTTCAATTTCAGCAGCTTACAAACTACCTTTAACTGATTACACTGTAATTGTTGGACCTAATAACGAAGGGAAAAGTAATATTTTAAAAGGTCTTGGACTAGCATTAACACTTTTAACAGGCCAAAAACATCAAAGATTTAGACGACTAGGGCTAATGTCGTTTTCTAATCGTGGAATTGACAGATTTGACTATGAGTGGGAAAGAGATTACCCTATTAACCTTCAAACAAAAGAACCAGATGGACGGTCAGAGTTTACTTGTGAATTTGAGTTAAGTAACTCAGAGCTAGAAGAATTTAAACTTAAAACTAAAATCAACCTAAGCACTTCATTAAAAGCAAAAATCAGCATTGGTAAAGAAGACATTAAGTTTGATTTTCTAATGAAAGGTAAAGGGAAAGAATCTCTAAATAAAAAGAGACCCGAAGTATCTCAATTCCTATATGACAAACTAATGCTGCAATACATTCCTGCAATTAGAACTTCTGAGTTGGCGATAAATATTGTTGAAAATCTTTTGGAAAGAGAACTATCTAGTTTAGAGGATAATCCAGAATTTAAAGAAGTTGTAAAAGTCATTACAAAACTTCAACAACCCATAATAAAGAAAATAGCAAAGAGCCTAAAAGAATCTATCTCAGGTTTTATACCTGACGTTAAAAGTATTTCCATCAAAAACAGAGAAAATGTCGGTCGTTTAATAAGTGCATCGTGTAGAGTTTATATTGACGATGGAATAGAAACAGATTTACAGCTTAAAGGAGATGGTGTAATAAGTCTTACTGCAATTTCATTGCTTCAACATTTCTCAAAACAGGGCTCATTAGACAAAGGGCTAATTTTACTTTTAGAAGAACCCGAAAGCCATTTGCATCCTAAAGCAATTCATAGTTTAAAAAAAGTTCTTTACGAAATATCAAAAACTAATCAAGTAATCGTTACAACACATTCTCCCATAATAATTGAAAGGCAACAGGTAAAACACAATATTATAGTTCAAAGTGGACAAGCAAAACCTGCTAATAATGTAAATGAGATTAGACAATCTTTAGGTATTACAATGTCCGATAATTTATCAAGCGCTTATTTAGTCCTACTTGTAGAAGGCGAAGAAGATGTTGTTTTGTTAAAACCTTGGTTGGAAGAAAAATCGGATAAAATAAAAACTGCATTATCTAATGCATCTTTAATAATTGACCATTTAGGCGGAGCGTCTAACATTGGATACAAAACAACGCTCTACAAAAATAATCTTTGCAATGTCATTGCCTACCTAGATAATGACGAAGCAGGAAGAAAAGGAATAAAGGATGCTGAAGCTAAAGGAATCATTAAAACAAACGAATATGTACTATCATTTGTAAGGGGAATGCAAAATAGCGAGATTGAAGATTTACTTGACATTAATTCATATAATCAGCTAATAAAAGATGAGTACGGAGTTGACCTAAACATTCCAGCATTCAAGACGAACGACAAGCAATGGTCTGACAGAGTTAAAAAACTTTTCGAATTATATGGTAAAATTTGGACTGATAAACTTGAAACCGAAATAAAATATAAAGTTGCTAAACAGGCTTCAAGTCTAAAATTAACATCATTAAATTCACACAAGACAAGCTCAATCGAATCATTAGTCACATCAATTGAAAATGTATTGGACAAGCAAAAACAATAAAACACCAGCTGCCAACAGGCGTTTGGCTCAATGGCGGGTGACGTGGTTAATTGAACATTCTACCTCGCATCAGCTTTTGTGGTGTATTGACAGTTTTGTGCTCCGAAATCCGCCACTGCGCCAAGCGCCAAAACGTTATAGGCAATTTTACACCAACATTACGTATGAAATCAAAGTTTCTTATTTTAATATTTTTATTTTCATTAGAATCCTTATTTGCTCAAGAATTTGCAATAATTAATGATATTGATGGATATACTAATGTTAGAAGTGCAAATAATAAAACCTCAAAAATATTAGACAAATTAAATAATAGACATTTGATTTGTGTAATGAATCCTGAAGGGAATTGGTGGAATATTGACTATGCAATAAGTAAAAATGAAATAAAAGTTGGATATGTTTATAAAGACCGTATCAAACTAATTTCAGAATACAAAAAAATTCCTATTTCAGAAGAAAAGAATAATGAAATATTATTTAGTAATAAAGCTATTGAAGTAAAAGTCGTAGAAACTAAATTTGAAAAAAATAAACATAGTTTCAATTATGTAAAAAATTATCCGAATCAAATTTTAAAAATCGATGGTAAGGATTATTGGGGAACTGATGGTGAAATACCTAAAACTGAATATAAGAGTATCACAATAAAATTTAATAATTCAACATTGCAATTGCCAAAAGAAGCTTTAGAAAATCTTTATGAACCTAATCTCTCATCAACTAAAGTAAATTTTGATAAAGATAATGACATAATCTATATTTCGGCGATGAATAGTGACGGTGCAGGAGGATATTTAGTAATTTGGAAAATTGAAAAAGGTCTATATAAGGAACGCTTTGTAGCTTATGGATTCTAAAAAAAACTGCCTATAACATCGGTTTTGCGAAATGGCGGGTTAAGGGAAAAATAGAAAGTTCGTGCATTTTTATCCGCAACAGCTTTTTATATTTCCTTTTTTCTTATTTTAGTAAATATAAAAAAGCTGTTGCTCAAGTTAGTGCAAAATTGAAAGTTTAGGCTTTCTAATCCGCCACTATCGCAAAGCCGCGGCTCGATGTAGCGAAATCCCTTCGGGCTTCCGCTACATCGCCCGGAGGCTTTGCCGTCCGAAGCCCTTTCAGGGACTTCGTACATCTGAAGGTTTTGCGAAATGCAAAACACTTCGCAAAGCCTCCGGGCGTTGTACGCAATATTCGAAATAGCATGTGCATTGAAAAAATAATAAGTAATCTATCCGGAATTGGAACTTTTATATCGAGTATAATTGCACTTTACGCTTTAACAGAATTAATTAAGCAACGACGAGCAATGTACCGTCCTAGACTTTTTCTTAACGAATTCACATTGTCGGTTAAAGGAAATCCAATAGCAAATCGTAATAATTTCTATTATTATAAACTACACAATTTATATGAACCTGAAAATAAAGAAGATTTATCAAAACATTCAATAAGCTCACAAGTATTTTTAGAAAACATTGGGTATGGAATAGCTAACAAAGTTAGATATCAATGGGATTTTGACTTTAAAAAAGCTATTAAAATATTATGCGAATTAGATAATGAATTAAATTATCAAATTAGAAATGATGAAAATTCGGTTATTATAACTAAAAATGGTGAATATTTTAGTCATTATCAATTTGATAATTTAAGTAGAGGAAATAAAATTGACTTCATAAAGCCAGAAAATTTAAGATCTAATAAAAAACCCTCGACAATACCTATGATTATTACAAGTATTCATATGGACTATGTTTTAATTAAAAATAAAATGGATATTGAAATCTGTAAAAGATTTGAACACGAGGAGTTTAAACATTTTCCAAAACCAAAGCTAACAATTACTTATGAAGATATCGCAGGTAAAAAATATAAAAATATTTATAAATTTGACCTAAGTTGTAATAATTCATTTTATCAAAAAGAGATTGGGGTAATTGATACTAAAATTGATTATGCTTTTTTAACTTTTAAATCAATATAAATACTGCGTACAACAAGGGTTTGGCGCAATGGCGGGTTAAGGTTAAAATTTGAAGTTCTAGCTTTCTATTCCGCAAAAAGCCAATTATATTGACTTTTTTCTTAAATTTATTCAATAAATTGGCTTTTGCTCACCGTGTCGCTAAATTGAAACTTCTCACTTCAATTTCCGCCACTGACGCCAAGCCCCAAAACGTTACAAGCAAGTGTGAAACCCAACGCACGGTCAAGCACATTTGGTTTTTCCCAACACTAAAGCCAACGCCAAAAACCAAAAGAGCTTGCCCTTTCCACACGCAGTAGAGAATAGACACGAAAGTAACTAAATTAAATACATTTGTTTTCTAATTCGAAACTTATGTTTACATTTGCGAAACATCACTAAGTAAATAAGTATGACTTTTCTTGGTAAGTATCTTACAGACAAATCAATAAATAAAGCTGAGGTTTCTAGAAAGACTGGTATTAGAAAGTCTAGACTTAGTCAACTAAGCACTAAGGAAAATACTAATCTAAAAGCAGAAGAATTATACCTTATTGCCAAAGCAATTGATGCAGACGCGAACGAAATTCTAGAGCGAATTTACGGACATTTAAAATTGAATAAATAATATGGAAAAACTTAACTTCATAGATTTATTTGCGGGTGCGTCTGGAATGTCAGAAGGCTTTATTAAAGCTGGATTTAATCCTATTTCACATATCGAAATGGACAAAGATGCTTGTAATTCAATTAAAACAAGAGCAGTATATCATTATCTGACAAAGGAAGGAAAAGAAAAAAATTACATTGACTATCTAAAAGGTAATATTTCACGGGAAGAATTATATGGACAAGTGCCAAAAGAAGTATTAGATTCAGTATTGAATATAGAAATTACAGATGATTCAATAAAAGGCATTTTTTCGAAGATAGATACACTTCTAAAAGGCGAAAAAGTGGATTTAATTATTGGCGGGCCTCCTTGCCAAGCCTATTCATTACTTGGTCGTCATCAAGAGAATATCGAAAATGACCCTAGGAATAAATTATATATTCAATATGGAAGGTTTCTAAAACAGTATGACCCTAAAGCATTTGTTTTTGAGAATGTACCTGGTTTATTAAGTGCTAATAAAGGGCAGCATTTTAAAAATCTTAAAGCATATTTTAGAAAATTGGGCTATGAGGTTTATCACGACACTTTGGACGCATCAGATTATGGTGTTTTGCAAGCGAGAAAGAGAATAATAATTGTTGGGTGGAAGAAGGATATAGACTTCGGTTTTCCAGAAATTGAAAAAACTAATAAAGCATTTGTTGTAAACGACATTTTCAGAGATTTACCTAAGTTAAAACCTGGAGAAGCAAGACAGATTGCTAACTATACAGTTGAAAAAAATGAGTATCTAGAAAAATTTGAACTAAGAAACGGTGTTGACTTTGTAACACAGCACATTTCTCGACCTCACAACGAAAGAGATTTGGAAATATATAAAACAGCAATCAATAAATGGAATAAAAACAACGAACGTTTAAAATATCCTGATTTACCTACTGAATTAAAATCACATAAAAATGAAACATCCTTTATTGATAGGTATAAAGTAGTAAATGGAAATGGTGTTTCTCATACTGTCGTTGCACATATAGCGAAAGATGGTCATTACTATATTCATCCTGACGTGAAGCAATGTCGTTCAATTTCAGTACGAGAAGCGGCTAGACTACAGTCATTTCCAGACGACTTCTACTTCGAAGGTTCACGTTCGGCTGCATTTAAGCAAATAGGTAATGCAGTTCCGCCACTAATGGCTTATGCTATTGCAAAATCAATAAATGAATTACTATGTCAGAAGAAGTAACGGAAATAAATCAAGACAAAGAAATTCCAGTTAGGTTTAAGCCTAGAGCTAGGCTACTTATTCAGTTGGGAGATCAATTGATTAAAAATGAGAGCATTGCCTTAGTTGAGTTAGTCAAAAATTCATATGATGCTGATGCTAATATCGTAAACATCTATATGGAGAATGTAGATGACCCTGACAACGGAGTAATCATCATTGAGGATGATGGTTATGGTATGAGTCCTGAAATTGTTGAGAATGTTTGGTTAGAGCCAGGAAGTGATTTTAAAACACAAAAAATCAAAAATTTAGAGGTTTCCCCTAAATATGAAAGATTACCAATTGGTGAAAAGGGAATTGGTAGGTTTGGAGTTCATAAATTGGGTAACATCATTGAAATGACGACCAAGTCAAAAAATGACAAAGAGGTATTTGTCAGAATTGATTGGACGGATTTTGAAAATTATAAATATCTGGAAGATGTTCCGATTACAATAATCACAAGAGAGAAACCAACTTTATTCAAAGATGGAAAAACAGGAACAAACATTTTAATTTCTAAACTCAGAAAAAAATGGGAAAGAGGAATCGCAAGAGAAGTGAAACGCTCAATAACTGCTCTTGCTTCACCTTTTGAACAAAACGATTCTTTTAAACCATCTTTTGGTATTTTAGACAAACCCGGTTGGTTTGAAGGGTTATTGAATTGGCAAGATGTAAAAGAATATTCTTTATACAGATTTAAAGTAACACTTGATGGTAGCGAAATAACAAAATTCGAGTACGAGTTTACTCCTTGGTCATCAATGACAAAACTATTTCCCCGAACAATTTCCGAGAGCGATTCAATTGTAGAAACATTCAGGACAATCAAATACATCCAAGGTGAAAAGGAAGGACAAAAGTTGGATTTATCAGCTCACAAAATTGGAGAAATCATTTTTGAAGGTTATGTATTTGATAGAGATTCATTCGTGATGAAACTTGGTGTTTCTGATAAATCAGGCTTTAAAAAATATCTTGACAAAAATTGTGGCGTTAAGGTTTTTCGAGACAAACTAAGGGTTTATGATTATGGAGAACCAGAAAATGATTGGTTAGGTTTAGATTTGAGACGAGTTAATCAACCTGCTAAAAAATTAAGTAATAATATATTGCTTGGTTCTGTTTCAATCAATAGAAAGGATAGTTCAGACTTGATTGAAAAAACTAACCGAGAAGGATTTATTGAAAACGAGGCGTATGAAGCATTTCGAAATTCAATTTTACATACTATTGAGATTATAGAAACACTAAGATATCAGGACAAATTAAAACTTAGAGAAAAATATGGTCCTACTCCCAAATCTGCTCCTGTTATGTCCACATTGGCAGAAGCAAAAAGATATGTAGAAGACAAAGTAAAAGAAACACCTGTTCAACAACAAATAATTAAATATTTCAATAAAATAGAATCTGATTATAAAACTATTAGTGAAAACCTGTTAAAAGCGGCAGGTGCTGGACTTAGTATGTCCGTTGTAGTTCACGAGGTTGAAAAAATCATTTATGAAGTTGAAAAAGTATTGGAGTCAGAAAAAGCATCTGAAAGAGTTTTAAGCCTTGTCAAACACCTCTCATCTTTAATAGATGGTTATGCTGAAATAATTCGTAAGTCTAGCCAAACTTCTGAAAACATAGTTGCGATAATTGACCAATCTTTATTTAATACCGAGTATAGACTTAAATCACATAGGGTTGAAATAATAAAAGACTACAAGAATTATAGAGGCCAACAAAAAATTAAAATTGCACGAAACCTTTTAATTGGTAGCATTATGAATATAATTGATAATGCAATTTATTGGTTAGACCAAAAGGAATTTAATGCTTTAGAAAAGAAGGAAGATTTTCAAAAAAAGATTTATATCAACATTATTGAGGAAGAAAATTTCATCAATTTACTCATAGCCGACAATGGCACTGGGTTCATAATCCCGACTGATAATATTGTTGAACCATTTGTTTCTGCTAAGCCTGGTGGAATGGGATTAGGTTTACATATAGCCAATGAAATTTTAGAAGCTCAAAAAGGCAGATTGATATTTCCTGAAATAGGTGATTTTGAAATTCCAGAAGAATTTAAGAATGGAGCAACAATTGTTTTTGCATTTAAAAAGTAAGTTATGAATATACCAATAAATGGTAGAATTGCTATCATAGATGACCAAATAAAGCAAGCTGAGCCAATAATTAATATCTTGTCAAAAAGACAAATGCCGTTAACTTACTTTTCCGGGGATCCTGCTTTCTTACCCGAGATTGGTAACAATCTTAACGATATTAGAGTATTATTTTTAGACATCAACTTAATAGACGATAGTGAACATCCAAATAAAGTTTTGAAGGCGCGTTTAATCCCTGTATTAGAAAGAGTAATATCCGAAGAAAATTATCCCTATGTATTGATTTATTGGACTAGACACAATGGATCTGAACATAAAGATTTAATTGAAAAAGAAATATTCAATAATGATTTGGCAAATAGAAAACCAATAGCATTTTTATCGGCAATAAAAGGTGATTATTTCAATTTTGACGGTTCGCTTACTGATGATTTTAATGAAAAGTTAGATGGACTTTTTGATAAAATTGACAACCTAATTTCACAACATCCTGCATACAGCCATTTAATAAATTGGGAGAATCAAGTTCATTTATCTGCTGATTCAACTTTACAAAGCATTTTTAGTTCTTACAATGATTCAGAATGGGATAATAATGCCAACTACACACTGAATAAGTTAGGGGAAGCTTATCTAGGAAAGCATTATAAAACTGCGGAAATTGAAGAGAAAATTAAAGGAAGCTTTATCTCGTTAAGTACTGTATTTAAAGATATTCTTGAACATAATATTCAAAATCAAACTATTGAAAACAAAGACTCTCTTGAATATACTGAAGATGCCGTTATAAAAAGCATAAACTCTTTAAACCTTAGTTTAAACACAACCAATTATGTGAAAGAAATTGCCGAGTCAGGAAATGTCTTAGAACTTCAAGATAAAGATTCTGTTTTCAAAAAATTACTTTTTAACGTCCTTTCATTTTTTAATGTTATTCATTCAATTAAAAATGAGAATCCTGATATTTCTCAAGATATTTTAAAGAAAACAGCTGATAAGCAATTTAAAGAAATTCGAAAAGAAATTGAAAAAGTATGGAGAAAAATTTATGTAGTAGTTACTCCTGTTTGTGATTTTGCTCAGAAAAAAAGTGCATACGATCGAGTGGTAAAAGGAGTACTTATCCCAAAAAAGTACAAAGAATTTATTGAGGATAGATCTGAGGCAGTATTTATCATACCATTTGTAATTGAAATAGATGGAATTGAATATTTTTTAGTTTTAGATTTCAGGTATTTTATCACAACAGATTTAACACAAGAGAATGTTTCAGGTTTATTTAGAATCCGTCAAGAGCTTCTTTCAGAAATTCAATCGAAGTTATCAAGACACATAAATAGACAAGGTATTCTACTGATTGATGAGAGATAATATCAACAAAGTTCAAGCACATTGCAATCCTCGTTCCTGCGGTTGCAAAGAGCTTTCACGCCAACGCTATGACAATTATGACAGAGAGAACCGTGACGAAAAGAAGAACACCAGCTTGTAACAGCGTGTATGTGGCAATAGCGGGTTTAGTGGTAAATCGAAGGTCTGTGCTTTTAAAAAACTTTGTGCTTAACGGATAGGAAAGTGCTTCTAATCCGCTACTGCACATACACGCAAAACGTTACAAGCAACCCTAAAAGACGACAGTGCTAAACATGAACAGACAGAAAAACGACATAAAAGCCAACCGCACATTTAGCACATTTGGTTTTGCCCGACACACAAGCCAACGCTTCGCAAAACCAAAAGAGCTAAATTTTGCCAACGCACCGACAGACAATAAAAAGTAGAACATGAACAAAAAAGACCTATCAGAAGCCGACATAAAAGAGAAGTTTATCACACCTGCCGTGACAAAGGCAGGTTGGGACGAACACACTCAACTTGGACGGGAAATATTTTTTACTGACGGACGCATTTATGTGAAAGGTAAAATTACAGCAAGAGGTAAACGAAAATTTGCAGATTACATTCTGTTTTACAAACCAAACGTTCCTATTGCAATCATTGAGGCAAAAGACAACAACTATTCTGTAAAAGCTGGCATTCAACAAGCATTAGGTTACGCCAACACGTTGGACATTCCTTTTGTGTTTAGTAGCAATGGAGATGGTTTTTATTTTCACGACAAGACCGTTACTAGCGGAAACATTGAAACTGAACTTTCAAATGATGAATTCCCAAGTCCTGAACAACTTTGGGAGAAATACAAAAAATACAAAGGCTTAGAAGAAAAAGAAGTTGAAAGCGTTGTTTCAACCGACTATTTCTTAGACGGCTCTGGTCGTTCCCCAAGATATTACCAACAAATTGCCATTAACAGAACCATTGAAGCAGTTGCAAAAAAGCAAGACAGAATTCTTTTGGTAATGGCAACAGGAACAGGAAAAACCTATACCGCTTTTCAGATTATTTACAGACTATGGAAAAGCGGAGCAAAAAAAAGAATTTTATTCCTAGCAGACAGAACTTCACTCATTGACCAAACTGCAAGAGGTGATTTCAGGCATTTCAAAGATGCAATGACAATCATAAAACACAAACAAATTGACACCGCATACAATGTTTATTTAGCTCTTTATCAAGGTTTATCAGACAGCAAAACCGATGACGCATACAAACAATTTAGTCCAGAATTCTTTGACTTAATTGTGGTTGATGAGTGCCACAGAGGAAGTGCAAAAGAAGATAGCAAGTGGCGTGAAATTTTGGAGTATTTTAAAACTGCTACTCATTTAGGCATGACTGCAACGCCAAAAGAAACCAATGAAACTTCAAACATTGAATATTTTGGTGAACCAGTTTATACTTATTCATTAAGACAAGGAATTGACGATGGCTTCCTTGCACCTTACAAAGTAATCAAAGTAACGCTTGACATTGATGCTGAAGGTTGGAGACCACCGAAAGACTTTTTAGACAAAAACGGCAATCCTGTTGAAGATAGAATTTATAACAGAACCGATTTTGATAAAAACATTGTCGTTGATGAACGTAGAGAATTAGTTGCGAAAAAAATAACTGAATTTCTAAAAGGAAATGACCGCTTCGCTAAAACAATTGTTTTTTGCATTGACATTGAGCATGCCGAAGGCATGCGAACCGCATTGGCTAACGTCAATGACGATTTGGTTGCTCAAAACAATAAGTATGTCATGCAAATTACTGGAGACAACGAAGAAGGAAAAAGAGAGTTAGACAGCTTTATAAATCCAAGTGAACGCTACCCAGTTATTGCAACAACGTCTAAATTAATGACTACTGGTGTTGATGCTCAGACATGCAAACTCATTGTTTTGGATAGTAATATCGGCTCACCGACAGAGTTCAAACAAATAATTGGAAGAGGTACAAGAATCAATGAAGAATACGGAAAAACCTATTTTACAATTATGGATTTCCGAAATGTAACCAATCTTTTTGCAGACCCTAATTTTGATGGCGACCCTATAATGATTAAAGACGTTACCGAAGATGATGATATTTCAGGAACTGAAGATGAAGTAACAGACGAACCAATTGTTGATGTAGTTGATGGTGGTGATGTAGAATTTCCAACGCCTGAATATCCAACCGTAACTGGTGGTGGCTTTATTGTAGCAGAACCAAACCCAAGAGAAAAAATTAGGGTGAACGGTGTTGAAGTTAAAATTGTAAACGAACGAGTGCAATATTTAGGTGCTGACGGACGAATAATTACCGAAAGTCTGAAAGATTACACCAAGAAAAATGTAATTGAAAAATACGCAACGCTTGAAACATTTTTGAATTCATGGAAAAACGCTGACAAGAAAAAAGCAATCGTTGAAGCATTGGAACAACAAGGAATTTTCTTTGATGCATTGAAAGAAGAAATTGGAAAAGACTTTGACCCTTTTGATTTGATTTGTCATGTTGCTTATGAAGCAAAACCATTGACACGAAAAGAAAGAGCAAACAACGTTAAGAAAAGAAACTACTTTACTAAATACGGAGAGAAAGCACAAGCTGTAATCAAAAGTTTGCTTGACAAATACGCAGATGATGATTTACTCACTATTGAAAGTTTAGATGTTTTAAAACTTGACCCATTAAACAAATTAGGTTCGCCACTTGAAATAATCAATGCTTTTGGTGGAAAAGAAAATTACATACAAGCATTGAAAGAATTAGAAAACGAACTTTATAAAGTAGCATAAGAATGGCAAATGTTGGTGCGGTAATAAGCAGTATAAGAAATATAATGAGGCAAGACAGAGGTATCTCTGGCGATGCACAACGATTAGAGCAATTAGGTTGGATGTTGTTTCTGAAAATAATGGACGACAAAGACCAGGAATTGGAAGTGATTAAAGACAATTATGTTTCAGTTATTCCTGAAAAATTTCAATGGAGAAATTGGGCATCAAACCCCGAAGGAATTACTGGTGATGAATTGATAAACTTCATTGACAGCAACGAACTGACCAACAAAGGTCTTTTCCTATCATTAAGAGAGTTAAAAAGCACAACAAATCCAAAGCGTGCTATGATTGTTAAGGAGGTTTTTGATGGCACAAATAACTACATGAAAAGTGGCTATGAAATGCGTAAGGTAATCAACAAACTAAATGAAATAGACTTTACAAAATCAGAGGATAAACACGTTTTTGGCAATATCTACGAAAGTATTTTACAGGAGTTACGAGACGCAGGAAACAAAGGCGAATATTATACGCCAAGGGCAGTAACTCAGTTAATGACCATGATGACCAACCCAAAATTGGGTGAAAAAGTTTTAGACCCTGCTGCTGGAACTGGAGGTTTCTTAACTGCTGCAATCGACCATGTAAGAGACAATTATGTAAAAACCGTAGTTGATGAAGCCATTTTACAAACCTCAATAACAGGTTGGGAATTAAAACCTGTTGCGTATGTATTGGGCTTAACTAACCTAATTCTTCACGAAATTGATGTACCCGATTATCATTACATAGACAGTTTAAAGAAAGAGTACAACAGCATTGGCAAGAAGGACCAAGTCGATGTAATTATTGCAAATCCTCCTTTTGGAGCAAGTATCGCTGATGGCGTAGAAACGAATTTTCCTGCTAATTTTCGAAGCAAAGAATCCGCACAGTTGTTTTTAGCATTAATGGTGCAATTATTAAATAGTAACGGACGTGCCGCTGTTGTATTGCCAGATGGTTGTGTAAAAGGAGATGGTGCAAGGATTAGAGAAAGGTTATTAGAAACATGTAATCTTCATACAATTGTTAAATTGCCAGAGACAGCTTTCTTCCCCGCCACAGTTAGTACAAACCTTTTATTTTTTGAAAAGGGTGAGCCAACAAAAGAAATCTGGTACTATCAACATAAATTTCCCGAAAATCAAAAAAGCTACTCCAAAACAAAACCTATTGATTTTAAAGAATTCAAAGACATAATAGACTGGTGGCATAATAGAGAAGAAAATGAAAATGCGTGGAAAGTTAAAGTTGAAGATTTAGTTGATTTCGATTTGGACATTAAAAGGCAATTTGTTTCAGAGAAGATGGAAATTGATGTTCCCAAAACTATTTCGAACATTAAATCAAAGACTACTCAGTTGTCAAATTTAATTAATCAATTTGAACAAAAGTCTTTTTCGAACAAAAACGAAATAAAGCCAATTAAGTCTTTCTTGAAAAGAATTAAGAATCCGATTGATATTGAAGATAATGTGATTTACAAAAGAGTAACCATTAAAACCAATCATAACGGAATTAGTCTTAGAGATGAAGAAATTGGTGCCAACATTGGCACTAAAAAGCAATTCACAGTAAAACCTAATCAATTCCTACTATCTAAAATTGATGCTCGAAATGGAGCTTTTGGTATTGTACCCGCCGAATTGGATAATGCAATAATTACAGGAAACTTTTGGACGTATGATGTTGACAAAAGCATTGTTGATATTAACTGGTTCTTATATTTTACAGAGTCGCACCATTTTATAGATATATGCAAGTCGGCTTCTACAGGCTCAACCCACAGGAAATACCTTGATGAAGCAAAATTCCTCAATCACACGATAAGAGTTCCTTCAATTGATGAACAACGAGCAATAGTCGAACAGATTCGAAATGTTAAAGAACTTCAAACATTGAATTTTGAAATTCAATTTGAAAACGAGAACCTATACACTGGTGTTCTTGATAGCTACTTTAAAGAAACTAACTAAAACAAACAATGAAATGAAAAATATATAAGATTTTGGGGGCAGATGGTCGGAATGATACGTTTTGCTAAATGGTACCACGTCTAGGATATACGCTAGCTGGGAAGGACAATACCAATTTCCAAATTTTCCTGCAAAGGAATTAATGAGGAAAGAGTTAACAACAGCGTAACAACTGTTGAAGCCCTGAAGTTGGTTCTGCGGATGGATTTTCTAAGCATATTTATTGTGTTTATGAATTTACAGACAAAGATAACAATTTCTATACCTGAGATGAGTAGCGTTGCCTCCCTCGAAAGAGGGTCAAAGCTTCGACAGAGCATGTACATTTTTAACCTGCTACTATTAGTAACTGCCCCCTCTTTTTTAAACTTGATTAAATGGAATTAGAAACGTGGTTTAAAACAAAGAAGTATCCTCATATAGGTTTACCAATTACAATCAAAGATTATAATTGGGTAAAGGAGTATGTTGAAAATCCTGAAAAAATTAGGTTACATAGTTTTCTTCCATTAATACATAAAGTAATCCTAAAAAGAAGGTTTAGAGCAGAGAAAGAAGTTCCTGAAAGAAATCCAAGTGGTAAAAGAAAAAGGAAACTTGATAAACCAAAAGACCGCCACATTTTCTTTGCCTCGCACCTTGACTCATTAATTCTATCCAAGTACAATGAAATTTTAGCAGGTGCTTACGAGAATTATATCGAAAATCTAAATTTTAATGAATCAATAGTTGCATACCGCAAAATTCCTATTTCAAAGGGTTCAAAGAAAAATAAATGCAACATTGATTTTGCAAAAACAACATTTGAATTTATCCAAAAGAAAAATACAAAAAAGCTAACAGCAATCGTTGCTGATGTCACTTCATTCTTTGACAATCTTAATCATAAAATCTTAAAAAAACAATGGACAAGAGTTCTGAATGAAACCACTTTACCTCAAGACCACTATAATATATTTAAAGCTCTTACAAATATAAAGTACATTGAAGGTGACCAATTGTTTGAAAGTTACTCTAATACAATGATGGTGAAAAAGGGAATCCCAAATTCCTCACACAAAACCGAATTTGTAAGAAAGCAAATAAAAAACAGCAAATTCTTCAAAGAAAAAGGAGCTAGTCATTATTGTGATAAAAAAGAGTTTCTAAAAAACAATCTCAATCTTGTTATTTCGAAAAACAATACGGAAGGAATACCTCAAGGAAGCCCGATTAGTGCAACATTAGCAAATATCTATATGTTGGAATTTGACAAAGAAATATTTGATAAAGTTTCTTCAATTGGTGGCTTTTATCAACGATACAGCGATGATTTAATAATTATTTGCGAGCAACAACATGAAGATGATATTATTAAACTAATCAGAGATAAAATTGAAACTGTGGTTAATTTGAAAATTGAACCCAATAAGACTAAGGTTTTTCGTTTTGAGGAAGTGAAAGGAAAATTTACTGGTTTTGAAATAGATGAAAAAACTAAAACACCAAATCATAATAAAACACTGGAGTATTTAGGATTCTCATTTGACGGACAAAGGGTTTTGATAAAAACTTCTGGTTTTTCAAAGTTCTATAGGGCAATGAAAAGCTCGTTTAAAAAATCAACTTCGTTAGCAATACACAGTAAAAATCCCGACAAGAGTTTATTCAAGTCAAGACTTTATAAGCGATTTACACATAGAGGAGCAAAAAGAAAACTTATATATAGACCATCAAAGGCAGACAAAACAATCTATGAAAAAACGAATGAATATTATTGGGGAAATTATCTTAGCTACATAAACAAAGCCAATGACTCAATGAAATCAATAAACGGGGACAATTATGTTAAAAGACAAAGCAGAAAATTTTGGAAAAAATTCAATGACTTAATGAAATTCCATGAAGCAAGACTTAAATAAAATGCCAACGCTAAAGTCATACACATTTGCAAGCCGCACAAGCCAGCCCACAAGCCAAAGCTTGCAAAAGAGTATGCCTTTCCAACCGCACAGACACAGCAACACAACGAACAGACAAACCACAACCGAAAGAAGGGCAGCTTGTAACACGGGTTTGGCAAAAGTGGCGGTTCAGTGCTCCGCAGACACATTTGTGGTTAATCAAAGTTTGGTTCTCCGCATCAACATTTGTGGTGAAAATCGCCACCTTCGCCAAGCCCGAAAACGTTAGTGGCAAGCGTAAAAGACAATTACACATCGAATGAAATTATCGAAAATTCAAATATCAAACTTTAAGTCAATCAAGGAACTGACAATAGAATTTCCTGAATCAGGTATTTTAGTTCTTGTTGGAGAAAATAATGCAGGTAAATCCAATATAATAAGAGCCATAGACGCAATTTGTGGTGACTCTTGGTATGGACGTGAAAAACTTGAAGACCATGACTATTATTTAAGAAACAAGGGAAATCAAATACAGATAAACCTTTTTTTCGATAATGGAAAATTCGTAAACTTTCGTCCGACACCTAATGATTGGGGAATCAAATATTTTTTGGATTGGTCGGGACGAAATAAAGTTCCTTTTGGAAGTCCGTCCATAAAAGAAGATTTTCCTTCCACATACTTAGGAGCTGACCGAACATTTGATAAGCATTTATCATTTTATGATTGGACATTAATTGGAAGAATAAGAAAGGCATTTCATAAAAAAATAACAGATGAGCTAAAAATAGAAATTGAACAAGGGTTTGAAAGCGTAATCGATTCATTTCATAAAGTTCCAGGATTTACGAGCTTTCTTGATGATTTTTCAAAGCAATTCAAGCTTTTACTACCAAGTGGAAAGGGACATATGAAGATAGACTTCAAACCTTTTACCCCAGCAAACTACTTTAAAACAATGCAAATTCTTGCTTTAGACCCAAATCAATCAGATAAACCAATTGACGTTGATGAATTAGGTGAAGGAGCAAGAAATATGATTTTAATTGCATTGCTAAGAAGTTACGCTCAGAATTTTAAAAATAGTGGTGGAGTAAATGGTGTCCTTGCCCTTGAAGAACCTGAATTGTTTTTACATCCCCAAGCAAGAAGACACCTTTCAAAGGTGTTAAGAGAACTTGCAGATACAGGCATACAAGTAATTATTTCAACTCATTCGGATTCATTTATTGATACTGAATACTTTGATTCTATTGGTCGAGTTGTGAAGATTCCAGATTTAGAAAATGAAGGCAAAGAATCAACTTCACTAATTCAGGTTTCAAAAAACAAATTAGTGGACTACGCAATAAAGACAGGTGTTCCCGAGAAAAAAGTCAGCATTGAGAATATTCAGCCTTTCTATAAGACTACCTCAAACCATAGACTAAATGAAGGTTTTTTCGCAAGGTGCTTAGTCTTAGTGGAAGGTGAGACAGAAGAACTTGCATTACAAGAATACTTGAAAGTATTAGGTGTGGATTGTGATGCTTTTGGTATATCTATAATAGAAGTAAAAGGAAAAAATCAAATACCAAAATATTGGAGACTTTATTCATCCTTTCAAATTCCTATAATCGTCATTTTTGACAATGACAATTCCGAAGAAAAACAAAGGTCTAATAAAAATATAGCAACTTGCTTCGGTTTGACAATTGAAGACATTGTGAATGAAGTCGATGTTTATAAACACATCATTACAAGAAATGAACTTTGTGAAACAGATATAATAATTATAGAGAAAGACTTTGAAACAGCTGTTCAAAATGACTTATTAAAAAAAGGATATGACGGTTTATATCAAGCATTAGAAAATCAAGCTAAGGAACTTATTAAGCCTTTAAAAAATCAACAAAAGGGTGCGATTGCAAGAGAAATTGCAAGAAACATTCAAGACCAAATTGGAGAATATGTTCCTGACTTTGTAAACCACCTTGCTGAAACTATTTCTAAAAAGATCAATTTGAGTTAATGGAGACAAGAACGCCAGCCACTAACAGCCGTTTGCCGCAATGGGGGCTGACTTGGTTAATTCAAGTGCAGTGCTTCTATCAACATTTGTGCTTGTTTGATAGTGAAATGCTCCGAAATCCCCCACTGCGGCAAGCGGCAAAACGTTATGCGACATTCTATAAAAATCGTACAATATAGAAAAAGATGAAAAAAAATAATCCTATTGATGTTTTAGTTGAAAAACTAGCTCAAGAGTTTTCACAAATAAGTAATTTTTCTATAACACAAGATGATCCTTTAGGAAATAAAATGTTCAATTTTGTTGTTAAATATGTTTCAGAGATAAATTCTTTTAAAAATCTATTTATTCAATATTATTTACCAGCCTCTTTACGTGCTTCCCAAGATTTTCAAAGACATTTAAAATTTTCAAAATATAAACATTTGATTAATGTCACTAACCACGAACTTAAAGAAAATTATTATGAGACAATTCGATTGGGTTATGTTGGAGCATACCATAAATACGAAAATTATCTAAAAGATTTACTTAATGTATTAAACGAGTTCTTTAAGGAACTTGACTTTGATAATAATTTTGTTGATTTAAATACTTATCTGAAAAAAATAATTGATAAAGACCTTTTAAAAACCATTAATTCATTTAAAATTTCCGAGAAAATTAATTGGATATCGAATTGCGTTAAACATTATGATGGATTTCCAATCAAAGAACCAATACCAAATTATTTAAACCATTTTGATTCTTCACAAAAAATTGAAATCGAATCTTCAGAATTTAAAGAAGATATGGAAAACCTCACTTCTCAATGTCAACTCATTTTGAGTATACTATTTATGGTTGGTTTTCATCAAGTTTTCAGTCAAGAATTTTCGCTTATAAAAAGTCAATTAAAAGAAGAAAATCAATATCCAGAAAAAGTAGAAAAGCTAAGAAGTGACCTTTTATTCGTTATTTCGGGATTTTTTGGTGGCAAAAAGAACGTCGCATAACATCGGTTTGGCGAAATGGCGGGTTAAGGGAAAAATAGAAAGTTCGTGCATTTTTATCCGCAACAGCTTTTTATATTTCCTTTTTTCTTAATTTAGTAAATAATAAAAAGCTGTTGCTTTGGTTAGTGCAAAATTGGAAGTTTTGGCTTTCTAATCCGCCACTATCGCCAAGCCGCGGCCCGTTAGCAGTCAGGCAAGACAGCCAACCGCACAACAAAGAAACTTTATACACAGACAAATGAAAATTATAAATCTTACAAATCATTTACAAAATTCCATAACAGCTATTCCTGATATAATTACCAATTTTGCACCAAATAAAATGACGAAATGAAAGACAATATTCTTATTGTAGGTGGTTATGGCAAAGTGGGTAGCATTATAAGCAGGCATTTAGCCCAACTTTATCCTAAAAAAGTTATTGTGGCAGGACGTAGTTTTGAAAAAGCAAAAATCTTATCCGAAACACTTGACCACAATGTCAGTCCATACTTTTTAGATGTTAATAATCAAACTAATAATACTGTTTTAGAAAATACAAAATTGGTCGTTATGTGTATAGACCAAAAAGACACCAAATTTGTAGAATTATGTATAGAAAAAGGAGTGCATTATATTGATATTACAGCTAATCAGCATTTTATTGACCAATTAGAACTGTTAGATGAGAAAGCAAAATCAAATAACGTAATAGTAGCTTTGAGTATAGGACTTGCACCGGGCATTACCAATCTCTTGGCTCAACATTGTGCTAATCAGATTTCTGAAACCACTATGATAGATATTTTTATACTGTTAGGAATTGGAGAAAAACACGGAGATGCCGCATATCGTTGGACTTTTGACAATATACATTCGTCATATAACATTAAGGATAACGGTAAAACAAAAACGATAAAGAGTTTTACTCTTCCCAAAGAGAGTAATCTTGCAGAGAAACGAAAATTTTACACATTCAATTTTTCAGACCAACACACGCTCGCAAAAACGATAAATACAAAACAAGTATTGACAAGAATGGCTTTTGACTCTAAAATATTGACTTCTTTCGTTGCTTTTTTGAGAAAATCAGGTTTAACCAAAATATTCAATTATAAGAAAGTTCAAAATATTTGTATTTATCTGTTCGGAAAAATGAATATAGGAAGCGATAAATTTGCTGTAAAAGCCGTAGCGGAAAACACAAAAAACGAAATTTGTGAATATAGTCTTGAAGGGAAAGGAGAAGGGAAAACAACTGCGTACATAGCCATTGAAACAGTCCTTTATGTAATGCAGAATAATTTTTCTTACGGTGTCAGGCACATACACCAAATCATAAAAAACATTCCCGAATTTTTGGAAAATTTGAAACAATACGACAACACTATTGAAGTAAAATACAAAAATATTCGCAATAATGAATAATGAGGAATTAAAAGCGTTAGCCGAACAATTAAGGCAACCAAACGGACTTAAAGGTATCGAGATTGCGGATATGATGAATGAAACCAACATCAAAATGACGTTTCACTCCATAGACCATTTAGGCATACTCGACAATGACCATATCTTAGAACTCGGACACGGCAACTGCAAACATCTTCCTTATGTTCTTAAACAGAAAAACAAACTGACCTATTACGGACTTGAAATTTCTGAACTGATGAACAATGAAGCTAAACGAATAAATCAATGTTTTTGTGAAGCGAAACAAGCCCTTTTTTATCTGTATGACGGACAGAATATCCCTTTTGAAGACAATTATTTCGATAAAATTTTTACGGTAAACACCATTTATTTTTGGGCTGACCCAAAATTGTTTATTACTGAATTATATCGTGTATTAAAGCCAAACGGAATACTGAATATTACGTTTGCTCAACAAAATTTTATGAAACAGTTACCGTTTACACAATTCAGTTTTACTCTTTATAACAACGAAAAGATAAAACAACTTATTGATACAACGCCATTCAAAACGGTTGGTTTGGACACGCAAATAGAAACCGTAAAAAGCAAAACAGGCGACATAATAAACAGAGATTTTACAACGATTACGATAAGAAAATGCCCGAACTGCTAACATGCGGTTTTGCAAAATGGCGGAGTTCACGGCTAATTGAAAGTCTGTGCTTCGTATTCCGCAAAAAGCCAATTTTATTAGCTTTTTTTCATAATTTAGCAAATAGAAATTGGCTTTTGCTACGTGTCGTCTAAATCGAAACTTCCTGCTTCGATTTACCGCCACTTCGCAAAGCCGCCGAACCGTTATGCCTCACCCTAAAAGACGACACCACCGACAATAAACGAACAGAAAATGAAAGACAGAATGCCAACGCTTCAGCAAAATCAAAAGAGCTGCAACCCAACGCTCAAAGCCAACGCAATGCAGCACATTTGCTTTTGCCCCAACACACCGACCAAAAAACGAATTAGTTTCATATATAATCAATATCTTTGCACCGAATGCAATTTAGATGAGCCGAAAAGCAATAAATAGAATCAAGGTAGTACTGGTTGAGAAGAACCTAAGCAGTAAATGGCTTGCTGAACAACTTGGTAAAAACGAAGCAACAATTTCAAGGTGGTGTACAAATGACGTACAACCTACTTTGAATACATTGGATTCAATCGCTGAATTACTTGGTGTTCAGATTACAGACCTGATAAACAACGAACAGAAATAGATTAATGGATAACGCTACTCAAATATTAGAACTAAAGAAAAAGCTTTCTGAAGAAAATCAGAAGGAACAGCCTGATAGTGTTTTGATTGCATCCATTAATGAAGAAATCGAAAAATTAGAAATTACCCAAATTCCGTTTACGGTTTCAGCCAGAACAGCTCGTCTTATTGGACAAGAAAACTTTGCAAATGCAGAAGGTGCTATAATCGAACTAGTTAAAAACAGCTATGATGCAGACGCATCAATTTGTATTATAATTATAGACCCAGTAAATGACAGTATTCGAATATTAGATAATGGTGATGGAATGACAGAAAAAATCATCCGAAACCAATGGATGACAATTGGGACTGATGATAAGAAAGTTAATTTCAAAACCAAGTCGAGAATAAAAACAGGAGCTAAAGGCATTGGAAGATTTGCATTAGACCGACTCGGCAAATCCAGTGTTATGCTAACCAAAACAATAGATTCTGAAAGTTTAGTATGGGATGTAGATTGGAATCAATTTGATAACTCAGGAGCGGTAATATCCGACATCAAAGCAACTCTTCAAATCGGCAATAGTGATTTTTGGGGTGAAATTATTGAAATGCAAAATTTCACTGGACTCAAAGAGCCTATTATTGACCATTGGAAAGAAGAAAAGGGAACCCTAATTTCAATAGATAAACTTAAAGACAATTGGGATGAAAGAGCTACTCAATCTCTGTATTCAAATTTAGAGATTTTAGTACCACCATTAGAAACAAATATTTTTCAATTATTTCTTTACAGTACCTTAGAACCTGACAAGTATGGAAAGGTTTTACCAACACTTTGTGACGACTATGATTACAAAGTTTCTGCAACTGTAAACGATAGTCAGTCGGTAACAATTAATGTTTCAAGAAATGAATTAAACTTTGGCGACTTAAAAAGAATTGGATTTTTTGAAAAATCAAAACTTAATGAATCTCAATACCAATTTAATGCATTTGAGAAAGGCGAATTTGAGATTACCACTAAGCTAGAAACACTAATTGCAGGATACAAAGGAATTGACAAGAACAACAATCTAAGTAAAATTGGAGCTTTTACATTTTCATTTTACTTTATGAAAAGAGGTGGAGGTCAAGAAAAGGATGAAGAGGTGGGTAAATATCCTTACAAGGCTGTAAATTATAGTAATCGAACAAGTTGGTTAGACAAATTTGGCGGCATCAAAATTTTTAGGGATAATTTCAGAGTTCGCCCATACGGTGAAACAAAAAGTAGTTCTTTTGACTGGTTAGACTTAGGAAAAAGAGCATTAAGTAATCCAACTGTTACAAGACCTGGTTATCGAGTTCGACCACAACAAGTATATGGTATTGTAAATATCTCAAGAATTGACAACATTAATTTTGAAGATAAATCCAGTCGAGAAGGACTTCAGGAGAACGATACTTTTACACTTTTTAAGGAGATATTAAAATCAGTAATTGAAATCTTTGAGCAAGATAGGAATCAAATAATGATGACTCTCAAAAAGATTTATGACGAGAATAACAAAAAAGCCAAAGCAAAAGAGGAAGCAGATAGAATAATCAAGAATAAAAAAGACAAAAAAAATAATTCTGACTCTTCAGACCCGAGTGTGGATAAGGACACTTTAATAAATGCAATTGAAGCATATAAAGAGGATATTGAGGAGTTACAAGATGAGCAAAAAATTTTAAGGGTATTAGCTAGTGCTGGTTTGATAGTTACATCATTTGCTCACGAATTCAGAAACCATACTGACAGTATCCTTCCAAGAACGGAAGAACTTAAAAGTGTCTTGTTACAAGTAATTGATATAAATAAGCTAAAAGATTTGCCTGACTTTTTTGACCCCTATGTAATGCTCTCTGATATGCGTAAACAGGACGAAAGATTAAAATCTTGGCTTGACTTTTCAATTTCATCAGTAAGAAAGGATAAGAGGACTCGTAGAATTATAAATATGGTAACTTACATCGAAGGTTTGGAAAAAATATGGAGTCCTCTCTTATCGAGAAGAAATATCAAACTAACAATAGATAAGTGGAAGTTTACTGAGGTGAATTTTAGAGGGCACGAAATTGACTTAGATGGAATTTTCAACAACCTAATTACCAATTCAGTAGATGCATATAAAAGGAAAGATTCTGGCGATTTAAGGGAACTAAAACTAAGTTTTGCTTTTAATCCCTTAGAAACAAACGGGATTAATGTAGTTTATCAGGATTGTGGACCTGGACTTTTAGAGGAAATAACTGAACCAAACAAAATATTTCAGCCCTTTTTCACTACAAAAAGAGATGATAAAACAGGAGAGAAAATTGGAACAGGTTTAGGAATGTGGATAGTTAAATCAACAGTTGATGAATACAATGGTGATGTTGAGATTTTACAAGCAAGGCCTAACTTCAAAATTAAAATAACATTGCCTCACAATCTTTAAAAAAATGAAATACAAGATAGCATATATAGACGAAGACCAATCTGATACAAGAAGATTTCAGCGTTTTTCGTACAACTTTTTTGAAGTTGTTCCAATTATTCCAAAAGATTCTATTGAAGACACTTGTAATGAAATACTTGAGAGTCACGTTGATGCAATAGTTTCGGATTTTGACTTTGCTGAGCAACTCTCTACTGTTCATTATGACGGGACTGATTTAGTCAGCTTATTTTTAAAAAAGAGAGAAGGATTTCCTGTATTCATTCTGACATCTTACGAAGATGATGCAATTTCAAAGGGGGAAGATGTAAATATTATTTATGAAAAGAAGGAAATGGATGAAGGTGAGCAATTTCTGGAACGTGTTAAAGCTCAAATTGAAAAGTACAAGCACAAATTAGAAACTGACGAAAAAAGACTTTTAGAATTAATTGCTGAGAGCAAAAAAAGAAAACTTGATGCTTTGGAAAAGGAAGAATTGGCTGAATTAGACTCCAAAATAGAAAAAGCATTAGATAAAGAGAGTAGAATATCGAATCTTCTGAGGGATGATAAAGAAGCATCCGAACTTTCTGAGTTATTAAAAAAGGTTGATGAACTGGCTAAATCATTAGGAAAGAAAGATGAGTGAATTACCATTTAGAGAAGTTCCGCCTAAAAGGAGTTATGCTGGTAAAAAATTATCAGACTATAGAAGGTACAAAGATTTCTTAGTTCAAGACTTTGAAAATAGATGTGGATATACCTATTGTCTAGATTTTTGGTTTGGAGGCAAATCAAATTTTCAAATTGATCATTTTAAACCCAAATCCAAGTTTCCCGACTTGGAAACAGATTACAATAATCTAGTTTACTCTTGCTCGTTCGTTAATAGAGCTAAAAGTGATGATGTGGGTTCATACCTTGACCCTGTAAATGAAGATTACAACACACATTTCTACAGAGATGAATTAGGAAATATCTACCCTAGGGCGGAATCTGAAGCTGCAAGATATATGTACATAAGATTGAAGTTGTATCTAAAAAGACATAGTATAATTTGGATGCTAGACCAACTTGAGCAGAGGATGTTTATCCTACAAGAATTAATAGAACACTCTCAAAACGAACTTGCAAAAGCCTTATTAGTAGAAATTACAATGCGGTATAATAATTACAAAAGACACCTCAGAGCCATTCAATGAGAAACGCATTCAAATATTTAAGTCAATTTTCTACAACTCCAAAAGATGTGGACAGGCTTATTATTTCTGCATTTCTTGAAATCAACAAATTAGAGCTAAAGAAAAATAAACTTCTTAAGTCGTATACCATTAGTAGCAAAAGTAAGAAGGAATACTCATCACTTCTAGAATTTGTATCAGCGATTTATCTAGATATTAAAGTATTTGGATTCGAAGAACTAATTGAACTTTTTGAATTTGTTATTTCTCCTGCTGACAGAATTATAAACGGTGCGATTTATACACCTCAAAAAATCAGGACATTCATTGTTGAAGAAGCGTTTAAGAAAATCAATGCCATAGATAATTCGATTAAAATATCCGATATCGCAATGGGTTGCGGTGGATTTTTATTCAATGCATCGATTGAATTTAAAAAGAGAACAGGCAAAAATTTCTCAGAAATATTTAGAAACCACATCTTCGGTTTAGACATCCAAGAGTATTCAGTTAATCGAACTAAGTTGCTTCTCTCCTTATTGGCTTTGCAATCAGGAGAAGATATAGAAGAATTTCAGTTCAACTTATATCAGGGTGATTCCCTAGATTTTGATTGGACTACTGCGATTAATGACTTCAATGGATTTTCCATTATACTAGGAAACCCTCCTTATGTTTGTGCAAGAAATCTTGACATAGAAACAAAAGAAAAATTAAAGAATTGGGAAGTTTGCCAATCTGGTAATTCTGACCTTTACATTCCATTTTTCCAAATTGCAATTGAGAATTTGGCTGAAAATGGCACTCTAGGATTCATTACTATGAATTCTTTTTTCAAAAGTTTGAATGGAAGAGCTTTACGAGACTATTTTCAAAGAAAAGAACTTGCTATTTCAATTATAGACTTCGGCTCTGAACAGGTTTTTAAATCCAAGAACACATACACTTGTATTTGTTTTATTGAAAACAAGGAAGAGCAATTCATTTCTTACACAGAATCAGAAACAAAAAAACTGGGAGGCAAATTACCTTTCAAGAAAATAAAATACAGTGTCCTTGATTCTAAAAAGGGGTGGAATTTAAAGGATAACAAAACAATATCAAAAATTGAATCAACAGGAATTCCTTTTGGTGAACTATATCAAACGAGACACGGTATAGCGACCTTAAAGAATGATATTTATATCTTCAGACCAGTTGACCAAGACGAGAACTTTTTCTATCTGCAAAACGGAAGTCTTTATAAAATCGAAAAAGGCATTTGTAAGGACATTGTAAACTCAAATAAGTTAAGTAGAGAAGTAAGTCTAAACACTCTGAAGGAGAAAGTAATTTTTCCATATGACCAACAAGAAAAGCCGAAACTTCTTGATGAGAAGTTAATGAAGGAAAGTTTTCCAGAAGCATATAAATACCTACAAAACAAAAGAAAGATTTTAGCTGAGAGAGACAAGGGAAAAGGGAACTATGAAAACTGGTTTGCTTTTGGTCGTACACAATCACTAGAGAAGATTAAAAACAAAATGTTCTTCCCTAAGTACTCGGACAGAACACCAAATTTCATTATTAACTCTGATGATGACTTGCTTTTTTACAATGGACTAGCGGTTGTTGGCAGCTCAGAGACAGAAATGGAAATCATAAAAAAGATAATGGAATCCAGCATCTTCTGGTATTACATCAAGACGACAAGTAAGCCCTACTCTTCTGACTACTATTCTCTGAATGGAAATTACATCAAACATTTTGGAGTTTGTGAGCTGACAGATAAAGAAAAGAAATTTTTAATTGAAGAGACTGACCAAAATATATTGAATGAATTTTTTGAGGACAAGTATGAATTAAAAGTAACATAAGCCAACGCTTTTGGTGGCACATTTGCAAAACCGCTCAAGCCAACACACAAGCCAAGTTTTGCAAAAGAGCCACCAAGCCCACGCACCAAAACAGACTCGAAATGACAACGAAGCAGACGACAGAAAAAGAAGGGCGAAGGCATAACATCACCTATACGCAAGCAGGGGTTTCGTGCTTCGTAGGACAACAAAGTGGTAAATTTGAAGTTCAGTTCTTCGAAGGAAATTTAGTGGTAAAATCCCTGCCTGCGTATAGCTGAATCCCGTTGGCAGTAATACCGTGACAACAGTGCTATCGAAAAAAGTGCCGTAATTTTTTTACGGCAATCATTTATTTGACTATCTTTGCCCAAAAATAGAAAGCGAAATGCTAAGGAAATTTAAAGTTTCAAATTTTAAAAGTTTTGAGAAAGACTTTGAAATAGATTTGACCAATGTAAATGGTTACGAATTCAATAAAGACTCTGTCAAAGAGGGAATTGTCAATAATGCTATTATTTATGGACAGAATGGAACAGGAAAATCAAATTTAGCACTTGCAATATTTGACATTATTGAGCATTTAACAGACAAACAAAGAAACGAGGCAGTTTACAAAAATTATTTAAACGCCTATTGTAACTCAAGTGTAGCGTGTTTTTATTATGAATTCTCAATTAATTCCAAAGTTGTGGTTTATGAATATAAAAAATCTGACTACAAGACAATTGTTTACGAAAGATTTAAAATAGATAATGAAGAACTTGTTCTTTTTGACAGAACAAAAGCATCCAATGCTACAATCTCTTTCAAAGGGGCTGAAACACTAAAAACAGACATTGAAAACAATCAATTGTCTATATTGAAGTATATAAAGAATAATACTGAACTAGTTCACAACGATATAAATACTACCTTTCTTTCATTTTTTACATTTATTGAGCAAATGCTATACTTCCGTTCTCTGCTTGATAGAACATATCTTGGGTTGGATGTTGGAAGCAAAAACATTTTGGAGGACATAGTGAAAAAGAAAAATGTTAAGAACTTTGAAACATTTCTTAATCAAGCTGGAATAGAATGTAAGTTATCCGAAGTTGAAGAACTAGGTAGAAAGACTATTGCATTTAATCTAAATGGGAAGCGTTTGCCATTCTATGAAGTTGCCTCAACAGGTACAATAGCACTTTCTCTCTTCTATTTTTGGTATCAGGATTTTAAAGAAAATTCTAAAGTTTCATTTTTGTTTATTGATGAATTTGATGCCTTCTATCATCATTCATTGTCTGCGTTGATTGTTGAAAAACTAAAAGAAACAGGCGTTCAATTTATTCTTACAACTCATAACACATCAATTATGACAAATGATTTGTTGCGACCAGACTGTTATTTTGAAATGACAAAAAAGCAGATTCGTTCCTTATCAAGAAGCACTCAAAAAGAATTGCGAGAAGCTCATAACATAGAAAAAATGTATAAAGCAGGCTCATTCAATGTCGAATAATATTCTTTTCATTTTTGAAGGTCCTAAAACAGAAAAATCAATTACAGACAATTTGATTAAATTTTTTGTAAATGAAAACACTGTTATAACTTGTGCTTATTGTACGACAATTTATAAAATGTATTCTGATATTTCAGCAGACGAATACTTGGACACTTTTAATTTAGTGAAAGATATTGAGGCAAACAAAGACACTTTAAAAGATTACAAAAGGTCTGATTTTGCTCAGATTTTTATGTTTTTTGACTATGACGGTCACGCAACAAACGCAAGTGATAAGAAATTGAACGATTTATTAGACTTTTTCAATGAAGAAACAGAGAAAGGTAAATTGTATATCAGTTATCCTATGGTTGAAGCATTAAAACATATAGAGAGTTATGATACTTTTAAGGATTTAATCGTTGCTTCTCAAGATTTTGAAAACTACAAAAAAATAGTAAGTGATAATTGCATTGAAACCTTAAAACATTTCCATCTTTACGACATAGATACTTGGAAGACAGTTATCAAATCACATTTAATGAAGATGAATGACATTGTAAATGACACATATCAATTTCCAATTTCAGTTATTGACCAATTGACAATTTTCAGCAAACAAATAGAAAAACATATAAACAAAGATAAAACGGTTGCTATCCTTAGTGCATTTCCAATTTTTCTTCACGACTATTACGGAAATGAAGAACTAAGAAAACGAATAGAATAAAAGGTACTACTGCCAACAGGCGTTTGGCTCAATGGCGGGTGACGTGGTTAATTGAACATTCTACCTCGCATCAGCTTTTGTGGCGTATTGACAGTTTTGTGCTCCGAAATCCGCCACTGCGCCAAGCGCCAAAACGTTGGCAGTAATAGTAAAACGACAATAATAAAACAACAATATGGATTCAATAAGATGGTTTGACGAAAACGGAAAAGAAATAATACACGAACCTATAAATCTTAACGAAACAGAACCTATTGCTGAAATCGGAGGAGTATTTGAAGAATTTAGCGTTGGTTTAAATTTTTACTCTAAAACATTGGACAGACAAGAGATTACAAAATTACTCGGTATTGAACCAACAAAATCTTGGAATGCTAACGAAAAACACACCGTTGGAAACACTAAAAAAACAAGAATAACAGACTGGGGGAAATGGTATTTTAACTCAAAACGTGACAAAACGGACTTAAATATCAAACTTAAAGACTTGTTAGAAAGTCTGACAATGGACTTGGAAATATGGAAAATTTTAACATCAAAATACGAAGCTTGGATAGACGTGGCCGGATATATGGAAAACTGGAACAGAGGATTTTCTCTAAATACGGACATAATGAAAATGCTAAGTGACAGAAACCTCAAAATAGAGTTTGACATTTATTATGATGGAAATGAAGAAGAAAATGAAGATAACTAAAACTACTACTGCCAACACGGGTTTTGCGTCAGGCGGACTGACGTGCAAAATTAGAACTTTGTGCTTCTATTAAACTTTAGTAATAAATTGAAACTTTGTGCTTCGAAACCCGCCCGAACGCAAAGCCCGGAAACGTTAGCACTCATTTTAAAAGACAGACAATGCGACAGATAATAACATATATTTTAACCTTATTCACTCTGACTGTTTATGGGCAGACCTTTAAAGAAATGAAACCAACTTTAGGTTACTTGGTTGACAAAAGTCTTGAAGGAGAATTGGAGTTTCTAAAAAAGCAAGAAGAATGCGAGAAGTTTTGGAAAGAAGTTGGGACTAAAGTTGATGAAAAAGACTTTACCGAAGAACAAAAAAAGCTTTATGAATTTTGTGCTACTGACATTGAAGGTTATTGGGACATAATTGGAGTAGGTTGTAGTTGGTATTGTGGTGGCGGACAAGACACTCTTTCTGCTTCTTCTGAATTGAAACCATTTAAGGGAATTAACTACAGTGCAAAGAATGCTCACGACCTTAGTTACAAAACAGCTTGGATTGAAGGTGTTCCAGGTTATGGAATTGGAGAATACCTTACATATCATATTCCACCTCAAAATCCGAGAATAACTAAAGTTATCATTGTAAATGGCTATGTAAAATCAGAAAAAGCGTGGAGAGAGAATTCAAGAGTTAAGAAACTCAAAATGTATGTTGATGACAAGCCATTTGCAATGCTGCTGCTTGAAGACACAAGACAAGAACAAATTTTTTCGTTTGAGCCACTTGGTTATAGCGACAGAGATAATTGGGACGAACTACATAAAAAACCTTGGTGGACAATAAAATTTGAAATCGCAGATGTTTATAAAGGTGAGAAGTATGATGAAACAGCAATTACTGAAATTTACTTTGACGGTATAGATGTTCATTGTTTTGGTGCAGGGACAGAAATCGCTTTAGCAGACAACTCGACTAAGAAGATTGAAGAAATTACAAATCAAGATTGGGTTCACACATTCAATTTTTTGACAGGCAAATTGGATAAAGCCAAAGTTTCACAATTAATAACTGTAAGACATTCTAACCTTTTAAAACTTCGCTTTTCAGACAGAGAAATAATTGTAACAGACGACCATCCGTTTTGGGTTGAAGGGAAAAATTGGGCTTCGGTAAGCCCGACAAAATCAAACCACAATTACGAACAGACTTCTGAAGTAATTCAATTAAAAATCGGTGACAGAATTTTTGTTCCTTCAGACAATAAGTTCATTGACTTAATTTCCATTGAGAAAATTGAAGGAGAACAATTGACCTACACAATAGAATTGACAACAGGAGACAATTTTATGGCAAACGGACTTTTAGTAAAAACAGAGAGACCAAAATGGACGAATTGAAAAGAAAAACGAGTGCTAACACGGGTTTTGCGTCAGGCGGGCTGACGTGCAATCTTGGAGCTTTGTGCTTCTATTCAAGTGTAGTGCAGGTTGACAGTTTTGTGCTCCGAAACCCGCCCGAACGCAAAGCCCGAAAACGTTGTAGGCAATTTTTTCAAAGAGAACGAATAAAATGAATTCTAAGACAAAATATGTTTTAATAATTTTAGGAATTGCAATATTTATTGCTTTTCCCTTTTTCAATATAAAATACTTCGAAATTGGAACATCCCTTAAAATTATATACAAGTACTTACTAATTCCTTTAATAATAGTATCCTTCTTAGGTATGACTATTTGCTATTTAAAGTTTTTAAAAAAATATAATCCGCCAACAAACTCAAAAGCTAAAAAAATAACTCAAGATTTCTTTAATGTATTTTTAGGGGGAATATCAGTTGGATTAGTTTTGTTAGGAATAATTCTATCAACAATAATTACAACAAATGCATACTTGGGAACTTCAAAAAATATTGAAATTAATACAGAGATTTTGAATTACATTACTGGTAAGACAAAATTCGGAAGAACAACTCACCAAATAGAATTCATAAATCCTAATGACGGTCAAATGTTAAGATTAGAAGTTTACAAAAAATACAATGTCGGAGATATTTTTAAAAAAGAAATGAAAATCGGATACTGGAATCAACTATATTCAAAAAATTAAAACTGCCTACAACAAGGGTTTGGCGCAATGGCGGGTTAAGGCTAAAATTAAAAATTTCGGCTTTCTATTCCGCAAAAAGCCAATTATATTGACTTTTTTCTTAAATTTATTCAATTAATTGGCTTTTGCTTACAGTGTCACAAAATTGAAACTTTTCGCTTCAATTTCCGCCACTGACGCCAAGCCCCGAAACGTTATAGGGCATTTTATAAACATACAAACGATGAAAGAATTTGAAGACATAGTATTGACCGCATATATTGTTTTGATAGGACTTTTAAGTGCTATTTTAATTAGCCGTTATTGGTACTATCGTAAGACAAGAAAAGCACGAACAAAAATATTTAGTGAGCCAAAGTTCATTGTATTTTGTCGGATAGTTACTGTATTAGTAATATCAATTTTTATTTTGGGTTTTGTTAATTATCTATTCATTCTGCAAAAAGGTAATCTATTTGCACCTTATTGGGGAAAAGTATCGGTAGTGAGTCTACTTACTCTGCTATGTATTTCAGAAATTATTTATAATTTATACCCATTACCAACTAAGACGAATAGGATTTTAAATATTGTTTTCTTAATTCCTCTTTCAGGTTTCGCCTTTTTGTTTACTCAAACCTATCTAAAGGCAATAAACCATCCAGCCGAATCATCATCAATTATCATTGAGTTACCATTTGAAGGTACTTGGATTGCATCAGGTGCTGGCGGAAGCGGTATAACTAACCACCACGACCGCATTGAAAGTCAAAAATATGCTATTGACATCGTAAAATTTGGAGACAATAATCGATTATTTGAGAATGAAGGCATTAAAAACGAAGACAGTTATACTTTTGGAGCTAAGGTAATTTCACCTGTAAACGGAAAAATTGTATTTGCACTTGATACCTTACCTGACGTAAAGAATACAGACAAGGATAAATTAGCGGGAAATCATATAATTATTCAATTCCAAGACACGCTTTTTGTGGCATTAGCTCATTTAAAACAAAACAGTATCCAAGTAAAACAAGGAGACATTGTTGGTATCGGTCAAGAACTTGCATTGGTAGGCAATTCTGGGAATACAGATTTTCCACACTTGCATATACATATTCAGGACACTGAAACTTATGACATTACAACTTCAAAGACTTTTCCAATACGATTTCGGACTTACAAAAGAATGCGGTATCTATTTTGGACCAGGCAGACAAACAATTTCTTACTAAGTAATGACATTGTTAAGCCAAATTAAAAAACAGGAAAAACGCCCTATAACACGGGTTTTGCGTCAGGCGGGGTGACGTGCAAACTTGGAGTTTTGTGCTTCTATTCAAGTTCAGTGCTTATTGACAGCTTTGTGCTCCGAAACCCGCCCGAACGCAAAGCCCGAAACCGTTACCTGCAAGCCGATTTGAACAGCCGTCATAAATTGAGATTGTAGGATTTTTTTTTTGCCAACGCACATTTTAAAACAATTTTTACCAATACACAAATGGCACATTTGGTTTTTCCCGACACACGAGCCATCGCTCAAAAAACCAAAAGAGCCATTTTTTGCCTACGCTCTTTTAGTATAGCCAATTATTAATCTTAATTTAGCCTTTTGATTTGAAACTTAACAAATGACTCTTAGCTGGAACGAAATAAAAGACAGAGCTTTAAAATTCTCTAAAGAATGGGCAGACACGTATAACGAAGAAGCCGATGCAAAACCATTTCTTGACGAATTCTTTAATGTTTTCGGAATTACACGCAGAAAAATTGGAACATTTGAACATCGTGTTAAAAAGTTAGATGATGGTAACGGCTACATTGACCTACTTTGGAAAGGAGTTATTCTTATCGAAATGAAAAGTAAAGGTAAGAATCTCGACAAAGCCTTTATACAAGCCAAAGAATATACAAACGGACTACAACAACACGAATTACCGAAATATATTTTGGTTTCTGACTTTGATTTATTTCGTCTTTATGATACTGAAGACAATACGACTATTGAGTTTAGACTTAGCGAACTTGTAGATAACGTTCAGCATTTTGGGTATTTATTGGGCTATCAAAAGAAAGTTTACAAAGAACAAGACCCTGCCAACATCAAAGCAGCTGAACTAATGGGAAAGTTGCACGACCGTTTGGAAGAAATTGGTTATACTGGACATCCGTTAGAGGTTTATCTAGTTCGTATTTTGTTTTTGCTTTTTGCGGAAGACACCACAATTTTTAATAAACAACAATTTCAAGAATACATTGAGCAACGTACCAATATTGATGGTAGCGACCTTGCAGCAAAATTGCAGGAACTTTTTCAAGTGCTAAACACAGCGAAAGAAAATCGTTTTAAAAATCTTGATGAGCAACTCGCTGACTTTCCTTACGTAAACGGAAAGCTGTTTGAAGAAATATTGCCAACAGCAAGTTTCGATACTAAAATGCGACAAGCTTTGCTTGATTGTTGTTACATCGATTGGAGCAAAATTTCGCCTGCAATTTTTGGTTCAATGTTTCAAAGCGTAATGAACCCGAAAGAACGTAGAAACTTGGGTGCACATTACACCAGTGAAACCAATATTTTAAAATTGATTAAACCGCTTTTTCTTGACGAACTCTGGAAAGAATTTGAAAGCATTAAAGACAACAAAAACAAACTTCCCGAATTTCATAAAAAATTAAGTACACTAAAATTTCTTGACCCTGCTTGTGGTTGTGGAAATTTCCTTGTGATTACCTACCGTGAAATACGTTTGCTGGAGTTAGAAGTAATGCGATCATTGAACAAAAGCGGACAGCGTTTTTTAGACGTAAGCCAAGTGCTTTGGATTGATGTTGACCAGTTTTACGGTATAGAATACGAAGAATTTCCTGCACAGATTGCACAAGTGGCAATGTGGCTCATAGACCACCAAATGAATATGCAGGTAAGTAATGAATTTGGACAATATTTCGTAAGGTTACCACTAAAAAAATCTGCAAAAATTGTTCACGCAGACGCATTAGAGACTGATTGGGAAAGCGTTGTTTCTAACAATGAACTTTCTTTTATCATTGGAAATCCGCCTTTTATTGGGTCAAAAATAATGTCGCAATTTCAACGAGATCAAATTGTAAAGCAGTTTGATAATGCTGTTGGAGTTGGTGTTTTAGACTATGTTACAGGTTGGTATATCAAAGCAGCAAAATACATTCAGAACACAAAAATTAAAGTTGCTTTTGTTTCTACAAACTCAATTGTTCAAGGCGAACAAACAAGTTTGCTTTGGGGACAAATGTTGAATAAATACGGAATTAAAATTCATTTTGCACACCGCACTTTTAAATGGAGCAACGAAGCAAAAGGCAATGCAGCTGTTTATTGCGTAATTATTGGTTTTGCAAATTTTGATACCGCAAGCAAAAGCATTTTTGAGTATGAAAATATAAAAGGTGAAGCTCACGAAGTAAAAGCAAAAAACATCAATCCGTATTTGGTAGATGCAAAAGATATTTTGATTGAGAAAAGAACAAAACCGCTTTGTAAAGTTCCAAAAATTTCCAAAGGCAATCAGCCAACGGAAGGCGGTAATTTGATAATGTCCGAAGCTGAAAAAGATGAACTGATTGCAAAATACCCAATCCTTAAAAATCATATCAAAAAACTTATTGGTGCAGTTGAGTTTATTCACAATAAGCCAAGATATTGTTTCTGGTTTCCCGAATTTTTTCCACCTGAATTAAGAAATATAAAAGAACTGACTGAACGTTTGAAACTTGTGCAGGAAATGAGAAAAGTAAGCACAGATCCAAAAACAAGAGAGTTGGCAAACGCACCTTATCGTTTTCGTGAAATGAGAAATTATGAGTCATTTGTGATTGTTCCAAGTACAACATCTGAAAATAGAAGGTACATTCCAATGGGGTTTGGCGATGAAAGCACAATTCCGACAAATGCTCTTTTAATTATTCCAAACGGAACTTTATTTCATTTTGGCATATTAACGTCAAGCATTCATATGACTTGGGTAAAATACATTTGCGGACGATTGAAAAGTGATTATCGGTACTCAAAAGATATTGTTTACAACAATTATCCATTTCCGAAAGAGCCAAGTGAGAAACAGATAAAAAAAATAGAAGAAAAAGCACAAGCGGTTTTAGACGTTCGGGCAAGTTTCCCCAATTCAAGTTTGGCGGATCTTTACGACCCTTTGACAATGCCACCAACATTGGTAAAAGCACACAACGAGTTAGATAAAGCAGTGGATTTGGCTTACAGAAGTTCCGCTTTCACAAGTGAAGCCAATAGAATGGAATTTTTGTTTGAATTATACGAAAAATACACAGCCGATTTGTTCACAAAGGAGAAGGTAAAGAAAAGAAAGGCTACTTGAAAATAAGCCAAAGTTTTTCCTATCTTTGTTTGTTGGTTATCAAATGGGAAAGACAAAAGATATAGATATTGATTTTCAAGAAGTTATAGCAAAACTTGGTTTTGCTATAGAAGATGATTGCCTATATTTAACCGAAAATAAAAAAGAACTTCCCGACCCTCAAATTCAGTTTCACATTGAAAAAGCAAAAGAACTAAATGCTTCTGCTGTCTATCTACGCAGACAATTGAATGGAAGTTACAAACCACAAGTATATTTATTCGATTTTACAGATAGAGGTTTTAATGAAGCAAATGAAAGTGAAATTGCAGATATTCAGACCAATATTTGGAGCAGTGGCGAAGCTCCTTTAGCTTGTGTTTTTCATAATACATCAATACAAATAATTGATTGCACTAAACATATAACGAAAAATTACAAGCCCGAATATTTAGTAAAAGATTTAAAATTAGTTGGTAAAGTTTCTGACTTATACAATAATCAGTTTGCTATCAAAATAAAAAGCGGTGTTTTTTGGGAACAAGAGGAGTTAAAAAACAAATTTAAGTTTCAAAACTCTGCTTATGATAAACTGATAGATAACATCCGATTTGTAGCTAATAAGTTAACAAAAGAATTTAAAAATGTATCTACTGAAATTGTCAATAAGATTATTGTTCAAGCTATTTTAATCAAATATTTAGAAGAACGCATTGACGACAATGGTAATAAATTATTATCAAACAAATATTTTCAAAAATATAATAAAGCATCCTCTTTTAATGATGTTTTAAAACAACAAGGTAAATTTGTTGAACTACTTTCTGATTTAAATAAAGATTTTAACGGTAATGTATTTAAGTGGGAAGCGGAAGAAGAAGAGCAATTAAAAGTATTAAACTTAACTATTGTTGCTGATTTATTAGCGACTGATAAAACTAATATTAATTCTACTCAATTAGAATTAGGGTTTTCTGATTGGAGATATTTTGAGTTTAAACTGATTCCAGTTGAACTGATTAGTCGCTTATACGAGGAGTTTTTAGGAGAAGATAAACAAGAAAAAGGATTGTATTACACTCCTTCCCATTTAGCCAAATTATTAGTTGACGAATGTATTCCGCTTAAAAAGTTTAAAGATTTCGACTTAAAAAATTATACCATTTTAGACCCTGCTTGTGGTTCGGGTATTTTTTTGGTTGTTGCCTTTAAACGATTAGTGCAAATTTGGAGACTTCAAAATAATATGAGTGCTCCTGATATTGATGACTTAAAGTCAATTTTAAAAAACATTTATGGAGTTGATAAAGAGGAACAAGCTGTAAGATTAGCTTCTTTCAGTTTGAGTTTAGCTTTGTGTAACGAGCTAAATCCTGTGAAAATTCTCAACCAATTACGATTTGATGATTTAACAAAAAGTAATTTGGTTCATTCAGATTTCTTTGAATGCACATCTCTTGAAAATAAAAAATTTGATTTGCTAATTGGGAACCCTCCATTTGTGAGAGGTGCAATTTCTAATTATTCCAATATTTGGGAATTAGAAAACAATAAAGTAAAAATCCCACAAGGGCAAATTGCTTTGAAATTCCTTTCTGAATCATTTAGCTTTTTGAAAGATAACGGATTAGTTTGCTTAATTATTAAATCATCAGGATTGCTATATAATAGCACTTCCAATGATTACAAAAAAGCCTTATTTTCAAACTACAATACAGTTCAGATTTTAGATTTTACAGCTTTAGCAAGAAATAAATCTCTTTGGGATAATGGAGCAGATGTGGCATCAGCAGCAATATTCATAAGAAATGAAAAGCCTGACTTTAGCAAAAACATTTTACACCTAACATTTAGAAGAACAAGGGCAACCAAAGAAAGAATAGTTTTTGAAATAGACGATTACGATTTACATTTTGTAAACCGTCAAACAGCTATCAACAATGAATTTATTTGGAAAAACAATTTACTTGGTGGTGGAAGAATAAAAAATATTGTTGAAAAAGTACAGGAGTTACCTATTCTAAAAGATTTTATTGCTGAAAATAATAGCATTATTGAGGAAGGATTTGAAATTGGAAGTAAGCAAAACCTGACTCCTGAATATATTTATGAAATTCCTTTTTTGCCTACGGAAGCTATAAATGAGAATGAAATTGGTTACGATTTACTGACTGAAATGAGTAAATCAACCAAATTTTCTAAAGTTCCGCCAGAAGCATCGTTTATTGCACCAAATCTGATAATATGGGAAAATATTGGAGAAAACAGATTTCCGATATTTTACAATGAAATATCTTTTTCATTCAAAAGAAGATTACTTTCTATTAAATCTTTAAATAATGACACGGCTCTATTAAAAGAAATATACGATTCTTTTGAAAAATATTACAACTTCTATAAATTCTATTTTCTTGCAACAAGTTCCGAAACTTTAATCAATAGAAATAATACGTTTCTTTTAAAAGACTTTAAAAGTCTCCCATTTATTGAAGAAAAATTTTCTTTTTCAGATTTCGACTTAAAAGTAATAAGTGATAGTTTGGAATTTCAACAGGACTTCTTTATTCACGGTGAAAAATCCAAAGCTTTACAGCAAATCAAACAAAATAAACTTAAAGAAGTTTTATCAAACTATGGAACAGAGTTTTCAAAAGCATTAAATACAATCTACGAAGAGAATAATCGTAAGTTCAGATTGTCTGATGTCATTCAACTTGAAAACTCATTAATAGCAACTGTATTTAAGTATGACAGTGAAAATGTGGAACCTAAATTCAGTAAAGATTTATCCGAATTAAATATTGATGGGCTTACAACAAATGAAATTTCTGCACACTTATCTGTGAATAGAATAATAAAGCTATATCCTCAAAAAGATACTATTGTTTTCGTAAAACCAAATCAATACAGATATTGGCTTTCATTAACTGCTTACCGTGATGCAGATAAATGTTTCTCTGACTTTTCAAATGCAGGTTTTTAATGTTAGCGGAGGAATATTCAAATATAAATTCAACTCCTTTCTTGTCAAACCAAGAGGGCAAAACTATTTCATTCATTTATGAATGTTTGAAAAAATCTTGTATGCCTTTTAAAAAAGCATCAAGCAAGCCTAATTTAAAACTTCCATTAAACGAGAACAAATACACTCAAATATTCGTAGAACAAGTAGAAGTTTTTGTGAAATCACATCCAAATATTGGAGTGAAAAATCAATATTCAGATACATTTAATGGAACAAAAGGCATTCCCGATTTTTATTTTCACAAGGTAGAAGAAGGTGTTCATAATGAACCATTAATGGTTTGGGAAGCAAAAATGTTATCCACTTCTTTAGGCAAAAAGAGAGAAAAAGAATATGTAATTGGAGATAAGAACAACGGAGGAATTGAGCGTTTTAAAACAGAAAAACACGGAAAAGGCCAAACCAAATGTGGTATTTTAGGTTTTGTGGAAAACGAAAATTTCAAACATTGGAATACAACCATCAATAATTGGATTAACGATTTAACAACAACCAACACTGATTGGAAAAAAGATGAAGTATTATCCAACATAGAAACAAACATTGACTTTTGTATTTTGACATCTATTGCCCATCGAAAAAGTGATGATATTAGTTTAACGCATCTATGGGTTTCGATAAATTAGTTTGCCTTACACAAATCAAGCACATTTGCAATTACTCACGATTTTTTATTGACTTTTAGGAGTTCGTGAACTATCGTTTCGCACAAACCAACCGCACAAAGCCAAAATTGCAAAAGAGCTTGATTTCCAAAACCTGAAAAATTGTTTTAAAATTGCCAACGCTTCAAAAAAAAGATAATATTTTATGGAAAATTAAACATAAAAATAGACGGCCAGCAGGTAACAAAGGTTTTGCAAAAGAGCGGGTTAAGTGTTTAATTCAAGGTTCGTACCTTTAATCCACAAAACCATTTTTTATTTGCTTTTAAACTGTAAATTAGCAAATAGAAAAAATGGTTTTGTTACGTTTGTGCAAAGTTGAAAGTTTAGTCTTTCTAATCCGCTCCTTCGCAAAGCCTCGAAACGTTATCAGCAATCCTACTGAAACCCGTCTCTAAAAGAAAAAAACCGAAAAGGTCACCATAAATAGTTTTTATGAATATTGCATATTTACAATATTTTTTGAATGAAAGCGAATGAAAAAGAGCGAACGAGATATATTAAAACGGAGCGAAGAAATTACCGAAAATTATTTTCAGTTTTTAGACAACCATATTGAAGATGTTGTTTTGGGAAAAACTGAAGAATTTATGGAAATCAATCAAATTGCCAGCGCATTATTTATTTCTCATAAACATTTAACAGATACCGTTCAAAAAGAAACTGGAAGTCATCCTTGTCATTTTTATGACCTTAAAATTCTTGATGAAGCCAAAAAAATGCTTTTAGAAACAGATAAAACTATTTCTGAAATTGCAAAAATATTGACATACGATCCATCGAATTTTTCTA
>Ga0265293_10002006_pt1 | contig 42602 bp, 37 predicted proteins | sample Munlanlewell138R_FD_192505 | JGI IMG/M metagenome (GOLD analysis project Ga0265293, IMG submission 192505) | Leachate microbial communities from a municipal landfill in Southern Ontario, Canada - Leachate well 138R | ecosystem: Engineered > Solid waste > Landfill > Unclassified | place: Canada...
TGCAGCCCTCATTATTCTGAGGGGCTTACTTTCTAAAAACCTAGAATGCCAATATGCAAATCGCTTGTTTTCAAATAGTTGAATTTAACTGAAATCAAATTTGAGTTTTTATCGGACGGTAATGATTCATAATCTAAAATTTGTATGATATTCCTACAGCAAAAATTTCTTTAAACTGAATTCTCGGTGCTTCTTCTTCTACACCATTAACCTCCTTAGCAATCATAATTTTATCATCGTAAATAAGGTGGGTGTTAAAGTTTACGTTAATGTACTTATTGATTTTAAATGCAAGCATATTTTCCCAGTTAACCACAATATTTTGTGGGTCTTTTAAGTAGTTTGAGAAAAGGTCGATTTTTGAAGTGATTGAAACATTTTTCATGAATTCGCTCGTAAAATCGCTTTTAGAGAAAATAATTCGAACATAACCCCCAAATTCGCTAAAACTATTGTCACCCGGTTCCACACCAAATGCGCCTATGCTAGAAAGGTGTTCATCGTTTACTATGGTCATTTTACCAGTTAGGGGTGCAGCAAAAATACTAACAGACTCAATAGGTTTGTAGTCAATACCAATAGCTGCAATTATATACGCAGGTGCAAATGCATTTGATATTACACTTTTACTTCCATCTGCTTTATAATCGTAGCCCCTTGTCATTTGCGACTTGAAGTTAAATAGTCCTGCATAGTAAAGGTTTTTGTATGCTTCGCGACCAAATTTCGAAAGAAAGTCTACCTTGTCATCTGTTTTTTTATAATCAGTATCTCCTTGTTTTAAAAGGCCGTAACCTAGGTCAAAAGAGTTATCCCATGATATTTTATCTTTTTTATAGTTTCCAAAAAGATTAAAAACCCCATTAACAGCAAGCGAACCCTCGCCACCAGCAGACCAGTTAATAAGTGCCGTTTGGGCAACGTTTACCCCAGCATTACCTCCAATTTTCCAACCCGATAGTGAGTCTGGATTTTGTTCCTTTAATATTCCTTCCGCCTCGGTAACTTGTGATAATGCAGAAATAGAAAGAATAAGCAGCATTAAAGCAAAAAGAAGAGTAGTTTTGATTTTCATTGTAAATTTATTTTTTGGTTTTTTTTATTTGCGGCTTCAAAGTTATAACCATTTATTGACATATTTAAATTTAAAATTACCGAAACTTCTTTTGCTAGGAGTATAATGGAATATAAAAACTGAGATATTGTGATTTTCCAAATATTGTCTCTTCATTGAAAATGTTTAGCAAAGGTTTTAATGGGCTTACTGTTGGGCGTAGATTGCAAGTTTTTTATTACTTTTGTAATTCATTGTTAATTTAAACATACTCTAGGAAACTATACTGAATGGACGAAAGGCTTATTCTTATTGAAGGTATTGAACACCTTGCCCTCTATGGAGTGAACAACTCAAATTTCAATTTAATTACTTCGCACTTTCCAAAACTTAAACTTATTGCCCGTGGTGATGAGATTAAAGTTCTGGGCGAAGAGAGAGAGATATTAGTGCTAGAGGATAAAATCCATAAAATGATCAATTTTTTTCGTCGTTATAATAAGTTAACGGAAGAGAATGTTTTGGATTTTTTAAATGAAACAGATGATTCCATTGCAAATGCAGAGGAGGATTTTACCGATGCACTTGTGTATGGAAATAACGGGCGCGTTATTAAGGCTCGAACAGTAAATCAACGTATATTTGTAGATAAATACCGAGATAACGATTTGCTTTTTGCAATTGGACCAGCAGGCTCGGGTAAAACATATACAGCAATTGCGTTGGCAGTGAGAGCCTTAAAAAACAAGGAGGTGAAAAGAATCATTCTAACCCGCCCTGCGGTAGAGGCTGGTGAACGCTTAGGTTTTCTTCCAGGTGATTTAAAAGAAAAGCTCGATCCATATCTACAACCATTATACGATGCGCTAAACGATATGATTCCTGCCCGAAAACTTAACGAATATATGGAGGAGGGCGTGGTTCAACTCGCTCCGCTTGCATACATGAGGGGGCGTACACTTGATAATGCTTTTGTAATTCTCGATGAGGCCCAAAATACGAGCATTAACCAAATGAAGATGTTTTTAACCCGTATGGGTAATAATGCAAAATTTATTGTAACAGGGGATATTACGCAAATCGACCTTCCAAAAGCAGAAGATTCGGGTTTAGTTCCAACACTTAAGCTATTACAAGGTATCCCAGGATTATCTATTACTTATTTTGATTCAAGAGATATTATTAGACATAAGCTAGTTAAATATATTGTTCATGCTTTTGATAATCAAAAAATAGACAATGATAATAACATTAAAAAATTAAATAAATAGTTATGAATAAAGCAATTGTAAATACTAATTACAGGTTTCCTGAGCAAACTGGTGTTTATAAAGGCAAGGTTCGCGACGTGTACTCGCTGTCAACCGATGTGCTGGTAATGATTGTATCCGACAGAATTTCAGCTTTTGATGTTGTCCTTCCTGAGGGCATTCCATACAAGGGTCAGGTTCTGAATCAGATTGCCTCAAAATTTCTTGATGCCACCAGCCACATTGTTCATAACTGGAAAATTGATACCCCAGACCCAATGGTAACCATTGGGCATAAATGCGAGCCATTTCCTGTTGAAATGATTGTTCGCGGCTATTTAACCGGAAGCGCATGGCGTGAGTATAAAAATGGGGCTCGTGAAATAAGCGGTGTGCCTATTCCTGATGGAATGAAGGAGCACCAGGCTTTTAAGTATCCAATTATTACTCCATCAACCAAGGCAGAGCAGGGTGAGCACGATCAGAATATTTCTGCCGCAGAGATTCTAAAGCAAGGGCTAGTTTCAGAAGAAGACTATGCTAAACTCGAAGAGTATTCGCTTAAACTTTTTGAGCATGGCTCAAAAATGGCAAACGAGCGCGGATTAATCCTAGTCGACACAAAGTATGAGTTTGGTAAAAAAGACGACCAAATATATTTGATAGACGAAGTACACACTCCCGACTCATCACGATATTTCTACCTCGAAGGATATCAGGATAGGTTTGATAGGGGCGAGGCTCAGCGTCAGCTCTCTAAGGAATTTGTTCGCGAATGGCTTATGGAGAATGGTTTTATGGGAAACCCTGGTCAGCAAGTACCCGAAATGACTAGCGAAATAGTGAAAAGCATAAGCGAACGCTACATTGAACTATACGAGCACATTAGTGGCGAAAAGTTTGTAAAGCAAAGCACTGCAAATGTGGTAAAACGAATTGAAGATAACGTGCTTAACTCATTGCGTAAAAACTTGTTACTGGCATAATAGTTTAATTAACTTGATTCTTTTTCGTATTTAGTACGACTTTATTATAAAAATCCTGACAGGATTAAATTCTGTCAGGATTTTGCAATTAATAGGTTCGCTACCATTAATTCTCTCCAAAGAATCGCCTAACTTCCGACTCAAAAGCTCTGTCAACCGCTTTCCCATCGCGCGTTTTGGCTAACCCGCCACCTGCTGTTTCCTTGTAATCGTGGTGAAGCTTGTCGCCAACTTCTTTCATAGTTAGTATAACCTCATCGGGCGATACGAACGACCTAACCCCACTTAATGCCATTAAGGATGCACTAATGGCTACCGATGAAAAAATACCGTTACGCTTAACACAAGGTACTTCAACCAGTCCGGCAACGGGGTCGCAAATTAGCCCTAACGAGTTTTTTATTGCCAAAATAAACGCCTGAATAATCTCCTGCGAGTTCCCGTTTTCAAGGTATGTGAGGGCTGCTGCTGCCATAGCTGCACCAGTTCCAACCTCCGCTTGGCAACCATAATCGGCGCCAGCAGTGGTTACATCATTAAAAAGTATCATCCCCAGAAACCCCGAAACCAAGATTGATTCAAGCAGTTTTTTTCTGTTGGGTTTCATAATTTCAGAGTATGCCTGAATTACGCCAGGCAGAATTCCGCACGACCCAGCGGTAGGGCAGGCCACAATAACACCACATTTTGCGTTTACTTCATTTACCGCAACGGCGTAGGCTGCTGCTCGTCCGTATATATTGTCGAACAGGGACTGTTTCTTAACAAACTTATTAATTTTAAAAGCATCTTTCCCCGTTAATTTTAAAAGTGAAAACTCTTTGCTATTAATTCCTTTTTTAACTGAAGCTTTCATTATTCGCCAGTATTCGGCTGCCCTTACCAACGTTTCTTCGGTGCTAGTTCCCTGTAATTTCGATTCTACCTCAAATACCACATCAATTAAACTCTTTTTCTTTTGTACCAAATAGTCATCAAGTTCCTCAAATGAGTTAAATGGCATACTATAGTTCGATTTAGCTTGAGTCGATATTTTGTCGATAGCATTTATTAGCACTGCATTTTCAAGTTTCCTTGCATCAGATTTTTTAAGTATATCACCATTATGATAGTAAAGTTCATCCTTACCTGTAAGGGGTGTTGCTAGCCTGGTATTTAAATACCTAATCTCTACGTTCCCACCGCCAATAGAGAATCCTGTAAGGGTATATTTTTCTGTCTCAGTGTATATGGTTATTTCGGCAATATTATTATTATTCTCATTTTTATACTTAGCCTCCTCCTCTACAAGCCCCTTTTTATATCCCGAAAACGAAACGATAGTACCATTGATGTTAATTCCATTCTCAGCTAAAAAAACGGGGTCGCCGTGCTGTAGCATCTGAGGATGGTCAGGCGCAAGGCCCCAAAGTCCTCCTCCAATTGCCGAGGGTGTGTAGTGTCCTGGGCCCGTATCGCGAAACGATGCCAAAAGCTTAACCTCAATATTTTTAGGACTTTGTACATCGAATTTCGACTTTGCAATAATAATATTGCGGGCAATTCGACCTATCCTGTTGGCTCCAGCCGTGTGCGAACTCGAAGGCCCAACCATTGATGGGCCAACAATATCGAACACGCTCATAGGTTTAATGTACTTATGGAGGTACCGTTCAAAGTCATCTTGCAGCGATTGAATATCCTCTTTGTTTAAAACTTTATCGATAGTGCAGTTGATAATATAGAGCGATTTAACCTTTTTATCGCGCTCCTTTATGTACCAAAACTCCATATATTCTGGGAAAATATTATGCTTTTGGAATGTTTCAATAATATTATTTATAACCGTACCCTTTGCCGAGTTAATACTTTTTAAAACAATAGTTGTTTTACTGTCTTTCCTTGCCTTAAACAGGAATCCCTTCTCGTTGTTCTTCATTTCGGCAATGTTGTCAGTAATATTTGGCAGGGTAACCTTAGCGTGACTAACCGAGGTTATGTCGTTGTAAAAAACGGTTAGCATATAGTTATTTGCCCTGTTGCTAATAATTCGGTATAAACTATAGGGCTGAAACTTAAATGGCACCAACGACGAAAGTGTTTTCTTAAGCTTTGTATGGTCAAAGTCGTGAAGAATACATTCTTCTAACTCCTCCTTGTGCCTAAACGATTTTTTGGTTTGCTTGGTTGCAATCCTATCTTCAACAATATCAATGCAATATCCTATTTCTGATTTTTGAAAGCAATTTTCAATAGATATGTTCAGTGGCGTACTAATAGTTTGCTCCATAGGTGTATAATTTATTGGTAATTGGTTGTGTTTTCAATTTTGTTAATCAGGGTGCTTAAGCTTCTTATCCTGTTAAATATATTCTCAAGGAGTATTCGGCTTGTTTTTATTGTTTATGCAAGTTAGCCTGTATAATTCAGATTTCACATTAATTTTTCATATTTGTACGCCTAGCTCTGTCACAATAAAAATAGTTTTTGCACACCAATATGATATACTACCATAGGTGGAGAAGATTAGTGAGTAGGGTCAACTAATTAAAAAAAAATGAGGGGTAAGCTAAAAGCTACCCCTCATTCCAATAAGAGAAAATAAGTGTTATAGCTGTTTTAAATGCTTATCAATTAGTAGAATTGTTTCAGGTTGCGAGGGTCTGGATGCTGGATATTCAATTATATTGCCTTCAGCATCAATTAAAACAAAGGTAGGAATACCATATATCTGATAGTTTTTAGATATATCCGATTGCCACGCCTTTTCTGCGTGAAGTTGAATTCCTTTAAGAGGTTCTTCAGTAACCATCTTCTCCCAAGCGGCCTTGTCATCGTCTAGCGAGATACCAATAATGGTAATATTCTTATTAGCGTATGCTTCTTTTAACTTTGCAAGATGAGGAATTTCTGCTCTACAAGGGTTACACCACGTGGCCCAAAAGTCGATATAAAGAAGTTTTCCTTTAAAATCACTTAGTGAATATTCTTTCCCATCAATTCCTGTTAGGTTAAAGTCGGGGGCTGGTTTACCTGGGGCAAGTAGCATTCGTTTGGCTAGCTCATTTTCAACCTTGCTAATATAAGCTTCGGTTTTTGCGTTGGCAATAAAATGTTCGGCAACATTTTTCGCAACCTCAAAGCTCGACCACTTAATGGTTTCTAAGGTTGACGAGCATTTAACGTAGTCTCTAAGCTCTTGTTGTGTAATAACTGAATCAACAAGTTCGCCAAAAATTATGCTATGTTCAAATTCCGATTTTCCTTTATTTTCATCTTTAGCTAACTTGTTCTGGAGCAACCTGTTTAAATGTTTTGATATAAGGTCAGTGTACTCGCTAATTGATATATGTTTTTGATTGCTCAGGTTAATGCCGTCAATATATGCGTAGTAGCTTGGGTCAACCTCGGATTGGGTTTGAGTAATTATGGCATTGTACTGTGGGTAATCATACTTTATATTTGCAAACCGATACTTTACTCTGGCTTTTTCAAGCGAGGTAAATACGTTGTCCGTCACTTCAAAATTATCTATTAAACTGCTCATTGCTGTTTCTGCCGAGTCAATTTTGCTGGTAAACTGGTCGGCTGGCAGGCTATATAGGCTTCTAAAATCGCGAGTTAAGTTGCGGAACTCTTGGTTAATTTTAAGAATTAGCTTGTTATGAGCAGAAACTTTTCCTTCGGAAAATGGGTTTTCTGAGGTCTCTTTGGCATCGAGACTAAGGTTGATTTCGGAGCCTGGGGTTAGGTAAAGGGTGTATCCAGTTCTATCAAAACGCACAGAGTAGTATGTTGGTGCCAAAATGCTGATTGTTTTTGAGAAACTACCGTCCTGATTTAACCAAACTGTGTCGGTAACACCTTTTGTTGTAAGTAGGCCATACTGGTTTACAAAATTAGCTGTGGAGCCGCTTAGTACAGCTTCTTTCTTTGTAAAATTGTTGCACGATGCTAACGCTGCTAGCGTGAAAATACAGATTATAACTCTTTTCATATCAAATTGATTTTAAAATTTTGCGCAAAATAGGTGTTTTTTTTGATTTCAGAGTGAGAATTAGTTTAATTTAAACTTTCTCTACTTTATTACTGTCTACATACCACAAAAAACCTTCAATATTTTTGTAATTCATTTGTTCAAGTAGGTTAACGTATTCCTTTACTTGTTTAGTATGCTGCGGTACTTGTGTCCCAAATTTAAAGTCGATAACAATAGTTTTTATACCATTACTAATAACTCTATCGGGGCGATAGGAACGCCCGCTTGGAGTTAGTATAGGTTTTTCCGTTTTAATGTCCCACTTACTAGAGAACCAACTATTGAAGGGTTCTTCTGCAAGTAACGCTTTTATTTTACCGCTTAAATTTGCCGACATATTCTTATCAAAAATCCCTTCAACCTCCGCCTCACGAATAGCCTTATCAACATCATTTACGGTATGTATGTTCGAGAATAGTTCGTGCATTATTTTTCCGTGTTCCAATGGGGCTGTCCTGTTGCTGGGGCTTGAGAGGAAGAACTCTTCCGACTCCATTTTCATCTTAATACTTCTGAAATTGCTACCCACAGGGTACGAGTCCATTATCCATTTATCTGCATCGGTTTTTGTATCGCCTTCGGTTCTGTTCTGGCTGGGTTTGCCGCTAAAATATATTTCATTTTGCTCAATTTGACTATCAGGTAGGGTTTGCATACCCATACTTGGAACTATAGCCTTTACTAGCTTTGCAATTGATGTTACCTTATCGCTCGGCTTCTTCTCAACTGTGGTGGGCACAAATATGTGCAACTCTTCTTCGGCTCGGGTAAATGCAACATACAGCAGGTTTATGTTATCCACAATTTCCTTCATTTCTTCCTCAAGTATTTCGCTGGCAAACAGGCTTTTGCTTGCTGTTTGTGTTGCCTGAATAGGATATTTAGGAAGAAGGTTAAAGGGAGCTTCCTGCGTTTGCACCCAAAGCAATGGAGAGGTAAGCTGGGGTCTAAAATTCCAGTTAGCATAGGGTATTATTACTACCGGAAATTGTAATCCTTTTGATTTATGTATAGTGAGAATGGAGATTGCATTGGTTGAGTCGGGTACCGACAGCGATAATTTATCGCTTTTCTCATCCCACCATTGTAAAAAACGGCTAACGTCACTTCCGCCCTTTAGGCTTAAGGATATGATATGCTCGTGTAATTCGGCTAGGTGAGCAAGCTCGCCTTCAACATTAAAAAGACTATACCTAAGGGCTATTGCCTCGTATACCTCCTGCAGTGGTCGGGTAATTTGCTGGCTAAGCCATTCAACCTCCAATTCAATATACGATGCCATAAAATAGTCGTGCCAACTTTGGTTTCCCGTCTTTTTTAGGGTTATCAGCTCTTTAGCCAAAACCCGTTTAGCAATTTCGTTATTCGAGTCGTGAACAAGCCTAAACGCCGCAATTATAAGCCTTACAACAAGTGAGGTTTTTAGCTGTAAGCCCTCTTGGCTCACAAACGCTATCTGTTTGCTTTGGTTGGGCTCCTTGCGGTTATGTTCGAGTAGCATATTGGCAATTTTTTGTCCGTCATTCTTACTACGAACCAAAATTGCTATATCGTTAAGCTTATGGTTTTTTCTAGCTTCTTGAATTAGCTGAGGAATTTCAGAGGATAGTTTTGCATCGCACTCATCCTTACTCTCGCATTCGAGCATATTAACTTTAACATACCCCATATTGTTGTCGGGCTGCTTTGCAATCTTTTGGGCTACATCTTTATAAGCCTGATTAATCTGCTCTTTTAGGTGTTCGGTTAATATTTTGTCGGTGGTTTCAGGCACCTTGATGTCAATTTGAGCAATGGCAAAGTTTTTCGCTTTTATAAAAAAATCGTTATTGAATTCAATAATGTTGGGTAAACTACGCCAGTTTTCCAGTAGCGGAATTTCTCGAATACCATAGTGCTTAAAATCTTTTTCAACCTCAGTGGCCAGAATTTTCCAGTCGCCATTGCGCCATCGGTAAATCGACTGCTTAACATCGCCCACAATCATACTAAAGAAATCCTGCGAGAGGCTGTTTTCTATTAACGGCTTAAAATTATGCCATTGAACTTCCGATGTATCCTGAAATTCATCTATCATAAAAACATCATATCGGGTGCCTACCTTTTCGTAAACAAATGGTGCATCCGACTCCTTAACAAACTCGCGAAGCAAATGGCCGCTATCGCTTAACAGCAGGAAACCCTCGCTTCGCGAAAGCTCACGAACTTTAGTCCACAAATCGCCAATAAGCGCCAAGTTCTCAAGGTTTTTCAAAATTAGCTTGGCCGATATGTAGTGCGCATTTTTGCTGGTTACAGTATTGTTTAACTTAACAATTGTTGGGTGTAAAACCTGCTGTACAACGAGTTGAAGGGAAGAGAAAAGCGGAATATCTTTTTGTGTGGCTTTGGTTACCCAGCCCTCGCCTGTGGGGTCGTTTAATGCTTGGCTAGCTCTTTGCCCATCGGGCACGGGGAGTTCGTTTTGCTCCTCGTCTAGGTTCGCACATTTTTTAAAATACCCCATTACGCCATTATCGGCATAGGCAAACGAATCGGGTGCTATTTGCTGCTCATTCAGCTTGTCGTAGGCATATTGTGCAGTGGTTTTTACTTCGGTAATAATATCAGTAACTAGCTTCTGAAGTTCATCTTTTAGGTGGTTAACCCTTTGTTTATCTGTAAATTTCTCAATATCCTCTCGGCTCATCAGCCTAAATTTTTCGGAGAATAGCTGCTTGCCCAGCTCAATAAGCTTATGTCTCACGTCCCAACTTTTTCCCTCGTCGAGTAGTGCGTAGCCCATTCTTGATAGCCATTTAAGCAGCTCATCAATTTCCGAAGCCGAATCGAGCAGGTTATCCGCTGCGTGTTCGAGCACTGGTTGGTTGTCTAGCTCAATGTCTACGCCGCCCTGTTCCCCAATTTCCCATAGTAACGACTGTATTACACGCTGTACAAAGCTATCAATAGTGCTAATAGAGAAACGGCTATAATCGTGAAGAATGAGTGAGAGTGCCTGTTTTGCCTTAGCCCCAACCACTTCGCTGGGTAGGTTTAAATCTTTTGCAATGGTTTTACCCATTTCGTTTTGCTTGCCATTCGATAAGGTGAAAAGTTCATTAAGAATGCGACTCTTCATCTCGGCGGTGGCCTTGTTGGTAAAGGTTACCGCAAGTATCGATTTGTAACTCTCGGGGTTGGCAATTAGCTGCTTTATATATTCGGCTGCAAGCCTAAAGGTTTTACCCGAACCGGCAGAAGCTTTGTAAACTACAAGCTGCGACATTTTGCTTACTGTATTTTTGTAAAGTGATAAAGATAGTAATTTGCCCTTAAAAATTTACACCATATTGTTCGATAAGAGCAATTTTCATTTGAACGCTTTCATATTTGTTATTTGTATTTTTAGAATGTAAATTTATATCTTGTATTTCAATTGCGTTTAGTTAAGGTTGTCGGGTTCGGCTTCGTTCAGCCTGACCTATACCCTGGTGAACTCGAAGATTAGTCGAAGAGGTCGTCTATAATTGAATAGTAAGTTACATCTTGTTAACTAAACGACATTGTTTTGTATTTACTAAAAAAACCAACAAGAATGGAAGCAGGAGAATTAAATGTAGCCGTTGTGCAGGCCAATTTACTTTGGGAGAATATTGATGGTAATATTTCCAGATTATCTGGTATAATAGATACGTTACAAGATAAGCCTAACATACTTATACTTCCCGAAATGTTTACCACAGGCTTTTCAATGAATGCGCAGCATCTGGCCGAAGAACCCAATGGCAAAACGTATCGTTGGATGCTTAAAACATCTAAAGAGAAAGGGTTTGCTATGTGTGGAAGTTTTATTGTTCGCGAAGGCAATAAATTTTTTAATCGGTTTCACTTTGTTACTCCCAACGGCAGCCTTTTTATTTACGATAAACGGCACCTTTTTTCTTATGCCGATGAGCATAAAACATTTACCCCTGGCCAGCATAGAATAGTTTTTGAGTATATGGGCTGGCGTATTATGCCCCAAATTTGTTATGATGTTCGTTTCCCCGTTTGGACTCGAAATAGGGGCGATTACGATTTGCTTATTAACGTGGCTAGCTTCCCTGCGAAACGTCGTCGAATTTGGAGCACGCTACTTAAGGCAAGGGCAATAGAGAATCAATGCTACGTGGCCGCATCAAATAGGGTAGGAGAAGATGGTCTGGGGCATTACTATACTGGCGATAGTATGCTAATTAATACGGTGGGTGAGCCCATTGCCGATATTTTACCAGGAGCCGAGGGTATTATTCAGAGCAACCTTAGTATGGCTGAACTCATTGAATTTCGAAAACAATTTCCAGTGCTTTTAGATGCCGATGAGTATAGACTAGCGGAAGAGAGCTAAAACAAATGGAACTTTAAAATAAATAATCGAGTTTTTGCATAAGTCATTTCCATTTAGCTTTACTTTGTAGCTTGTTTTTTGTGAAAACGCACTATGAAATATCTATGATGATAGGCTTAAAAAAAATAATTTTCCCATAGGTGTTCCAATTGTACTTTTAAAGATAATAGAATAAACAGATGAACATTGTTATTGCAGGCGCTGGAGAGGTTGGAACACACCTAGCTAAAATGTTATCAATTGAGTATCACGACATTGTGGTGATAGACACCAATGCCCAAAAATTGGCGCAGCTCTCAACAGCAGCCGATTTGCTTGTTGTTGAAGGTTCGGCAACTAATATAAGCGTATTAAATGAGGCTAATGTCAAAAAACTCGACCTTTTTATTGCCGTTACTAGCTCCGAGCACATTAATATACTAAGTTCTATCCTAGCAAAGCGATTGGGAGCTAAAAAGGTAATTGCTCGTATCGACAATAACGACTATTTACTCCCCAACAATAAGGAAATATTCCTAAATCTTGGAATCGATTCACTGATATATCCCGAAAAACTTGCGGCCAAAGAGGTGGTAAGCCTATTGGGGCACACCAGTTCAACCGAATTCGTAAACTTCTCGGGCGGAAAACTCTCGTTAGCGGTATTTAGGCTAGAAGAGGATGCACCGGTTATTGACCAAACCCTTTTGCAAACAATAAAGAAAAACAAGAACCTCGAATTTAGGGCTGTAGCCATTGCTCGCGAGGGCGAAACAATTATACCAAGAGGGAATGATCAATTTAAGGTAAATGACCTGGTTTACGTAATAACCAATCAGAGCGGCGTGCGCGAAATGCTTGAATACACTGGGAAAAAGAATATAGCTGTACGCAATCTTATGATATTGGGAGGTGGAAGAATCGGATCTCGAATTGCTCATGAGCTGGAGAAAGACGTAAACGTAAAAATAATTGAAAAGAATAGGGAGGAAAGCATTAGGCTAGCAAGCTTTTTTAGGAATGCCCTAGTAATCCATGGCGATGGGCGCGATACTGAGCTGCTTATGCAGGAAGGAATACAGTATATGGATGCGTTTATTGCAGTTACAGGAAATTCCGAAACCAATATTTTAACGTGCCTTGGAGCAAAGCGAATGGGCGTTAAAAAAACCATTGCCGAGGTCGAAAATATCGACTATATAAAGCTTGCCGATAGTATGGGGATTGATACGGTAATAAACAAGAAACTTATAACGGCTAGCCGTATTTTTCGTTATACTATGAGTACAGAAGTATCTGCCATTAAGTGCCTTACCGGAAGCGATGCCGAAGTTCTTGAGTTTATTGTAAAACCTAACGCAGTGGTTACAAAAGGTAAAATTAAGGATATAAACTTCCCCAAGGATGCAATTATAGGGGGCGTGGTTCGAGGAAATTCAAGCTATATAGCTGAGGGGCGTACCGAAATAAAAGCGTTTGATAGGGTTGTTGTATTCGCCTTACCTTCAGCAATTAATAAAATAGGGAAGTTCTTCAATTAAAAGAATAAAAAAAAGGGTAGGCTACTTACATCGCACCGCTACAACCACTTACCCTTGCTACCTTCCAGTCCTGGGGGAGTTCAGTAGGAGCTGATCGTGTAAGACCTACCCAAGGCGCAAATATAGTAACAAGTTTGTGACTCTTCAAACCTTTTTTATGCTTTTTTTAATAATTCTAATATCTTTGCTAGCGTAAATAAACACTTAAAAACACTAACCACTTCACTTATATCATTATGGAAGAAAAAAAAGGAATTATGCTTAAAAATGCAATGACCTATGGCTTATATATAGGGCTTGCTTTAATTGTTGTGCATTTGATGCAATACTTGATGGACGTTTACCAGCCACCTTTTTGGGTAAATATTATTAACTATCTAATTATGATAGTGGGCATTGTATTGGGTACCATTCGTGTTCGTGAGCAAGAGTTAAATGGTTTTATTTCCTATGGAAAAGCCCTTGGACACGGAGTTCTCATAGGATTATGTGCATCAATAATTCTTGGTTTTTATTTTGGTCTCTTAACAGGGGTTATCGACACATCGTATATTGAAGCAATGAATCAGATGACAGCGAACACACTCATTGAATCTGGTATGGATTACGATCAGGTTGAAATGGCAATGGGAATAACAGCAAAACTGCAGACTCCACTTATTATGACCTTTTCGCAAATAATAGGAAATACCTTCTTCTTTTTTATATTTAGTTTAATTACTTCAATTTTTATTAAGAAGGAAGAACCTCTTTTCGGTACTAACGAGTAATACGCTTTTCCATGGATTTATCTGTAATTGTACCCTTATATAATGAGGAAGAGTCGCTGCCCGAACTTGTGGAGTGGATTAACCGTGTAATGACCGAGAATAACTTTTCTTTCGAGATAGTTTTAGTCGATGATGGCAGTAACGACTCGAGTTGGGACGTAATAAAGGATTTAAGAAGTAAGTCGTCGTTTATTCGCGCCATAAAATTTAGGCGAAATTACGGTAAGTCCGCTGCGCTCCAGGTGGGTTTCCAAGCAGCTAAAGGCAATGTAATAATCACAATGGATGCTGATTTGCAAGATAGCCCCGACGAAATCCCTGAACTTTACCGTATGATTGTTGAGGATAAGTTCGACCTGGTTTCGGGATGGAAAAAGAAGCGTCACGATCCAATATTCTCAAAGCGAATACCTAGCAAACTCTATAACTCTACTGTTCGGAGTTTTACTGGTATTAAGTTGCACGATATGAATTGTGGACTTAAAGCCTACCGCAAAGAGGTTGTTAAAAGCATCGAAATTTTTGGTGAAATGCATCGGTACATTCCTGTGTTAGCAAAGCAGGCTGGCTTTAAGCGAATAGGGGAGAAGGTGGTTCAACATCAGGAGCGAAAATATGGAGTTACCAAGTTTGGCCTCGACCGCTTTGTTAATGGGTTTCTCGACCTTTTTACCGTAATTTTTGTTACAAAGTTTGGCAAAAAACCTATGCACCTTTTTGGAACGCTCGGTATGCTAATGTTTCTAATTGGGGGGGGTATCACGGTTTGGATAGTTGCCAGTAAACTTTATGCACAGTTCAACCAGCTTGCCTACCGAGTGGTAACTAGTCAGCCATTGTTCTATATTGCCCTTGTTATGGCCATAATTGGGGTGCAACTTTTTATGGCGGGGTTTTTAGGCGAACTTGTTTCGCGCAGCTCGGCCGATAGGAATCATTACCTTATTGAAGAGGAAATTTAGAATAAATTGATAGAAATAGATTATTACACCTGCTTTACATAGGGTATAAGCATTTTGTAAGCACATTAAAAAATGCTTATACCTTAAAGCAGCGAGTGAGATTGGTTAATTACCCGTATTTTCTTGATATTTGCATTTGATAGCACAAAATAGACAGATGAAACCACGTACAAATTTATCGCAAACCGAAATAGACCAAATTATTAATAGCTGCGAAGCCTGTATGGTTGGAATGGTCGACCTTGAAGGCAAACCATACGTTTTACCTTTTAGCTTTGGATTTAAAGACGGCAGGCTCTTTATTCACTCAGGGCCCGAGGGCAAAAAGATCGATATTTGGAAAGAAAAACCCGAGGTTTGCATATCGTTTAGCACAGATTATAAAATGAATATGCGCCACGAAAATGTGGCCTGCTCATACTCAATGAAGTATAGAAGCGTTTTAATTCATGGTAAGGTTGAACCAATTACTGATCTAGACGAGAAAGCCCGAATACTAAATATTGTTATGGGGAAATATTCGGGGCGTAATGATTTTTCGTATGGCATACCGGCGCTTACAAACGTAGCAGTATTTGAAATCATAATTCAAAAACAAGAGTCAAGATCATACCTATATTAATCAACTTTAAAAATTGTTAAATAAAAATTCTATAAATGTAAAAGCGCTTCACCTTATGGTGATAGTGTGTCTGTTTGCTAAGATAGCATTGCTTAGCCAGCCAACATTTATAGCAAGTTGGATTGATACCGAGGATTGGTACTCTGCAGCCAATGAGCAAAACTTCAACATTTTTGCTTATTCCAAAAGTCTTTCGTTTACAGATGTTAGCCAAAATAATTTTCTGGCAAGCCCTTTTACTGGTTACCTAAACCAAAAGGGACAGCTACCTTTATATTTAACAACGCTGTTTCCAAAGAAACAGTTCTTTCCTAAACCGGTAATATGCTCACCAACAGGTATTTTTATGTGTCTTAGGTTGTGAAAATAACTTGTTTTTATTGCACCCAGTAGTTAGCTATGATTATTCTGAAATCATACCTTTACTTATATTTTATAGGGTGCAGTTTTAAGTTTATTCACATATTCCTAATACAATAAATAAATAGCACCATGAGCGCAATTGAAAAGAAAACCACAACTGAGAAAAAACCATTCCCCGTATGGCTTAGCATACTAATCTTTATAGTAATAATGGCAGTTATAATGGTGGTTGGAATGAGTATCTAGTTAATACTCAAAATTAACGAAGGGATTATCTGAGGTAGGGGTTGTATTCTGCTTACGCCAAAAAATGGAGTTGATCTAATTTCATATACTGGCTGAGCTGAATACTTACAACATTTTTCTTCTTCTCAGATAATCCTTTCTGTTTTATTACTCATCAGAATTAGTGAGAATTTCCAGGAAAATAATATGTTTTGGAGAAATTTTCACAAAAAAATAAAATAGTCTATACATCTAATCTAAAAATATATATATTAGTAGTATATTATTAGCTCTTAGAATTGTATGTATGGCAAATGTTAGAGATTTTAAAATGGATGTAAAGCAAATGGTAAAGCACTTTATACAGGAGTGTTACACCCATTTAGCATACTCACCACCCCTAAATCAAGAGAATGTTCTTGATATTATTTCCGATGCGATTGTGCTTGAGCAGGATACTATTAAAAGCATAAAGCATCGCCCCTCTAATGAGGAACAAAATAAAAAAAAGCATTTCAGAAAAATCAGCGACGATTTTTACGATAAGATTGTTGAACTAACCGAACGGTTAAATTCTCTTTCTTACTAGCAAACCCTTCAAACTATTTATTATAATGAGTATTTTTCTCGACATTGTTAAAAGCAGGTATTCGTGCCGAGATTATAGCAGCCAGGCAGTTACCAAAGAGATGATTATTGAAATTTTGGAGGCTCCTCGTATAGCCCCATCAGCAACAAATGCGCAGCCTATTCAGTTTGTAGTTATTACCCAAACGGCACTTCGCGAGCAAATTGCCAGCTGTTACAGCGGATCATGGCTGCAATCGGCTCCTGTAATAATAGTTGGTTGTGGAAATTATAACCAATCGTGGCAAAGGGCCGATGGTAAGAATCACTGCGATATTGATTTGGGAATTGCCGTTGACCATTTAACTCTTTCTGCAGCACATTATGGGTTGGCAACTTGCTGGGTTTGTAAGTTTGATGCTATGAAATGTGCTGAAATTTTACACTTACCTAAAGGAGTAGCTCCTATGGTGCTTATTCCGTTAGGCTATGCGGCCAGTGAAAATAATTATTCCGAAAGACACTTAGTGCGTAAACCTCTCAATGAGTTAGTTTCCTGGGAAGGGTATAACTTTTAAACTCCTGTCTTATACTTCTTTACCCGAGCATTTAGCGTTTTTACGTTACCCGTAAGGCTATTTAAATGGTTCCAGAAGTTGGGTCCATGGTTTTTGTGTATGGTATGAGTTAACTCGTGCAGTATTACATAGTCAATTAGCTCATCAGGAAGTTTCATTAGGTAAATGCTAAGATTTATATTGTTGGTGCTAGAGCAGCTTCCCCAGCGCGATTTAATATTCTTAATTCTTAGCGTATTGTATTTAAATCCATATTTATTCGCCAATTCCTCAACCCTTTTTGGGAGATGCTTTAAGGCTTCGAGTCTTAAAATTTGCACGATGGTGGATTCTGCCGTATTTTGCAGCTCAACACTTGTTATGCTTAGGGTTTCGGGATGAAATAATTTAACCACACCACCATCAATAGTTACTTCAATGTTTTTTGTTGATAATGGCACGAATAAAATCTCGTGATTTCGCGTTTTATAACCCGATTTAATATAGCTATGCTCGCTTGTGCTCTTTATTTCCAGTAGTTTTTTTTCAATCCAACTTCTTTTATCCTCAACAAAAAGCCTTGCTGTTTCGAGCGACATTGTACCGGGTATGGTTACCCTAGTTCCCTTTAGTGGGTGTATTGAAATGGTTATTCGTTTGGCTCTAGCGTTTCGATTAAACACAATATCACCAACGCCACTCATATGCCAACGAGTTGAGCTATTTTTACTAAATTTAAACATTCTTATTGCTGAAGTATCCAAATGTTTGGTAAATTTTGCTTCCACACGTTCATCGAGTCTACAGCCTGTTGCCTATCTATGAACGAGCCTAGCGATACGGCATACATACCCGTTGGTTGTAACACAACTTTCGAATTATATCCGAGCGAAGCCATATCGGCAGAAAATTTTTCTGCATATTCAGCATTACGAAAGCTCCCTGCAATTAGGTGAAACATACCATCACGTGGTGCAGGCATATTTATTTTGTGGTCTTCAGCCGGTGGTGCAGCCACAAATCTCTTCTCTTTAGGAACGGTTTTAGCTTCATCATTTTCTGGGTTGCTATCTACCTCATCCATTTCGGCACTAAGTTTTTCAAATTCATCATCAAATTTAGCCTCCGCCGCTGGTGATGGGCTCTCTATCTCGGGTGTTGCCTGCGTTTCTTGTTTGAGCGTTTTAATTGTTTTTTCGCTCTCACTAAAAACCCCATTTGAGTATAAATACCAGCCAGTAGCCAAAATAGCCACAAAACCAACGCCTATAAGCGTACCATAAAGTATTGCCATACCAGTTCCACTGCTTTTCGATGCCTTTTTAGAAGTAGGGGTAGGCTCTGGTTTTGGTTCCTTCGTTTTATGTGTTTCTTGCTTAGTTGGCTTGCTTTCTGTAGGCTTTGCAGGTGCGATAGGTTCGGTTATTTCTAGGATTGTTTCTTTCTCTATTTTTTTAACTTTTACAGGTTCCGAATGTGGTATTACCTCCTTTTCATCCTTTATGTCAAGTTCTAGCGGCTCTTCGTGGGCTTCTTCTATAATAATAGGCGTTTCGGGCTTTTTAGTGTCAACAGTTTCAGTATCTTCCTTCTTTTTAGCGGGTGGGGGTGAACTTTCTGTAGTATTGCCAGTTGAAGGCAGGCTTTCATCTGTTGAAAACTGGATACTGCCTCTTTTATCAATATACAACGAGCCCAATTCGCTAATCACAAAAACCTTTTTCGATTGTAGTTCGGCTTTTAGCTCCTCAACATATTTAGTTAAGGCTTCTTTCGCCTTGTCTTTACTTACCTTTTGCTTAGCTGCTAAGGCATCTTCAACCATCCCATCATTATACCTTAAGAAAGGGCTGAAAGTAATATTCTCGGGTTTAAAAACGCTCGTGCCATCATCTTTAACCAAAAAGGCACCAAAGTCGGGGAGAATAACTCGTGCATTTTTCTCAATAAGTTCTCTTAGAAATTGGGTTTTCATTGGTGTAATATTTAACGTTTAAAAACATTTGTTTAGTAGTTAAAATGGAGTTACGAGAACAAGTTAAATTTACTAACTGGGTGTATCTATTAGAGCGGAGCGACTAGGGATATAAACATTATGGTAAAATATTATACAAACATATACGCTTTACTCGCAAACTTCTTGAATAACCGATAAAACCTTAGATACCGAGTACGGCTTTGTCATAAGTTGATCAAAGCCCACATCCTTAAAATCATCAAAAAACGTAAAAGGGTTATGGGCTGTGAGGGCAATTATGGGTATGTCTTTTTTAGGCCTTGTAAACTTTTGCCGAATGTACCTAGTCGTTTCAAGCCCATTCATTACGGGCATTTCAATGTCCATTAAAATAACATCAATATCGTTCTTCTCGAATACTTCAATTGCCTGTTTCCCGTTTTCTGCCTCAAAACATTTGGCATTAATCTTCTTTACTATTTCCTTAATAAGCAATCTATTAACAAATATGTCGTCAACAATTAAAATTCTATAAATCTTTTCCATACAAAGCAGGATAATCAGTAAACGCAAATATAGCTTTTCTATCCTAATCGACTAAGAGTTTGTAATATATTTACGCTATTAATTGCAAAATAGTTCCTGTTCATATCGATAATTTTATCGTGCTTAAATTCCGAGAGTGTGCGAATAAGGCTTTCCTTTGTTGTTCCTGCGAGTTCAGCAAGTTCCTTACGTGTTAGGGGAATAGTAAAGGAGTTGCTATGGTAAATCTCTTCCGAGAAATAAAGCATTAAGTCGGCAACCCGTCCAGGTAGTTGCTTGGAGAGTAGGCCGCAAAGTCGATTTATATTGAAAAGGTTGTCTTTACTAACCCGGAGAAGGAACTCGTTGGAAAAACTAATTTTTTCATTAAGGAATTGCTGGAAAACATCAATTCCAATAAAAAGAACGGTGGTAGGCTCTAGCGCAATAACAGAATAATCATAACGATCGCAGCTTACAACAGACGAAATACCTACAAACGAACCTGGCTGAGCAATACGAAGTATAATGCTCTTCCCCTTTCGCATCTCGCGGGTAACCTTTGCCAACCCTGTTTGTATAAGGGCAACCTCAGTAACCATTGACCCCTGTTTAATTATTCTATCCCTCTTAATATACTCAATGCTTGTAGAAAGTTCTAGCAACCTCTTCATTTCTTGGTCAGAAAGCAACTCTGTTAGATTGCTAATACTTCTTATATTATAGGTTGCGTCATTATTCATATTGATTAGATTTGGTGTATTTTTCGTGCGATAAATATAAGGAAAAAATTATGAATAGTGATTCAAATCATCTTTTTTTAATGAGCAACCTCACTTAAATAGAGTTGCAACACTACTTTTTTACCCGTATTTTTGATAATAAATTAATATTCCGAAAATTATGATTCTAATTGTTGATGATTCTACAACAAACCAAGTATTACTTGAGGCAATCTTGCAAGAGGAAGGCTATGATACTATAACGGCGTTCGGTGCAAAGGAAGCGTTTAAGATAATTGAGAAGGAAAAACCAGAGCTTATTCTCCTCGATTTGCTTATGCCAGAGATTAGCGGGTTCGATTTTTTGAAGAAGATTAAAGCCAACCCTGAAACTAGCGATATTGCAGTTATAGTTGTTTCTGCCGTTGGTTCTCCCGAAAATATTTCACTTTGTAAAAACTTAGGAGCAGCCGAGTTTTTTAATAAGCCCATTGATATTACGTTTTTGGTTGACACCATAAAACGTATGATTTCTATTTCGTGAATTTATTGAAAAAGATCTATCGCAAATTATAAAACAGAAACCTTTTTTTCGTTTAAACGTTCTATATTTATGTTGTATTACTTAGCATTAAAATAGGTTTAAAATATTAGTATGGACAAACATAAAAATCCATCGGTAATTACCATAAACTCCGCAATTAATGAGTTTGCTGAGGTATTCATGGGTATCGATAATCAAATTTTGCAGCTACATCAATGTTCGTCCGATGATTTTTTGGGTTTAAATGCCGATTTTAAGCAATACTACCATCAAGCCAAAGAAATTTCAACCAACGCCACCCAAATATTTAATAATTTAGCTGAAAAAGAGTCTAAGCAAATTTTAAGTGATTTGGAGGACCTATACGAAAGTTTAAAAAAAGTTCAAGTAAAATTTTCTGAGCAGCTAAATAGGGCAATTGCTCTACTTCAAAGCATTGCCGATTTTCAACGAAAACTTTTTTTTCCCGTTAAAAATTTAAATCAGGACCTACTTACGCTGAAATTTCTACTGGCAAATATCGAAATTTCAAACTCAACCATGTCCATTCCTAAAAATGGCAATTTTGAGAAATTGATTAAAAGGTATAATACGGTAATAAGTCAATTTAAAGATCATGGCCTGCAAAGTGAAGCCCACTTAAGTAAACTTAGGGTCGACGTAACCCTTTCGTTAAAACATTTTGAGAGCATTAAGGAGAAGAATCTTAATGATTTAGATACTATACTTAACAACATCCACTACGGAATCATTCTGTTTGCCGAAAAGCATGAGGAGGTAGCGAGGCAAATACCTCAGCTAACAAAAGAGACCGAACACTCATCGCAAAGCATTGCTGATATTATTACAAACCTTCAGTACCATGACATCATTAGGCAGAAGATGGACCACGTGCAAGCAACCCACAAAAAATTGCTTAACGATCTGCTTGAAACCACTGGTGATTCAAAAGATGGTGATAATGAACACAATCAGAAACTTTTAATAAGAGTTCGCGACATTGCCAACCTACAGTCGGCGCAACTTGTACATGCTAATAAAGAGTATCAAAAGGCAATCGAGGCTATAACCATTAAATTTATTGCAATTAGTCGTGATATGGCCACCATAGCCACTATGTGCAAGGAAATTAACTTTTCGCAAGACAATACCGATGAGCTTTACTTGCAAAATCTGGCTCAGAAAATGCAAAATGCTTCTATTGTACTTAATAGTTTTACCGACGCCAGTAAAACCTATGAGCAGCATGTAAAACAACTTAATCACCAAATTGTTAGCACCCAAGAAAGCGTACTAACGTTTTCGAAGTCGTTAACCGATCTAAGAGAGATTACTGCCCAAACACTAACCGTTCTAAAATCAATCCAAACAAACCAACACCTTTCCCAAACCATTGGTCAGGTAGAAACACTTTACGATGATGTTGAAAAATTTGAGGGTACTATACAGCAAGTGTTTCGCAATATAGTTAGTATTAGCGGTGAACTATTACCCAAAATTGAACAAGATATTGACCCAGGGAATGGTGAAAGTCTTATAAAAAAAGCGGCTAACTCCGTGTCTGGACTTATAAACCAGCTGGGACAAAAAAACTTTGTAATAAAATCATTGCTCGACCAAAACCTAACTTCAAGCAAAAACATAGCGGTTAACGTTAAAGAATCAATAAACAAGATTAAGTACTACGATTTTTTTGAGCGCATAATAGTTGATATAATTGCTGAGTTTAACCGAATTCATGCTATGCTTAAATCAGAGATTGATCTAGGTGACGATAAAACAACCGATGAATTTAGCACTATCAAAGATTCATATACTATGGCTAGTGAACATAAAATTTATGATAGTGTAACGCACAACGAAGGGGAGGTTGACCTATTTGGATTTGAAGAAAACGAAAGCGATGACGATGATAATTTGGAACTATTTTAATATAATAAAATGACACAGAAACAGAGCATTATGCTAAAAGCACAAGCTTCTAAAATCGAGGGTAAAACAGATGAAATAGAACTTCTTACCCAGGGTGATTTAACGCTTGTAAATGCAAAAAAAATAAAAGATTTTTTTATCACAAACCTTGCCAAGGGTAAGCATTATAACGTTTATATTAGTAATGTGGATAATATTGATCTAGGGTTTATCCAAATTCTGCAGCGTTTTTGCTGGGATGCTCAGCAGGAAAGCAGCAAGGTTACACTGTCAGTTTCTCTTGCCGAAGATCATAAGTTACTGCTTACTCGTGCTGGCTTTGGCTCACTTATTACCCTAAATAATTAACGTAATTCATACTTAATCAATATTTACCATGGCAAAAACAATTTTAATTGTTGACGACTCCGAGAGCATTCGCGAAGTGGTTAGTTTTACACTCGAGAATGAAAATCATAACGTCCTTATCGCTAACGACGGCACCGATGCCCTTAAATTTCTTGATGGAAGACATATTGACCTAATTATAACCGACCTTCATATGCCTGAAATGGATGGGATTTCGTTAATAAAGCTGGTAAGGAAGATGGAGACGTATATGCGAATCCCAATACTGTTTTTAACTACCGAGTCGCAAACATCAAAAAAAATGGAGGCTAAGGATGCCGGTGCTACCGGATGGATTATAAAGCCTTTTGTTCCTGCCAAGCTTATTGCTGCAATTAATAAAGTTTTACGCTAATGGATAATTTTAAGAAAAAATTTGTTGAGGAAGCGGTTGACCTTATCGATGGGCTAGAAAAATCCTTGCTCGAACTGGAAGAGAATCCCGAAGATCAAAACATTGTTCAAAAAGTTTTTAGGGTTATGCATACTCTAAAGGGAAACAGCGGAATGTTTGGATTCGATATGATTGATAGTTTTACCCATGAAATGGAAACAGTTTACGATTTAATTCGAAACAATAAGTTAGCTGTTTCGCGCGAAATACTCGATTTAACATTAGCCTCTGTTGATCACCTAAAAGTGCTTCTTAACGAGGACAATTATAGCGATCCGGCTGTGCAAGAAAATCATCAAAGCCTGCTTTCAAAAGTGTCGGCTGTTATTAATGCAGATCAACTGGGCAGTGATGAAAAACCATCCCAAACAGAAGCTGAAAGCGTAAATTCCGATTCCACCATAGTAGACAAGGGCGCAACTTACTACATACTATTTGAACCCAACAGCCACGTCTTTAACAATGGAACAAATCCACTGTTTTTACTCGATGAAATTCATACCCTTGGCGAGGCGAAAGTTTTTGCACATCTTAATAGGATTCCCTCTCTTGGGATGATGGATCCTGAGCAATGTTATACCTACTGGGAAGTTATTCTGCACACAGAAATGGATGTAAATAGTATTAATGATGTGTTTATATTTGTTGAAGATGACGCAGTTATTGAAATACAGAAAATTGCCGACAATAATCTATTAAACGACAAATGGTTTATTGATGAAATTGATAATCTGGCAGGCATTCAAAAAGATATTGGTCTAACAGCAATCAATCGGCTTGCCCAAGAAGTGGCAAAAAACCGAAAGAATGCTGACACCACAACTAAAAGTAAAGACAAGGTAAATTCACGCAATTCAACCATAAGTAGTATTAGGGTTTCGTCCGATAAGTTAGATATGCTGATGAACCTAGTTTCAGAGCTGGTTACCACGCAGGCAAGGCTCAGTCTTTTTGCCGAAGAAAGCAATGCGGCGGGTCTAGTTCCAATTGCCGAAAACGTTCAAAAACTCTCACGTCAACTTAGAGATATTGCATTTAGTATTGTGCTTATTCCCATTGAAAATATGCTCACACGCTTTCAGCGCTTAGTACGCGATTTATCAGCAGAGTTAGGGAAAGATGTAGTTTTTTTAACCGAAGGTGCCGAGACAGAACTCGATAAAACAATTATCGAAAGTTTGGCCGATCCTCTTATGCACATACTACGTAATAGTATGGATCATGGTATTGAGGATGTAGGTGTTCGTCAGAAAGCTGGAAAGGCAAAACAAGGTACAATTAAACTCAAAGCTTTTTACTCGGGTGCAAATGTTATGATTCAGATTAGTGACGATGGTGCTGGCATTGACCCCAATATTATTACCCAAAAGGCAATAAGCAAAGGTATTATTTCATCCGACCGTAAGCTTACAGAGCGCGAAGTGCTTGATATGGTATTTCTACCCGGGTTTAGTACAGCTAAAAATGTAAGCGATGTTTCGGGCCGAGGAGTAGGAATGGATGTGGTAAAACGAAAAATTACCGACATTAGGGGTGAGGTAGAAATAGATTCTGAAGTTGGTAAGGGAACAATTATTACCATAAAGCTGCCGCTTACCCTCTCAATTATCGATGGTCTTTTGGTTAAGGTTGATGATACTCATTTCATTATTCCACTTTCAGTGGTTGATAAGATTTTCGCCGTTGAACACGAGAAGATCGCTAAAACATTTAATAATGTTGTTGTTCTCGAAGGCAGTCAGGTGCCATTCTTCTATGTTAGGCGTGAGTTTGGTCATGGCGAGAGTACCCAACATTACGAGCAAGTAATTGTGGTGAATTACGAAGAGAAGAGCGTTGGCCTGGTGGTTGATTCAGTTATTGGTGAGTATCAAGCCGTGCTTAAACCCCTTGGTAAACATTATAAAAGGCAGGATATGATATCCGGTGCAACCATTCTAGGCGATGGAACGGTGGCCTTGGTTATGGATACAAACAAAATTATTAAGCTTTTTGCTAATCATGAAGCATTTAAAATTAATAATGATTCAAAAGAAAATAAACCAAAATTGGAGGAATAACAATGAATGAAGACAATTTATCACGAATTAACTCCTATCTATCATTTAAACTAGGCGATGAAGAGTTTGCGGCACATGTAGGTAAAGTGCTAAACATTCTCGAAATGACAAGGATTACAGAAGTACCCAAGGCGCCAAGTTACATGAAAGGGGTTATAAACCTCAGAGGTACAGTACTTCCGGTTATTGATACCCGTATTAAGTTTGGTATGACTCCTACAGAATTTACCGCTAATACTTGCATTATCGTACTCGATATTCAGGTCGATGGCGAATCAATACAAATTGGAGCATTGGTCGACTCGGTTCAAGCTGTACTCGAAATTGAGAAGGGAACAATCATGCCGCCTCCTAGTATTGGAAGTAAATACAAATCGGAATTTATTGTTGGAGTAGCAAACATGAATGATAAGTTTATAATGATTCTGGATATGGATGCTGTTTTCTCAACAGAAGACGTTACCGATCTAAAAATAAAAACTGAGGAAACTGAGGCAAAGAAATCAATCGAAGAAATTGCATAAATAAAAACAAAGATTTACTTGACCTGTAATGATTAATTCTTTATATTGTATATATGAACACTGTTTTATCTTCTTCTTGAACTACAGTGTTTTAATATAATTTTTAATGCTAAAAGGAGGGGGCGTAACAAATTTTAGGCTGGAGCTAATAATTTATTTCCCCTCTTTATAGGGCTGTTCAAAAAGCACAATACAGATTTTGGAATATTACTAAAATTGGAACAGAAACTTTTTGAACAGCCCTTCTTTAATGGATTTCACGCATTAAAAATAATCATTCCCGTTTTGGTAAATATCTCATTCTAATCTTTTGATTTTCTTGCAATTTACTCAACTGACAGACAATCAGTAGGTTGTTTGAACTTGTCGTTTTTTACCTATACTAACGATAGTATACCAATAGGAAGTATTAAATTTAAAGATAGAATCTATATTTTACTGACCAAATATTTACAATATATAATATGATAGATTCTCGTTTGAACGAAATATTTAGAGCTCAGCTTACCGAGGAAGAATTCGATAAGTTAAGTCGGTTTATTTATAAGGAAAGTGGTATAAAAATGCCGCCTGTAAAAAGGGTAATGCTTCAAAGTCGACTTCAAAAAAGGTTGCGCGAACTAAATATGACCAACTTTAAAGACTACATTAACTACGTTTTTAATAAGGATGGGCTAAACGGAGAGATTATACATATGCTTGATGTGGTTAGTACAAACAAAACCGATTTTTTTAGAGAACCCATTCATTTCGATTTTCTTTCAAATGCGGTGCTACCCGAATTTTATAATACTCGCTCAGGTTCTCGAACCATAAAAGTTTGGAGCGCAGGTTGTTCTAGTGGTGAAGAGCCATATACACTGGCCATTGTTCTAGCCAGCTTTGCCGAACTAAACCAAGGGTTCGATTACTCAATTGTTGGCACCGACATCTCAACCCAAATACTCCAAAAGGCGGTTAATGCTGTTTATAAAGAGGAGCGTGTAGCGAACATTCCTCTTGACATAAAACGGAAGTATTTTTTAAAAAGCAAGGATAGGGTGAATCCTACAGTAAAAGTAGTAGCAGACCTTAGAAAAAAAGTACGCTTTGGTCGGCTTAATTTTATGGAGCCAACTTACAGTATTCCCGAAACATTCGATGTGCTTTTTTGCCGTAATGTTTTAATATATTTCGATAGGGAAACACAAGAAAAAGTAATTCAAAAGTTGTGCGAAAAACTAAAACCAAATGGCTACTTCTTCTTGGGTCATTCTGAATCAATTATGAATATGAACGTTCCCCTAAAACAGGTTAAACCCACAATTTTTCAACGTTTATAGGTAAAACACGACTTTATTTATGATTTTTTTTCGTATATTGACATAACTATTTTAGGCTTTATAGTATAGAAAACAATAATACTTGCACCATGGGACACAAGATTACCGATGAGGAACTATTAGATGAGTTAAAACGCCGGTTTGAGCAAAATAAAATCGCTGTTAAGGGCCTTAAATCGTTAAACGATGAGCTTAAAACTGTAAACGTTAAGTTAGAGGAGTCAGAAGCGCTTAAAAGCCACTTTATTTCAAATATAACCAACGAAATTATCAACCCTTTTACCTCTATATTAGGTTTATCTAGGGCAATACTTTCTGTTGATAAAGAGAACTGGAAAAAGGTGGTTTCAATGGTTGCAATGATCCATACTGAGGCATTTACTCTCGATTTTCAGTTTCGAAATATTTTTGTGGCAGCCAAAATTGAGGCGGGTGAAATATTTCCCGAAATAGTTAATACCGACGTAGTTAACCTGATTGAAAGCGTTATAGAATCGTTTAAATTTGAAGCCCGCCGAAAAAAAGTACAAATTCAACTTAGCCAGCAGCTAGAACCCGATTCATCACAGTCTTTTTCGTTTAAAACCGATCCCGAAAAACTAAAACTCATTCTGGTAAACTTACTAAGCAATGCTATAAACTTTAGTTTTGAAGGTGGTATTATTGAGGTAAAGGCTGATATAACTGATGAAAACTTGGTAATCTGCGTCCGCGATCATGGCATCGGTATTAGTAAGGAGAACCAAAAAATTATATTTGATAGGTTTAAACGTCTCGATTCGGGCATTAATTCTTTAAATAGGGGACATGGGCTTGGGCTATCTGTTAATAAAGCCGTGCTTGAGATGCTGGATGGTACCATGCAAATTGAAAGTGTGCTGGGAGATGGGGCATGCTTTACCGTAACCATACCCGAGAGTGAAAGCAAAACCAACGATTTTTCACCCGATGCAAATGAAACCTTTTTCGAATCAGACGAGGAAACATTTTAACCAGCTTTCATGGATCAAGTAGCAACCCATTTTCTTTACCCATCAGCTTTATTCACTAGCCGCGACCCACACAAGGTTTCAACAATACTCGGCTCTTGTGTAGCCGTTTGCCTATACGACCCCGTACTTAAAATAGGAGGCATTAACCATTTTATGCTACCCTTTTGGAATGGCCAAGGGCTTGCTAGCCCAAAGTATGGTAATATAGCCATCGAGCGATTAATAGAAAAGATGATAATTCTTGGTTCTAATAAAACCAATATGAAAGCTAAAGTATTCGGCGGAGGAGAGGTTATTGACACAACTATCTCACAATTTCATATTGGTGAGCGAAATATTAAACTTGCTCTTGAATTACTTGATGAATTTAAAATTCCTGTTATTGCAAAAAGTGTGGGGGGCAAGTTGGGTCGTAAAATAGAATATTGCACTAGTACAGGTGAGGTTAAACAGCGATATATCGAAAGAACGATTACTAATAAAACCAAATAGTTACTAATCGTTTCAAACATAGAATATTTATGTCAAATAAAATAAGGGTACTAATTGTAGACGATTCTGCGGTTGTTAGACAAACGCTTAGCCAAATAATCTCTTCTGACCCAGAACTGGAGGTAATGGGCACCGCTTCTGACCCCTATTTTGCAGCAAAAAAAATTGCCGACGAAGTTCCTGATGTTATAACACTTGACGTGGAAATGCCAAGGATGGATGGGTTAACTTTTCTGAAAAAAATAATGACACAGCATCCCATTCCTGTTCTTATTATATCTAGTCTTACCCAAAAAGGAACCGAAACCGCAATGCGAGCACTCGAATTGGGTGCTGTTGATATAATTACCAAACCTCAGCTAAATACCAAACTCTTTTTTGAGGAATCGAAAATACGGATTTGCGACGCCGTAAAGGCAGCAGCACAATCAAAGGTTTCACGAAGGAAAATCAATTTCGACCCACACCACGTAGAACCGAAATATTCAGCTGATGCAGTACTGCCACGTGTTACGTCGAATATGAGCATGCTAAAAACAACAGAATATGTTATTGCTGTTGGTGCGTCAACAGGAGGAACAGAAGCACTCACAACATTTTTAAAGGCTATGCCGCTCGATACACCGGGTATTGTAATTGTGCAGCATATGCCCGAAAAATTTACTACCTCATTTGCCGCTCGCCTTAACGAAATATGTAAAATTACCGTAAAAGAAGCGGAAAACAATGATAGCGTTATTAGAGGACAGGCTTTAATTGCACCGGGAAATTTTCATATGCTGCTTAAACGAAGCGGCGCACGTTACTATGTAGAGGTAAAAGAAGGCCCCTTGGTTAACCGGCACAGGCCATCGGTTGATGTTCTTTTTCGAAGTGCAGCACGTTACGCTGGAGCTAACGCTGTAGGGGTTATTATGACCGGAATGGGGGACGATGGTGCTAAAGGACTTCTTGAAATGAAAGAAGCTGGGGCCAGGACAATAGCACAAGATGAAAAGTCGTGCGTAGTATTCGGAATGCCCAAGGAAGCGATTAAACTTGGGGGTGTTGATAAAGTTTTACCCCTTGATGAGATCGCCCCTCACGTTATTAAGCTATATTAGCATTTTGCTTTACTTATTGTTTTTTCAATATAACGCAGCGTAACTTCTACTCTTATTATAGTTTATGCTGGAAATAAACAGGTTTAAATGCGATCACTTTCCAACCAAAAAATAGAGGTACAAGTTCCTGAAGTCAGGAAACTATCTCTGTTATACAGTTTTTTTTGTTGGTGCTCAGGTGCTCGTTTGTATATCCTAAAACAATGCCCATCCGAGTTTAACAAATACTATGGAGTTGGTGTAATAGTATTCCTTACTGGGGTAATGGCTTCTTTATCAGGAGGGTATGCAATGCACACCGTTTTTCAGAAAATAGAAATATCAATTGCCTTTGGCTTGCTTTGGGGGTTTATAATCTTTTCTATCGATTGGTATATTGTGGGAAGTTTACGTAAAAGCCATAATAAACTTAAAGAGTTCGGAATGGTTTTACCCCGTTTAACTCTAGCTATACTCATTGCCTTTGTGGTTTCAACACCACTAAAGATGAAGTTATTTGAGCGCGAAATTGAACAACAAATTCTATTCGATCAGCAGCAAAATAGTATTCAGTATGCTGGCAAGGTTAACCTAGAGTTTGCTGAAATTAGCCGACTTGAGCAAGAAAACAGTACGCTCACTAATCAAATTCAGCAAAAGGAGGAGCAACGGAATAGGCTTTTCAGCCTGTTTGTTGCCGAAGCCGAGGGGCTAAGCGCCACGAGAACCCCTGGCAAAGGATCTGTTTATCGTGAAAAGAAACAGGAGTACGATAAGGTTGATGCAGAGTTATTAGCCTTACGAGAAATCAACAGTGCTACTATTAAAGGGAATAACGAAGCATTAAATTCTCTACGCAAACGGCGCGATGAGACGCTATCAAACGCTCAAGTTGTTAATAGTAATGCCGATGGTTTTTTAGCCCGTTTACAGGCAATGCAATCCATAACTAGCAGTAGCCAAAGCATTAAATTTGCTAGCTTGTTTATCATTCTTCTTTTTATCACCATCGAAAGCGCACCAATTATTGTAAAACTCCTTGCAGGAAGAGGCCCATACGACGATTTACTTGAGGCCGAAGAGTACATAAAACAGGTTGAGATTAGGCGAGACGTTGTGCAAGCCGAACTAACCGAAGATTACCATATAGACCTACACAGTTTACTCGAAAAAGAGCGTAACGATAGGCTGTACGAGGTAGAAAAAGAACACATAAATGAAGAAGCCCAAGTGCTAAGCCAGATTAATAAGTTGAAAATCAGCAAATGGAAAGAAGAGGAGATTAGCAAAATAAACAGCAAAGCTAGTCGGCCTGCACAAGAGAGCGCAAGCAATAATGAACCATCAGATTTCACAGGTAAACTTTTTAACCCAGAACCATCGCCTGAACTAAAGGATAATCCTTTTTTTGATGAAGAGCTAGCTGATGAAAAATTGAATCAAGACAACGAAAAAGTGAGCAATTCAAGCCAATAATGAATATAAAAGGGATAGTTGTCTAGTTTTTCATATTCTTATTAGCGTTTATTGTAAATAATATATATTTTTAGTCAAATTTTCTTCTACTATGCAGCATGATTACTCAAGGTGGTTTATAGTACGCGTTATGCTAATAACATTTGTTATAGCATTTCTATTCCTATTTACTATAATGTTTTTGCAAGCCCAGGTTTCAACCTTACCATTCACAGCCGATGGGCTCTCAACTCTTCATAAAAAATTCCCGGCACTATATCTAGTCGATCTAATCCCCTTTATATTAGGAGCCATATCCTATTACGCCGCTAAACAGATTTCTCGCACCAAATTTAGCGTTCGTCAGTTTGAGGAAAAGGAGACTTCACATCAGCGTCGTTTATACAGTTTTGTACAAAAACTAAAGGATGGCGATGTGGAGGCTAAATTTTCTCCCGAAGAGTCAGATGTTCTTGGGAAAGCCATAGTAGACCTTCGTAATACATTAGAGAAGAGTAAACTAGAAGAAGAAAAGAGACGAGAAGAGGATAGACAAAGAAACTGGGCCGCTGAGGGATTGGCAAAATTTGCCGAAATATTACGAAACGAGAGAGAGAACCTTCAGGAGTTAACCTACTCAATAATTAGCAATTTGGTAAAGTATATTAATGCCAATCAGGGCGGTTTTTATCTTCTTGATGATACAAGTGCTAATGAAAAGTTCTTTAATTTAACGGCATGCTATGCGTACGAACGACGCAAGTACGCCGATAGGCGAATAGAGTGGGGTGATGGATTGGTTGGCGCCTGCGCCCTAGAAAAGGAAACAACTGTACTAAAAAAAGTTCCCGATTCGTATCTGCATATTACATCGGGCCTTGGGAAATCTAATCCAGAAAATATAATTTTAGTTCCATTAAAAGTAAACGATGATGTTCACGGTGTAATTGAAATAGCATCATTTAAGTCCTTTGAAGATTATCAAATAGATTTTATTGAAAAGGTAGCCGAGAGCATTGGCTCAACTATTTCGAGCACAAAAATAAGTATAAGCACAACAAGATTACTAAACGAATCGCAACAGCAAGCAGAAATTCTTCAGGCTCAGGAAGAAGAGATGAGACAAAACCTTGAAGAATTACAGGCAACTCAGGAGGAGGCCACACGACAGGCCGAAAAATTCATCAGCTTCACAAACTCGGTGAACCACACGCTAATTAGGGCCGAATACGATACTAATGGTGTGCTTACCTATGCCAACACTAAATTCCTAAGCAAGCTTGAGTACACATCTAATTCAGAGGTTGAAGGCAAGCACATTTCAATGTTTATAAATAAAAAGGATGGGGTTTGGTTTGATGATATTTGGGAGAGTTTAGCCAAAGGTGGGCACCATTTCGAGGGCGATATGAAGCACGTTACCCGAAGCGGTAAAGATTTGTGGACTATTGCTACTTATACTTGCGTTAGAAACACCAACGGAGAAGTTGAACGAATTCTTTTCCTTGCAATTGATACAACCGAACAGAAAAGTCAAAGTTTGGATTATGAGGGTCAAATTGATGCGCTTAACCGATCAAGTTTAAAAATAGAGATAAGCCCTACCGGCGATATTATTGATGTGAATGAAAAATTTCTGCAAACATTTAGCTTGTCTCAGGCAGAGGCAAAAGCACACACAATTTTCGACCTCTTCCATAAAAACGAACGAAAACAAATAGAAGGTATTTGGGATGATGTAACCCATGGAATCCCCTTTGAAGGCCAACTTAAAATGCTCGTAAAAAAGAGTGAGGAGCGATGGTTTAGGGGAACCTATACCGCTGTAAATGATATGTATGGCGAGGTGGCTAAGGTTGTGTACATTGGTTACGACATTACCCGCGAAAAACTAATGGAGATTGAAACTTCGGCGCAAACAGAGCAACTTAAGCACCAGGAAGAGTTATTGCGTCAGAATGAAATAGAGTTAAATAGAAAATTACGCGAAGCGAAAGAGGATATTAAAACTCAGTTTAAAGAGATTGAAAAGGTCAAGATTCGCAACGAAAAAACGCTCGAAGGATTTTTAGATGCAATTATCACAACAGATCAGGATGGAATTGTACAGTTTTATAACAGGGCGGCCGAAGAACTGTTTGGAGTTTCAAAAGATGAGATTTTAGACCAAAGTATTCGTATCCTTTTCCCCACCGAAACTACTGATAATGACCCATTCTTAGCCTCCTACGTAGATCCCGAAAAATCGGCAATTGTTGGCGAACGAAGAGAAATTACAGTTTTAAAAAAGGATGGCGAAGAGCTTAACTTACTAATGCTCTTAACCGAGGCAAAAGTTGGCCGTGAGTATACAATAACCGCATTTATTCAAAATATATCTGTTGATTTATTCTAATTTAAACTTTACTCCACTCTTTCTTGTAAAACATTTTAATAAGTAATGGGTAAAAAAACTGTATTTAATAAAAAAAGAGATGAATAAGATTGAAATCCCCCTAAGTAAAACAAAAACTACTCTAACATTAATTGGAGCAATAGTATTTGTTGCTTTAGGAGTTATATTCATATTAACTCCTAACACCTTTAATCCTCCTTTTATAGGAAATACGATGGTGATTGGAATTATTGGAGCAGTAGCCATTGTGTTTTTTGGTATCATAAGCATTTATAATTTTAAAAAGATGTTCGATAAAACAATGGGATTGATTATTGACGAGAATGGAATTACTGACAATACGCATGCCAGCAGTGTTGGGCTAATAGAGTGGACTGACATAACTGAAATCAAAGCAAAACAAATTATATCGAGCAAGTTTCTGCTTATTTACACTAGTAATCCGAGCAAATATTTAGATAGGGTTAACAAAATTCAGCGTAGATTAATGATAGGAAATATGAAAATGGTCGGAACGCCATTTTCAATAACTCCCAATACCTTGAAATTTGATTGTAAGAGTTTAGAAAAACTGCTAAAAGAGAGATTGGTAGAACAAAAGGACAAAATGGCAACTCCCTAGTCATTGCGGCTTTGAAGAATAGAATAGAATGATAAAAACAAGGATAGGTAACAGTGCTGATATAGAAGGTGTTTTAACTCTTCAAGAAAAATATTTATATAGTAACCTAAATGACGAAGAGAGAAATAATGGATTTGTAACAACCCCGTTTACAACTAGCCAAATTGAGGAAATTATTAAACAGAATGGACTAATTGTTGCGTGTAATGAGGGCAATACAATCATAGCATATGCATTTGCTGGAAACTGGAAGTATTTTGAGCAGTGGGAAATTTTCAATTTTATGGTATCGCGTTTCCCAACATTATCATTTAACGGAGCAGAAATTACAACAGAAAATAGCTTTCAATACGGCCCCGTTTGTATTGAAAAAAGCTACAGAGGGAATGGTGTATTAAACTTAATTTTTGAGGAGATGCGAGTTGAATTCCTCAAAAAATACCCCATCTCTATTACCTTCATCAATAAAGTCAATTCAATTTCCGAAAAAGCTCATACTAAAAAATTGGGATGGGAAATAATAGATGAATTTGAATTTAACGGCAAATCCTATATCGGACTAGCTTTAGATATGGAAAAATCGGTATTGAAATAAACATTTGCAATGCCATCTATATCTGTTAACTTATTGAATAAATGCCTAATAAATAAAGTTTATTGGATACTAAGATTCACTATTACAAGATGTAGTTTTGTGCCATAGTCTTTCTGCCGTATCATATACCCGTCGTTATAGAACAAGGACTATTTTTCATTTCTGACTTAAATTCAATAAAACACCATTAGCCTCAGACGACTAAAAGTTATTGAGAAAGTTATTCACAATTTCACCTTATTGTAAACTTCTTGTTTTACATCCTGTGTAATTTTTGTTACTTTTGTACATAGTGTAAGGCAATTTTTATACCCGATGTTAAGCAACAACCCGATTTATGGATAATTTTATTGTTTCAGCTCGTAAGTACCGACCAGCAACTTTCTCTACCGTAGTGGGGCAGGGGCCGCTAATTACTACGCTTAAAAATGCTATTATAAAGAAACAGCTTGCACAAGCTTACCTGTTTTGCGGACCACGTGGAGTTGGCAAAACTACTTGTGCGCGTATTTTTGCTAAAACCATAAATTGTCTCAACCCAACCCCCGATATGGAATCGTGTGGTGAGTGTGAAAGTTGTAAGGCTTTTAATCAGCAACGATCATTTAATATACACGAACTCGATGCCGCATCGAATAATACTGTTGACGGAATAAGAAATTTAATTGAGCAGGTTCGCGTTCCTCCGCAAATAGGAAAGTATAGCGTTTATATTATTGATGAGGTTCATATGCTCAGTTCACAGGCTTTCAACTCGTTCCTAAAAACGCTCGAAGAACCACCTGCACACGCAATATTTATTTTAGCAACAACCGAGAAGCATAAAATAATACCTACCATACTCTCGCGTTGTCAAATCTACGATTTTAACAGAATTAAGGTTGAGGATACCGTTAAGTACCTTGAGCATATAGCCAAAATAGAGAATATTGAGTACGAAGTGGAGGGGCTTAATATTATCGCCCAAAAGGCCGATGGCGCTATGCGTGATGCGTTGTCAATTTTCGATCAGGTTGTAAACTATAGCGACAATAACATAACTTACCAAAAGGTGATTGAGAATCTTAATGTTCTCGATTTTCAGTACTATTTCACTCTAACCGAACACTTTCAGAGTGGTAATTTTGCAGCAGCGCTTAAAATATTTGATGAGTTGCTGTCCAAAGGGTTTGATGTTCAGCAGTTTATTTCGGGAGTGAGTGGACACATCCGAAATTTATTAATTTGCAAAGACCCACAAACCGCTCAGCTCCTTGAGGTGGGTTCGGCTATTGCGGAACGCTACATTAAATTTGCCGCCGAATGTACTACCGATTTTCTGGTTAAGGCTCTTGATATTATTAATCAGGCCGATGTTACCTACCGCCAAAGCAGTAACCAAAGGCTACACATTGAGCTAATGCTAATTAGGTTATGCGGTATTAATCAAGAAAAAAAAAAGACCTCTTTGAATGGCTAGAGAACCCTAGTACGGAACTCGATATTCTGATATCCTCCGAGATTAGTCCAACCTATGCAGTAGCTGAAGCAAAAAGTGTAAAACCTGTTCAGGTAGCCGAAAAAAAACCGATTGATATACCCAAATCATCACCCAAAAGTATTTCTATTAAGCAGGCTTTAAAGGCTAAGCCTGTGGAGGTTATCATACCCAAAGAAAATGCTGCTACTACCGATGACGACCACTTTGACGAAAACGATGATTTTGAGGAAATTGAGACAGAAGAATTAGTTCTAAGTCAGCTCGACATTGAAAAATTTTGGCAAAAGTTTATTGATAGCCATCTAGCCGAAAAGCCTCGTTATGCAAGTATGCTAACCAGCTATTCGCCTATTTTAACCGATGGTAATCTGGTTAACGTTGCTCTTGAGTCGCAGTTACAGGCTGATATGTTTAATGAAATTAAAAATGATCTTGCCGTGTTTTTACGACAAAAATTAGGGTGCAAAAGCATCAATTTATCATGCGAGATTATTGAGAGCGACAAAACGAATGCTAAGATGTACACATCTGAAGATAAGTTAAAGTTTTTAAGTCAAAATAACCCTAATATAGTAACCCTAATGAAACAGCTGAATTTAGATTTTGACTAACTTTGCAGTACGACGAACAATGGCACCGCAAATTTGTTTTATAAGAATAAGAAGCATCACTGAAAAACTAATTTATTAACAACTAAAAAACTAATTATTATGTTAAAACCAAGAGTTTTAAAAGCAATTAATGATCAAATAAATGCAGAAATTTGGTCGGCATATATGTACCTGGCAATGTCATCATATTTTGCAGCCGAAGGTTTAAACGGTTTTGCAAATTGGATGAAAATACAATGGCAAGAAGAACTTACTCACGGGCTGAAATTTTTCGACTATCTTATAGAAAGAGGAGAACAACCAATACTTAAGCCCATTACTGAAGTACCCGCAAAGTGGGATTCTACCTTACACGCTATGCAGGAAACCCTAAAGCACGAGCAGCTTGTTACATCGCTTATTAACAATATTATGGACATTGCCATTGAGGAAAAAGATCACGCTACTAAAAGTGAACTTCAGTGGTTTGTAGATGAGCAGGTTGAGGAAGAATCGAGCGTTCAGGAAATTATCGATAGTCTTAAGCTAATTGGAGATAAAGGACACGGTATATTTATGCTCGACAAGGAGTTAAAAGCCCGTACATTTGTTGACGAAACAGCTGAATAGTAAGAATTACCTATACTTTTAATTTACAGCTGCCGGCTTGGTTTTAAAAACCAAGTCGGCTTTTTTTATTCTACTCAGCTTATTGCTACTAAGGCAACGGGTGGTATTACAACTCATTGCAACACCCTACATTTCGTAATTGTTGCATCTAATGCAAGGCTCTGAGGCCAACATAATCTGTCTAGATTACATACTAGCCGACCTAAACAACAAATCGGCTGATTGCAAAACCTTAAGCCGCAGGTTAGGTGATAGGGTGGGATTTGCATTTAGCCAATCTTCCACTATTTCCTTGGCTTCAACCGACGAGTGACCGCTAAACGTGGCGTCGAGCCAATTTTTCGGGAAGAAAATATCACCCGTTTGCTGAATTTCAAGCAGCATATCGAGCGAAGGTTCAATAAAACGAATACTAAAATCGGATCGTAAAGGGTGATGTAGTAAATATAGTGCGTTAGTAACCCATGATTCAGGCTTTCGGTTTGAGGGGGTCTTTAGCTTATCAAAAAAGTCAAGTCTTTGGCTTAGTATCGATGATACGGCGCCAAGCATAAACTCAAATTTTGCCGCCCTATCAGGATTGTCAATACGCTCAATTTCGCCGAGTGCAATGGTATGGTATAGTTCAGGCTTGCGAATCATTAGCTGGTAAGCAAGTTCTGTTCTTTCATTCTCGCTAAGAGAAATATCGTTCACTTTGCTTGCATTCCAAACATCATATAATCGGCTAAACGACTCGTCAGTTGTAAAAATAGTTGTTAGTCCATTAAAGAAAGCTCTTTTCTCATTGGCTGAGTTGCCCGATATTATTTTGTTCCAGAGTAGCTGTTCTATATCATTTGCAAATTTCTGTCGTACTACAGGCTTAGCAAACTTCCAAAATACCGTGTTAAGAGCATTTAGGGTAAAGCTCTGAATTTGCGATTCTTTTTCGTGGCTAAGACTTCCCAATAAAAAGTTTAAGTAAGTTGATATATCGATAAGGTTCTCAGTAAACATTTCGTAAACCAGTAAATGGTTTGAAGCCCTTGTAACCGGGTTTTTAAATGAATTATTGCTAGAAATTATTTGGTTAAGTATGGTACTGTCGGGAATAAAGCAACCGTAGCCTATTCCTGATGTGTTGGCGATAACGGTTGGATTTTGCAACTCAAATTTTTCAATTTTCACAGAAAAGGGTAACTCATTAACCCAAATTCGTTGTGAGTTTCCATTCAATGTCGAAATATCGAGAAGCGAGGGCGGGAATGGGGTACTATCCATAGCGGTAAACGTAATACTGCCATCCGATGGATTTATCTGGTATCGAACTTTCGGTCGCCCCGTTTCTTCGGTCCAAATTTTTGCCCATAAGGATAAATCCTCATCGGTGTATTTATTCAGAATAGAAACTAGCTCGCTCCATTCCGCATTTTGCATCGAGTAGGTTTTTAGGTATTCAATTACTCCCTGCTGAAACTGCCTTTCGCCCATGATACCAACGAGCTGCTGCATCATTATTGGCGATTTGTGGTATATAATATCGCCATAAAGCGTTCCAGCATTAAGCAGATTATCGAGCGACTGAACTATTGGGTTTGCCCCCTGAGTTCTATCAACCGAGTAGGCTCTTGGAAAATGTGATAGTACGAAGTTCAGCTCGTGATTTATATTTGGGTACTGAGGGTTTACAATTAAATCGGCCATAAACCCTGCAAACACCTCCTTGAGCCACACATCGTTAAACCAGCGCATAGTAACCAAATTGCCAAACCACTGGTGCGATACCTCGTGGGCAATTAAATTAGCCTGGCCAAGCATCTGCTTCTCGGTGGGATTTTCGTTCAGTAGCAATCGGCTATCGCTATAAAATATTGCACCCGCATGTTCCATTCCTCCATACTGAAACCCGGGTATAAGAATAAAGTCGAGCTTTCCGAAAGGGTATTCTATTTGGGTGTACTCTTCGAGCCAATTTAGCGCCTTGTCGTGCAAGTCGAAGAGAATGGGAAGGTTACGCTCCACTTTTCCTTTGTCTGTTTCCCTATGGTAGGCATTAAAAGTTCGGTTATTAATAGTTTTAGTAACCACCTCAAATTTGCCAGCAGCAAACGCAAAAAGGTAGGTGCTAATGGGTTTGGTTGGTTCAAAAGTAATTTGCTTTGTGTTTCCTTCTTCTTTAGCGCTCTCTGTAATTTTTGAATTTGATATGGCAACCCATTCGCTTGGCAGGTTAAGATTTAGTGTAAAATTTGCTTTTAAATCGGGCTGGTCAAAACAAGGAAAAACCGTTGAAGCCCTATCGGGCACCAGCAGGGTATATAAAAATTCGTTTCGCCTATTAAGCGAACCGTCATTTGAAATAAACGATATGCTGACAGTGTTTTCTCCTTTATTTAAGTATTTAGAAGGTATAAATATGTGACCGTTACTAAACTTATAGTCAATTCTTTTGCCGTCAACGCTAACGCTTTGCACCATATTATTTTGCGCTCTAAAATCAATAACTAAAGCATCTTCTTGATTGGTGGAGAACACAATATCAACGATTCCCGATATCGAGTCCGAAATTTGTGCTGGAATATTAAAACTCAGATTATATGTAATATCAGAAATTTGCGCTTTGCGCTGCTGTGCTAACTCAAGGGTAACACCTGGGATTATTGAGTAGTTACTGCATCCGCTGGCGAGTAGCACAACAAATGCGGTTATTATTATTCTCGTAATACGCATAACAGTTTTATTTGCAAGGTATGAAAAATAAATAGTTTCAGTAAGGATTATTTATTGGTCAAGAAGAATTAAAGAGTCACGTGTTTGTTAAACAAAACTTAGAGGAGACTAATAATAGTTCGCTTACTTAAAAAAAATTACCTCTTCCTTTTATTCACAAGGTAAACACCTACCAGCACAATAATAATACCCGCTATTTGAACTGCGTTTATCGTTTCACCATCAAACAAACCCCAAAGTATGGCAAAAAACGGTACTATGTAGGTAACCGAACTGGCAAATAGGGCATTTGTGTGCCTAATTAACCCATTGAAAAGGAATAAAGATAAAACTGAACCAAAAGTAGATAGAGTGATTATTGCGAGCAAACTCGACCAAAAATAGGGCGATTGCCAAGCAGCGCTCAAATCTGTTGTAAGAAGTATAATTCCAGCAACCGGGCCCACAAACAAAAATGATAAGGAGGTAACCTGAATGCCCGTCATACTTGGCAATCGAAATTTTACCTCGTTTGCATTTATTCCGTAACCAATTGTGGCAATAATAACGAATAAACCATACGAGTTGGCTCCCAAAATAGCTCTAAAATCACCGCCTGTAATTAGCGCTAATGCTCCTAAAAAGCCAACGGTTACGCCAACTACTTGGTACAAAGTAGTTTTATGTTTGTAAAATAGTATTCCAACTATTAGTGCAAAGAGCGTTGCCATACTGTTAAGCATACCCGACAGGGCGCTTGAAATGTGTGTTTGCGCTAAAGCGAAAAGAAATGCCGGAAAGAAAATACCAGCATAGCCCACTACCGCCAAGTTTTTTGCATTCGACCTATTAAGTTTAGGCAGATGCTTAATAATTAAAGGGGTGAGAAGCAAGAAGCCCACAAAAACACGTATTGCGGCAAGTTGGGTAAACGAAAAAGCAACCAACCCTTTTTTCATAAGGATAAATGAGCTTCCCCAAACAAGCGACAAGCATAACATAGCAAGCCATTGCCAAACTTTCTTCGACAAATCGAACATACTTAGTGGTATTTAGATTGCTAAATATAAGCGTTAATAATATCAAGTTTAGTCGATATGACATCTTTTTAACCAGGAAAACTTAATTTGTAATACATTAATTTTAGTGCGTTAATAAGATTTTAATCCTTAATTTTTTAATGTACTAAACCATATCACTATTGCCCGGTTAAAATGTATTATACTAGATACGATTCGTTTTTCGATGGGCATTGGCCGGTGAACCGAAAAACAAGCAACCGAGCGCTTTTTGCGAGCTCGCCGAAGGCAAAGTGGGCGTTAAGAAAAATCTGCTGTTTGCAGCACCGACCGGAGGGAGGTGCAAGTTCAGATTTTTTAGCCCACAACGCGTAGTTTTTCGAGTGAAGCGGGCGTAGCCTTGAATTTCTTTGCTTGCTTTCTGGTTTCAACCGAGCCGTTTTTTGGCGAGCTCGCTGAACACTCTTAAAAATTAAAATCGGTGTGAAGCAACAAAGAAAGTAAGTGGGGTCTGGGGCAAAGCCCCAACAATTGTAAATAGTTGAGAAAAGTGAATTGAGAGCATTGCTTTCTGCTATAATACACAAGTTAAAAACTAAGCCTCTGATATGGGATATTCTAGGCTTAACCAATAAAAACAATGAGTCTGGAATGATTCTGAATATTTAACGAATACCAATGAAACCATATATAAAAACGAATCTTAAAAAAAAGCAGCATACACTTGATTAGTAGACTTACATTTATTATATTTCAAGTACTATTAAAAACATTTCTTCAAACAAATAAAAATTACTATGAAAACTATTGCCAAACTATTTACAATTGCCATTGCAAGCATACTAGTTATTGCTTGTGCAGGGCCAGAACAAAAGAAGGATACAACTAAAGAGGATGTTAAAAAGGAGGTAAAGGAAGCCGCCGAAACA